>Ga0065704_10070620_pt1 | contig 19023 bp, 18 predicted proteins | sample SwiRhicommuniRL2_FD_59091 | JGI IMG/M metagenome (GOLD analysis project Ga0065704, IMG submission 59091) | Switchgrass rhizosphere bacterial communities from Rose Lake, Michigan, USA - RL2 v2 (version 2) | ecosystem: Host-associated > Plants > Roots > Rhizosphere > Soil | place: East Lansing, MI
GCCGGAGAAAACTAATTTTATTTTTCATATTAATAATTAAACCTTATCACTTAAGATGGCAAGGTTTAGTTTATTAAATGTCAATTTAGAAATTTCTAAAGCAATATTTGGTATATTTAAATTGATTTCAGTAATACTCTTTCTCAATAAAATGAGAGGCATTTTGTCTATAGGAACAGTAGCATTGGAGAAAATAATTATTTTATAAGCCAATAAAAAATAATGGAACGGCACACTCGGGCGGGGGTGGCACTCTGTATCGCTCGAAGGTGACGGTCACATAAATAAAACCCGCCTCAGAGATTTTCTGAGGCGGGTTTTGCGTATAATTAAATTGATTATTAATAAGAACCTTTCTCAATAAAATGAGCGGCAATTTTTTCTATTAAAGCAATTGGATTAGGTGTGTTCACGTATTTTGTAAAACGTCTTAGTCCGGCCAACATCATTCTTTGCTCGTCCCCTTCGGAGAAAGAAACGATGCCTTCTTTGGCGTTGGTTGCGATGATGTCAACGGCTTTGTAAAGATTCAGTCTTGCCATTGAAGCTTCTACAGAATCGGTATCGAAATGTTTCTCCGCTCTCAGGATGGCTGATTCTGCCATATAGATTTGGTTCAGGATTTCGGAAGCGTTCAGGAGAAGATGCTGTTGTTTCTCGATGTCCATCATATATTTTTGAAGAGCAGAACCGGAAACCATCAGGAATACTTTCTTCAGGTTTTTGATGACTTCTTTTTCCTCAGACATATATTCTGAATAATCCGGAATGTCGAAAGACGGAATTCCCATCAATTCTTTCCCTACATTTTTTGCAGGCGTCAACAAATCGATTTTCCCTTGCATTGTACGTTTGATGAGCATTCCAACGGCAAGAAGTCTGTTGATTTCGTTGGTTCCTTCGTAGATTCTGGAAATCCTGGAATCTCTCCAGGCAGATTCCATTGGCGTGTCTTCTGAGAAGCCCATTCCACCGAAGATTTGGATTCCTTCATCCGCTGAATGCTGGGCTAAATCTGAAACGAAAACTTTCAGGATAGAACATTCTACAGCGAATTCCTCGACACCTTTCAGTTCCGCTTCCTCGTGGTTCATTCCGCCGGCAACCAATTCCTCGATTTTGTTTTCGACATCTTTTGCACCACGGTAAGAACCAGCCTCACTCACGAAAGCGCCAGTCGCCATCTCTGCCAGCTTCTTGCGAATCGCGCCGAAAGTGTTGATGGAAACGCCAAACTGTTTTCTCTCCGTAGAATAAGTCAGTGAATGGTTCAGGATTCTTCTTTGCGCATCCAGACAAGCTGCAGCCAATTTGATTCGGCCAACGTTCAGGGCATTCAGAGCGATTTTGAAACCGTTGTTTCTTTCGCCTAAAAGATTCTCCACCGGAACTTTCATATCATTGAAGAAAACCTGACGTGTAGAAGACGCACGGATTCCCAATTTGTGTTCTTCCTCTCCGAAAGTCAGACTCTCAGGATTTTCCAGTTCTGAACGGTTGATGACGAATCCGGTGATGTTTTTATCATCATCAATCTTAGCGAATAATGTGAAAGTGTCCGCAAAACCAGCATTCGAAATCCACATTTTCTGGCCGTTGATGATGTAATGTTTTCCGTCTTCGGAAAGTTTCGCTCTTGTTTTTCCGCTGTTGGCGTCGGAACCTGCGTCTGGCTCAGTCAAGCAGTAAGCACCGAATTTGGTTCCTGCCGCTAAGTCCGGAAGGTATTTGTTTTTCAGATATTCGCTTCCGTAAAGTAGGATTGGCAAAGTTCCAATTCCCGTGTGCGCGCCGTAAGCTGTTGCTAATGAGCCAGTAGTTCCGGAGATGTAATCGCAGGCCAACATTGTGGTCACGAATCCCATTCCCAATCCGCCGTAAGCTTCCGGAACTGCTATTCCCAAGAATCCCATTTCTCCGATTTTACGCATCACTTCTTCAGTATAAGCGTAATCTTTTTTCTCGAAGCGCTCTTTGTTCGGAACCACTTCTTTATCTATAAATTCTTTCGCAGAATCGCGAAGCATTTTTTGTTCTTCAGAAAGTTCCTCGATGCTGAAGATTTCCTGAGCAGTGATGTCCTTTACAAGGAATTCGCCGCCGTTTAATGTTTGGGTTTCAGTTGACATATTTTATTTTGGATTTTTAGTTTACAATAATTCGAAAACACTCGCTGCGCCTTGACCAGTTCCCACGCACATTGTCACAACACCGTATTTGCTGTTTCTGCGTTTCATTTCGTCAAGAAGCTGAACAGTTAATTTAGTTCCTGTACAACCAAGTGGATGTCCAAGAGCAATTGCACCTCCGTTTATGTTGACGATGTCTGGATTGATGTCCAATTCTCTTAAAATCGCCACAGATTGAGAAGCGAACGCTTCATTCAATTCAAACAAATCGATGTCGGATTGTTTAAGTCCAGCTTGTTCCAACGCTTTTGGAATGGCGAACATTGGTCCGATTCCCATAATTCTTGGCGGAACACCGACAGTCGAATAGGAGAGAAGTCTTGCAACCGGCGTTAAGTTTAATTCTTTTACCATTCTTTCGGACATTACCATTGTGAAGGCAGCACCATCGGAAGTCTGAGAAGAATTACCAGCAGTTACTGAACCATTTGCTGCGAAAACCGGACGAAGTTTCGCCAAAGCTTCCACCGAAGTATCAGCTCTTGGACCTTCGTCTTGTTTGAAGGCGTATTCTTTGGTCTGGATTTTTTCCTTTTCGTCAAGGAAATTATACGCTACATCAATAGGAACAATCTGGCTTTCAAATTTTCCTTCTTTGATGGCTTTCATCGCTTTCTGATGCGAGTTGTAAGCAAATTGGTCTTGCTCCTCACGACTCACTTTGAATTCGTTGGCAACCGCTTCCGCTGTCAATCCCATTCCCCAATAATAATCGGGATGTTTCTTTGCCAAATCCGTATCTGGAATCGGTTTGTAGCCACCCATCGGAATATAGGACATACTTTCCGCACCACCAGCGATGATGCATTCTGCCATTCCGGCTTTGATTTTAGCTGCTGCAATCGCAATCGCTTCTGAGCCAGAGGCGCAATATCTGTTGACTGTCACACCCGGAACTTTGTCGGTATCCAATCCCATTAATGAAATCAATCTTGCGACATTAAGGCCTTGTTCTGCTTCCGGCATTGCACAACCGACAATCAAATCGTCGATGCGAGCCGGGTCAAGATTTGGAACATCTTTCATCAGACGTTCTATTACAGTTGCCGCCATATCATCCGGACGGGTGAAACGCAAAGAGCCTTTCGGAGCTTTACCAACTGCTGTTCTATATCCTGTTACTATATATGCTTCCATATTTGTTTTAATTTTAATAATGACAGATTAGTTTCTTACCGGTTTTCCTGTTTTCAACATTCCACCAATTCTTTCAAGCGTTTTTCTCTCACCGCAAAGTGAAAGGAATGCTTCTCTTTCCAAGTCTAAAAGATATTGTTCGGAAACTTCTGTTGGTTCGGAGAGATTTCCGCCGGTCATTACGTAACCGATTTTGTTGGCAATCAATCTGTCGTGTTCTGAGGCGTAACCGCCGGCAACCATTTGGTCTGTCCCAACATAGAACATTCCCATTGATTCTTTTCCTAAAACTTTAATTTTCTCAGGAACTGGTGGTGTGTAGCCTAATTCATCCAAAACAATCGCCTGACGTTTTGCTTCAGCAATTTGTCTGTCTTTGTTTACCACGATGATATCTTTGTCGGTTAAAATTCCCATTTGCTTAGCTTCGTGAGCAGAAGTTGCAACTTTTGCGGTTGCAATATTCATAAAGTAATTTCGCAAATGGTTGGTTTTAACGTCGTCAGGAAGTGCACCTTTCAAAGCTCTTAAAGCAAATTCCTTAGTTCCGCCACCGCCTGGAATCAAACCAACGCCAACTTCTACCAAACCAATATAAGTTTCCGCTGCTGCAACAATTTTATCTGAATGCATCGAGAATTCGCAACCGCCTCCAAGTGTCATCCCGAAAGGTGCTGCGATTACCGGAATTGATGAATATCTTAGTTTCATTGATGTTTGTTGGAATAAGTTAATAGCCATATTCAACTCGTACCAATCTTGTTCAACTGCCATCATCATTACCATCGCAAGGTTTGCGCCTACAGAGAAATTATCAGATTGATTTCCTACAACTAAACCTCTGTAATCTTTCTCAGCAATGTCAATTGATTTATTAAGACCTTCCAAAACGCCTCCTCCAAGAGAATTCATTTTTGAACGGAATTCGAAGTTCAAAATGCCGTCGCCAAGGTCGATTAACGCAGATTCAGAATTGGACCAGATGGTTTTTTCTTTTCTGATATTATCAAGAATAATGAATGCATCCAAACCTGGAATTGGCTCGTAAGTTTTTGTATTTTGATTGTAGAATAACTGCTTTCCGTTTTCCAATTTGTAGAAAGATTCGTTTCCGGAAGCCAGCAATTCCTTAACCCAATCAGCCACTTTATAACCTTCGCTTTCCACCAAATCAATTCCTTTTTGAATTCCTAAGAAATCCCAGTTTTCGAATGGTCCATATTTCCAGGCATAACCGGTTTTCATCGCATCATCGATAGAATAGAAAACATCGGTAATTTCAGGAACTCGCTGAGAAACATAAGCGAAAAGTGAAGCATAATGTTTTCGAATCAATTCGCCGGCTTTGGTTTGGTCTTTCAACAAAATTGGCAAACGATTTTTCAAACTTCCGGCTTCTTTCGCCGCCTTTACGATTGGAAGTTTTGGTTGTTTCGTCGGTTCATAACCAAGCGTTTCATAATTAAGAACAAAACGGTTGACATTTCCGCCAGCATCTTTTTCTTTATAATAGAATCCTTTTTTAGCTTTATCGCCAAGGAATTTATTTTCAATTAAATGATTCAGAGTTTTGGAATCTTTAAGCGCCTGAACCATTTCATCATTTTTAAGATTCGCCTGAAGTCCTTTTGTTACATTGAAAGCTGTGTCCAAACCAACCAAATCTCCCAATTTGAAAGTTCCGGTTTTTGGACGATTAAGCAAATCACCTGTCAAAGAATCTGCTTCTTCAATAGTCAAACCGATTTCCTCAGTCAGTTCCATAATTTTCGCCATTGAGTAAACACCGATTCTGTTACCGATAAATCCTGGCGTATCTTTACAAAGAACGGTCGTTTTTCCTAGGAATTTCTCTCCGTAAGACATAAAGAAATCAATTACAGATTTATCCGTTTTCGGACCTGGAATCACTTCAAACAATTTCAAATATCTCGGTGGATTGAAGAAGTGCGTTCCACAAAAATGCTTCTGGAAATCTTCTGACCTTCCTTCTGACATAAGATGAATGGGAATTCCTGACGTGTTGGAAGTAATCAAAGTTCCCAGTTTGCGAAGTTTGTCAACTTTCTCGAACATCAATTGTTTGATGTCCAATCTCTCAACAATCACTTCAATCACCCAATCCGAATTTTTGATTTTCTCCAAATCATCTTCGAAGTTTCCAACGGTGATTCTGGAAGCGAAAGATTTATCGTAGATGGGCGAAGGATTGCTTTTCAGAGCGGTATCAAGATGGCCTTGAGCCACGCTGTTTCTGAATTTTTTACTTTCTGGATTTACGCCCGTCGCTTTGTCTTTTTCGGACAATTCTTTCGGAGGCATATCCAACATCAAAACCTGAATCCCGTTACCAGCCAAATGGCAGGCAATTCCGGAACCCATCACGCCGGAGCCGAGGACTGTAACGTGTTTTATTTTTCTGTTCATTATTAGAATTATTTTTTATGATTAAGTTCGTTTGCTATTTTCAGAATGTCTGTCATCACTTCCTTGAAAACTTCAAATTTCTCAGGAGCAATTCTTTCCAAAACTTTTTTATTGAAATTAAGAACCACTTCTTTTGATAAGTTTCTGGAATTGATGCCTTTATCTGTTAATTTGATAATGACTTCCCGCTTATCAGTTGTGGTTTTTTCTTTGTAGATATAACCATTGTCTTCAAGAAGTTTGATGATTCTTGTAAGGGAAGTAGGTTCTATAGCCATTTTAGGCCCAAGATTCGTACTTCTAGTTCCTTCTTTTGGGTCTATTTTTAATAATGTAAGTGCTTGAACTGCAGTTGAGTTATACAGAGATGCCTGATCCGAATACATTTTCGAGACCGCTAACCAAGCCGACTTTAACATCAAGTCAATACTTTCGACTTTTTCTGAATTTTTCTTTTCCATAACTGGCATATTGAAGTGCTTTATACAAATATAAAAAAAATACTATGCATGCATAGTATTTTGATGTTAAGTTGTTTAAAGTATTGATTTACAGATAATTAATTATTATGCAAATCTTATTAAATAAAATTAATGAAAATCTATTTAGTAGGAAATACTTGTTTTAATCAATGTTTGCAGAGACTGTTTAATTTCTTGAAAACTATGACAATTATCATGAAAATTCTCCGAATTCAGTTCCCAAAAATCATTTTTAAACGTCAATTTAAATTTTCGCAAATCCTGAGAGAAGTTTTTTTGTAAAAAAGAAAACATCATTTCTTTCTCTAATTTCGGTGCATCAATTTCCGGAGAATGAAAAGTTTTATTAAAATCTAAAATTTTCGGCGTTATCAATTCAGAATTGTTAAGAATCACTTCTTCAGAAATTCCACTGACGAGTTTTTGGCCTCTTATCCACCAGATTTTATCGGAAAATTCTTTTGCCAGTCGCCAATCGTGAGAAGAGAAAAGAATCAACTTGTTTTCAGATTTTGCTAGATTTCTGAGAAGTGATAAAATCATTAATTTGTTTTCTTCATCTAGATGTGTTGTCGGTTCATCCAAAATAATAAAAGGTGAATTCTGGGCCAATGCTCTTCCAATAAAGGCTTTTTGGAGATTTCCGTCTGATAACTCGCTTAATTTTTTGTTTTGATATTCTGATAGATTGAGGTTGTTGATGATTTCAGTAATTTCCTGTTTATCAATTTCATTTAACTTAAAATAATAAGGATAATGAATGTATTTTCCGAGCGAAATTAAATCAATGACAGTATAATTATCCGGAATTTCAGCTTTTGAAAAAACAATGGCAATCTGAGACGCTATTTCGTTTGGATCAAGTTTTTGAATGGACTTTCCATTGATAGAAATTTCGCCTTTCAAAAGCTTGTTTTGTCCAAGAATAGATTTGATTAAAGTCGTTTTTCCAATTCCGTTGTTTCCCATTAACAGGCAAACTTCGCCTAATTCCAAAGACGAATCAATCTCCGAAACCAATGGGTTTGAATAGCCAATTGTTGCTTGTTTTATTTCTAAGAAATACTTCATATTCTTTTATCGCAAAGGCGCAAAAGTTCTTTATTGTATTATTTTTAAAAGTCGCAAAGATTTATCTTCGATAAGTTTTATATGTTATTTACAACTCTTTTTATTCCGTTTTTATAATAATCTGTTCTGAAATTCATTAATAATCCTAATTTACAATTCGTCATTTTGAGATAAGTTAGAATTTGTGCTTTATGCACATCATTCAGATAATCAACAGTTTTTATTTCTAAGATTAATTTATTTTCTACTAATAAATCAATTTTAAAAGCATTCTCAATAACCAAATCATCATAGATTATTGATAATGATTTCTGTTTTTCAACTTTTAATCCAATTTTTTTGATGTCGTGGAAAAGACATTCTTCATATACGCTTTCAAATAAACCTGCACCGAGTTTTTTGTAAATTTTAAATCCTAAATCAACGACAATTTTTGCCAATTCATTTTCATCCATTGTGTGTTTTTTTATCGAAGATAAAAAACTTTGCGACTTTCATCAGTTTTAAAATCAATTTTTTGTGCCTTTGCGATAAAAACTATTTATTACTTTTCATCAACATCAACAATATCACAGGAATCCCAAAAAACGTCGTGATTATATTAATCGGAAACTGACTCAACTCAGAAATAATCGAAAAAATCTGCATTATAAAAATGCCCAATATCATATTCAGAATCCATTGGTGCCAAAGTTGCGTGGGATTCCAGATCATTCTGCAAAAATGAGGGACGACAACACCAATAAATAAAATCGGTCCTAAAAAAGCCGTAACCGAAGCAGAAAGTAGGGAAGAAGCTACAATAATGCTGATTTTAAGCTTGGATTGACTGATTCCAAAACTTTGTGCATAAGCTGTTCCAAGCGCGTTTCCAATTAATGGTTTTATGGATTCGAAAGTGAAAATAAGTCCAATGATAATTAAAACTGTAAGAATCAAAATTTGAATCAAATTTGCTTGATTATTTGCTCCAAAAGTCCATAAAATATAGTTTTTTAAACTTTGACTTTCCACATAAAACTGAAGAAATGAAACCACAGCACCAGCCAAAGCCGAGATCAAAAATCCGAAAATAATGATGAAACTTTTATCACGAAATCGATTTGAAAATAACAGCAAAATCATCATTAGAACAATACTTCCTATGATCGATGATAAGCTGATGAAACTATTTTGTAGAAAATCAGGAATCAGAATATTCTGTGAAAAGAAAATATAAAACGCAACAAACAAACTGGAAACCGAAGTGATTCCTAAAACATCCGGACCGGCCAAAGGATTCTTGAAATATTCTTGCAAAAGGAATCCACTTGTCGGAATCGCAATTCCTGTCAAAAGCATTGCCAAAGCCCTATTGATCCTGAATCCTGCAATCTGAGAATTTTCGGACCGTGAATTGATAAAATCAGAAAAACTGAGTTTTGCAAAACCAATATTGAGATTGATGAAAAACGCAATAATCGCAAAGAGGATTATTAAAATCACCAAAACAGGAAAACGTTTCATCAAAAATTAATTATTATTTCAAAGATTTTTTAGGACTGGAAATCATTGCTTTTTCTTTATTATCAATAACTTTCGCAGAAGTATTATTGGCTAAAAGTTTCTCAATTTTCTGATTCAGCATTTCTTCTGTCATAGAACCAACGGTTTCATCAGACTTATCACCTTTTCTGATTAAGGTAAAAGGAATGGCTTCTCCGTTCCAGGATTGGAAATTTTGCTTGAAAAAATCTTCCTTCAAAAGCATTCCGTCAAGAAGAATGACATTATTTCTGATATCATATTCATCGGCAAAATCGCTGACATCCGTTGCCCAATCTGTTTTATTGTCAAGGCTCACAAAAGTGAACTTTACAGGTTGATTGGTCAATTCCTCCATTTTTTTCCTGAAATGCGGAATTTCCTGCATACACGGTCCGCACCAGGTCGCGAAAAAGTTGGTCACATAAAGTGTATCAGAATGATTGGACTTTAAAACTTCCGTGATTTTTTCAGGAGAAAGTTCCGTCAGCTTTGCAACATCAGCTTCCGATTTTGTTGGCTCAACTTTTATCGAATCTTCTTTTGCCTCGGCTTCAGCCACTTTTTCATCATTTTTTTTACAAGCTAAAAGGCTGAGTGATAAAACGGAATATATCAGGAATTTTTTCATAGATTATTTTATTTAAAGTTGAAAACGAAGCTTTGCTATTTAGATTTTTTCTTTTCTCAAATTTGATTAAATTTGATTCTTGACAATGGAGAATCAATTAACAATCGCAAATCAACCTCAGTTTCACAGGCTAAAAATAGCTAAAAAACGGCAACTTACCAAAAATGCGTTTGCGTTGGAATTAGCGATTCCTGCGGAGCTGAAACTGCAATATCAATATCAAGCCGGGCAATATGTGACGCTGAAATATCACTTCAACGAAAAAGAAATTCAGAATGATTATTCTTTCACATCTGCACCTTTTGAAAATAAAATTGAATTGGCCATCAAAATCAATGGCGATGAAAGCTCAACCAACTTCTTATTCGAAAGTTATCAGATTGGTGATGAAATATCTGTGAGTGAACCTCTTGGACGATTTTTCATTCCCTCAAGACCGAACGAAAAAAGAACAATTTTGGCTTTCGCATCCGGAATTGGAATTACTCCGATTTTCAGTCATATCAAAAATATTCTTTACGAAGAGCAATTTGCAAGAATCTTTCTTTTTTATGGGAATAAGAGCTATGAAGATATTGTTCTGAAGCAGGAATTGGAAAATCTACAGAAAGAAAATGTCGGAAGATTCCAAGTTTATTATTTTCTGTCACAAGAACCTATTAAGGACAAACTTTTCCAGGGACGATTGGACGAGAGGAAAATTTCTTTGATCATCAATCAGATTCTCCATTTGGATGAAGAGGATGAAGAATCGACAATTTGGGACAGTACAGACAAAGTTTTGATCTGTGGTCCCGGAGCAATGATAAAATCCGTTGCGAATGCTTGTTACAATCACGGGATCCCGAAGAAGAATATCCATTTCGAATTGTTTGAGGCTTTTAATGAAGATATTTACCCAACTGAAAAAGAATTTCCTCTGATTGAAAATGTGAATGTCAAAATCAAATTCAATCATATTGAAAAAGACGGAATTATTCTGAAAAATAACGAACGAAAAATCCTTCAGCAATTATTGGACCTGGGTTACAAACTGCCTTATTCCTGCAAATCGGGAATCTGTGGAAGCTGTCTCTGCTATCTGAAAAATGGAGAGGTGGATATGACAGAAGACGAATATCTGACCGAAAATGAGAAACTTCAGGGGAAAATTTTGCCTTGTGTTTCCATAGCGATGAGTAAAGACGTATATTTAGATTTTGATTTGCATTAAAAACATGTTCAAAGCGCTTACAAATATTTTAAAAGTCCTTTTCAGACTTTTGGAGCTGGGGATTTTGCTGATGGTTTTAGCGAATTTCTGGGTGTATGCGCTTACCAGTGGAAGAACTTATACCAAAATCAGCAAAGTTCCGCCGAGAGATTGCGCTCTGGTTTTGGGAACTTCCCCAAAGATGCGTTCTGGTGTCGCAAATCCTTATTTTGTGGCGAGAATGGATGCTGTTGGAACGCTTTATCATCACGGAAAAATAAAAAAAATCATCGTAAGCGGAGAGAAAAGTGAAAATTATGACGAAACCGAAGCAATGACGAGATTCCTTGTTTATAATGAAGGTGTTCCGGAAAATATCATTGTCAAAGATCCAAAAGGTTTCAACACGCACAAAAGCATTTTGCGTTGTAAAAATGTTTACAAACAGAAAAATGTCATCATCGTTTCACAAGGTTTTCATAATCTGCGAGCATTGTTCTTTGCCCGAAATAATGGAATGAATGCGCTTGGATTCGATGCGCAGGATGTCAGCAAGAATGAGAGTTTCTACAGAAACCATACCCGTGAATTTTTTGCAAGAGTTTTGGCAGTTTTCTATTATGTTTTGGGAATTTCTCCTGAAGAATAGTTTCTATCAATCAAGGCCATTTCTCTGTAAAATTTCACACAATCCATCTTGGCAGATTCTTTGTAACTTATATATTGAAAAGTATAAAGGTCAAAGAAATGAAAAATTCAATCAAAATATTAATGACAGTTTTTGCAATGAGCTTGGTCTCGTGTGTTGCAACGACAGATTCTTATGGATATAACGATTCTTACTCACAAGGATATTCAGATGGTTACAGAGCGGGATATTATCAGTCTCCAGATGGTTACTGGTATGCTCCAAACATAGTTTATTATGATTATAACGGAAGTTACTATAGGAATGGCAACGTTTACAATTACAATAATAGAAGCAGAAATACAGTAATTGTTTCTCCAAGAAGAAGTTCTTTGCAGAATCAAATCCCAAATAGCGTACGTTCTCAATCAAATAGTATAAGAGTTCAACCCAATAATGTTAGAAATCAGCAAAATAATAACATCAGGGTTCAACCAAACAACATAAGAACTCAGCAGAATAATAACATTAGGGTTCAACCGAACAATGTAAGAACTCAACAGAATAATAACATTAGGGTTCAACCGAACAATGTAAGAACTCAACAGAATAATAACATTAGGGTTCAGCCGACTAGAAGAGAGTCTAATAAAATCAAAGTTGCACCTCAGAAGCAGGAACAGTCACAACCGCAAATCAGGAATAATGATAATTCTGGAAGAAGATAATAAAGAAAGCTGTAAATCACAGCTTTTTTTGTGGAAGGAATTTTAAGTTTTATTTGATCCCGAAAAAAAAATTATACTATTTTTGTAAAAAATGTAGAGATGCTCGTGATAGGAATTGCCGGAGGAACAGGTTCCGGAAAAACAACCGTTGTTAATAAGATTCTTCAACAACTTAATTTAGAAGGTGTTAATGTACTTTCTCAAGATAATTATTATCACGACAATCCCAACCTTACTTTATCTGAAAGAGAAGTTCTCAATTACGACCACCCAAAATCAATCGATTTTGAGCTTCTGTTAGAACACGTTAAAGCCTTGAAAAATCATCAGAGTATAGAACAGCCGATTTATTCTTTTGTGACGCATTCCAGAACGGGCGACCATGTTACTGTGGAACCAAGAAGTGTTCTGATCGTGGAAGGAATTTTAGTTTTGACAAACAAAGAATTACTGAAAGAATTTGACCTGAAAGTGTTTGTGCACGCAGATTCAGATGAAAGATTGATCCGAAGAATCCGCAGAGACACTCAGGAAAGAGGAAGAGATTTGCAGGAAGTCCTGCATAGATATCAGACAACCTTGAAACCGATGCATCAGGAATTTATCGAGCCTTCTAAAAATGAAGCAGACCTGATCGTTCCTAATATGAAACAAAATTCTGTTGCAATAGATTTTTTAACGACAGTGATTAACAATTCGCTTAAAAAAGTTCATTAATCTTAAATCATTCATTATGAAAGAACTAATCAAAGATATCAAGAAAAAATCGCCGACACTTAAGTTTTTCCAGACTTACGTGTTCAACAAATATGTGTTGACATTGGTTGGATTTTTGGTCTGGATGATATTTTTTGACAGCACTTCTTTTCTCGTTATCAATGAACTGAATGGCGAAATCGGACGTTACGAAAACCAACGCGAATTCTACAAAACGGAATACGAAAAGAATGATAAATTCTATCGTAAACTGATGAACAACAAGCAGGAAAAAGAAAAATACGCCCGTGAAAATTACTTTATGAAAAAACCGAACGAGGAGATTTTCATATTAGTGGTGGACAGTTCTAAAATCGCTAAAAAATAAACAAAATGAGTTTCATAGAAAATACTTTGGAAGATTGGGAAAAGCTTGTGAAAAAGCAGCTCAAAACAGAAAATATTTATGAAATTCTTTCTAAAGATAATCTCGAAAACATTACTGTAAAGCCTTATTATCAAAATAATTCTGAAACCAAAATCCTTCCGAAAGTTGAAGAAAGCACACATCTTGTTGCAGAGTATCAGGATGGTCTGGAAGAACAGGCTTTTGCTTTTCTTTTGAATGAAAATGTTGAAAATCTTGAAGAAAAAGCAATTTTTATCAACAATCAAGATTTGGCAGAACATATTTTAACTGTCGAATCCAATCGGTATTTTTCTTTGATCGATGTTTTTACTGACGACAAAGCTGCTGAAATTGATGAGCATTTGGCTGGCGAATTATTATCAAAAACTTTCGAAAGACAAATTGGCGTTGATGTAAGTCTGCATCAAAATGCTGGGGCTTCTATTATTCAGCAATTGGCTTTTGCATTGGCAAAATCTAAAGAATTAACAGAGAAATTCGGTTCGGAAATTCTTGAAAAATTGGTTTTCCGGTTTGCAATTGGTTCCAATTATTTTTTCGAAATTGCTAAAATCAGGGCTTTCAAATATCTGTTCAATCAGTTGTCTAAGGAATTTAAAAAAGATTTGATCCCTTATATTTTTGCTGAAACTTCATTTAGAAATAAAGCTAAAAATGATGCGGACAATAATCTGATTCGTTCAACTTTAGAATTGGCTTCTGCAATGATAGCTGGTGCAGATGCTGTTTTTTCTAATGATTATAAATTTGATGATTCGTCAGAACTTTCCAAAGAAATTTCATTCAAACAACAGATTGTTCTGGCTTATGAGAGTATCATCAATGTTTTTGAAGATGCGTCTTCTGGAAGTTATTTCGTGGAAGATATTACACGGCAATTCGCTGAAAGATCTTGGAAATTGTTCCTTGAAATCGAAGAAAAAGGTGGTTATCTTGAATCACTAAAATCAGGAGAAATTCAAAAAATGATCTTCCAACAGGCTTTGAAAGAACAAAGCTGGGTAGAAGAGGGGAAGATCAAATTGATTGGTGCCAATCTTTATCCCAAATTAGAGGCGAAGAAAACAGCTAATGAACTTTATAATGTTGATGAAATCAAGAAAGTTCGTTTGGCAGAAATGTTTGAATGATGAAATCGCCATTCATCAAAGCGGATAAATAAATACCAATGAAGATTGAGGCGATACTAAAAATAATAAGTATTTACATATGAAAGAACATTTCATTGATTTATTAGAATACAATTCTCATTTTAATCAGTTGTTGATCGAATCTTATCTTGAGAACAAAGATTCTTTTAATGAAAAAATGATCTCGCTTATCAACCATATTCTCAATGCGCAACAGATCTGGAATTCCAGGATCATTATTGGACCTTCATTCGGAGTTTGGCAAATCAATCCTGATGAAAGACTTTTGGAAATCAATCAATCAAATTTCAAAAACAGCATCAAAATTCTAAACGAAAAAAACCTTGATGAAATCATCGTTTACAAAAATTCAAAAGGTGATGATTTCCAAAATTCTATTCAGGGGATTTTATTCCATTTTATCAATCATTCTACTTATCACCGTGGTCAGCTTGCGATGCTGATGAAGCAAGCTGGACTAGAACCAATCAATACAGATTATATTTTTTACAAGAGAAATTAGAATTCCATTATTCTCAATTTTCGTAAATATTAGTTCATAATTCGTAACTCTTAACTAAATCACTATCTTTGCAAAAATTTTAGAAAATGAGCGGAGACGGAAATCAATCAGGTAGAAACAAAAAACCAAGAACTTCTGGAGGTAGCAGACCTTCCGGAAACTCCCGTAGCTCCAGCAATAGCAGAGGTAATTCTGGCAGTGGAAAATCTTTCGGAAATTCTCGTGGACCTAAGACGACAAGAGGTGGCGACCGCTTCGACAGTAGAGATAAATACGAAAATGGCGATAGAAAATTCGGTCCGAAAAAACCTTTCAACAGAGCCGAAAGAGATGAAGATAAAACCAAATCTTTTATCCAAAAGAGAAGATTTGAGAAGATAAATAAAGAGGTTTTCAAAGATACCATCAGACTTAACAAATATATTGCGAATTCTGGAATTTGCAGTAGGAGAGAGGCTGATGAACTCATTACGCAAGGTCTTGTGGAAGTTAACGGAAAGGTGGTGACTGAAATGGGTTATCAGGTTCAGAAAACGGACAGAGTGGTTTTTGACGGACAAAATATCACGCCGGAAAAACCAGTTTATGTTCTGTTGAACAAACCAAAAGGTTATATCTCTACAACAAAAGATGATAAAGCGAGAAAAACGGTAATGGACCTGACTGCGAACGCTTCTCCATACAGGATTTTTCCGGTTGGAAGATTGGACAGGCAGACTACTGGTGTTATTCTTTTAACGAATGACGGTCATATGACGAAGAAGCTGACACATCCGTCTTTCAATATGAAGAAAATCTATCATGTCACACTGGACAGAAAATTATCAATTGAAGATTTGAAATCGATTGGTGAAGGAATTCGTCTGGAAGAAGGTGTTGCAGAAGTTGACAGTATCTCTTTCATCGAAGGGAAACCTAAGAATGAAGTGGGAATCGAGATCCACATCGGTTGGAACAGAGTTATCAGAAGAATCTTCCAAAAACTAGGTTACGAAGTGGAAGCACTGGACAGAGTAATGTTTGCTGGATTGACCAAGAAAAACATCAAACGAGGACACTGGAGAATCCTTACGGAACAAGAAGTGAACAACTTGAAAATGTTATAAATTAAAAGACTGAAAAATTTCAGTCTTTTTTTATATTTATGTATGAGTAAAATTTATGTTTTCAGTGGTTTAGGAGTTGATGAAAGAGTTTTTAACAATATTGACTTTGGAACTTTGGATGTTGAATTCATAGATTGGATTCAACCCTTGGAAAGGGAAAATTTGGAAAATTATGCGCTTAGAATTTCGAAGAAAATTACTGCTGAAAATCCTATTCTGATCGGTTTGTCTTTCGGAGGAATGCTGACTGTCGAGATCTCAAAAATCATTAAAGTTGAAAAGTTGATTCTAATTGCTTCTGCAAAAAATAAGTTTGAACTTCCATTTGTTTATAGATTATTTGGAAGACAGAATCTCGTCAAATTAATTCCAAAAAAGATTTTCAAACAACAAAATTCCCTTACCAATTGGATTTTTGGAATCGAAACTGATTCTGAAAAACAACTTTTAAAAGAAATTTTACAAGATACAGAACTTGATTTTTTCTCTTGGGCAATCAATGAAATCGCAAATTGGAAGAATGAAAGTATTCCTGAAAACTGTTTTCATATTCATGGAAATAAGGATAGAATAATCCCTATCAAAAATGTGAAAACTGATTTTGTGATTGAAAATGGAGGGCATTTTATGACCGTAAATAAAGCAAAAGAGATCCAGGATATTATTTTAAGTTTAATTTAAAACAAAAAAACTTTCCAGAATAGGAAAGTCTTTTGTCCATAATTATTTCACTTCATTATAATAAATAAGTTTGTCATCCTTGTCAAAACTTATGATTGTGATTTCTCTGTTTTTTGCTTCATCATTATTGAAGAATATAGCTCTCGCAGGAAGTCCTGATTCCTGAGTTAGATTAGGATTCCAATACAGTAGTTCACGTGTGTCCTTTGCAACTTTCTTGTAAGCATCACTGGTAATGTCTGGCTGTTCAAATTCAGTTGCTTTATCATAGCCTCTCAGAATGGTTTTGTTGGTCTGTTCTTTTTTATCGTCTTTCTGGTCGGCCAACATATTTCCTCTTTTTGTGTAAATAGCAACTGCATCACCAACCAGACCATCGTTTTTCAGGATTTTTACCATTGCAATATTGCTGACAGGAAGTGAATTGATCATACTTGCGTCAACAGGCATTTCATCCAAAAATAACTTCGCTTGTGAACCACGGATGCTTGGGACATAATTTCCGGAATTATCCATTGTGAAAGTCAATCCCGCAGCTCTGCCTTGCAACCATTGCATAATATTAAGGGAAGCTTGGGCATCTTGATTCTCATTGACCAGATCAAAAATAGTCGCATTCATACTGCTGAATCTCCCACTGGATAGTTCTTTATCCAATTTTTCTTTTAGATCGACTTTCTTTGCTGTTACCTTAACTTCTTCAATTAGGGTTTCCTCGTTAGCGGTTTTAAGGATTTGTTGATTTTTTTTGTTTTGAAGTGCTTTGGCAACATCAGAACCCACTTGGGAATTCTGCCCAGGATCTACCAAACGATAATTGGTAGGTGGTAAATTACTTTTGTAGATAATATTGTTTGTCAAAGGCTGGAAATAGATATTCACATTGTCAGATTCTGAAGCTTTATTCTTCTCCTGATTCAGGTAATAAGAAACCGTCAAAGGCTCATCAAAATAAATATTATTGAGATAAATAAAACCATTATCATCTGTTATAGCCTGAGAAATTCCTTTATCTGTTCCACCTGCATTGAATAATAAATTGACGCTTTTGTTTGGAATTGCACGACCATTGTTGGTAACTTTTCCTTTGAACGAAAGATTAGATTCCGGTTTGTATTTGATTTCCGGGGTTTTTCCAGCCAGAAGAGAATCCCAATCAAATCTTTTCCAACTTTCTGAAATCAACAAAGCATCCAAAGCATCAGTATTAGCATTTTTTGAAAAATACCGAGCTGGTGAAAAAATGGAAGAAGGAAAATCGCCTGTCAGCCAAAGTGCGCTCAAGATATTATTATCATTTGTGCTTTCAGTCTTTGTATTTTCTTTGACTAACACAGTGTAGCTTGGGTAATCTGTATCTGGTTCTAATTCAAAGCTGTTGAAAGAACGCGGGTCATTATTGAGAGACATTGAAACAAAGGTCGGTTGTTCGATGATCAGATTTTTTGGCTTAACGAAACAAAGCCTTTTGGCAACAACTTCTTCTTTATCATTGAATATAACTAACTGCAAGACTGCATTTTTATCATCGCTTATTTTCGTCGGAATTTTACTTGAAATTTCTGCTGAAGTATTTTTGATGTTAGCTCTGTAGACCATTTGATTATTAATGATCCCAACAATGCTGTGGCCTTTCAAACCTTCTGCAAGATTATTGCTTTTTAATGCATAATTGATTCCGTCGTTATCACTCGCTATCTGAAGATTAACTCCGGAATTAGAGACAGCTGGCAAAGCAATGGTTTGTTTAGTTCCTTTATTATCCTCAACAATTACTTTGTAAGTTTTTCCTGCTTTTGGTGTAAGATTGAATGCACTCACATTTTGGTCGAATCCTTTGAAACTGACAATTTTTTCAGCAGGTTTTTCAGCATCTATAACATATCCGCTCCAGCTCGCAGGCGGAGTACCTTGAGAGAATAATCTTACAGCAATTTTCGTATTGATATTCTCAATAAAAGTTCCACTTTCCGGAAAAGCATTGGCGGTCCATTTGATGTTCTTATCAAGTACCAATTTTTGTTCAGATTTTGGATTGTAGATTGGGACAGGCTTTATAAAATTGAATTCCTCAGGGAAATTTGCCATCCAAGCTGTGTAGGCACGAAAGAAATAAATATCTTCTTTCAAAGCTTCGGTCAATACAAAAGAGCCATCGCCTTCGCCGTTTTTAAGCGCAATTGTTCTCTTGTCTACCAGATTTTTGTTGTGGTCGTACAATTCTACAAATAGTGTATTAGAAATGGTTGAACGCCTGTAACCATCAAAAACAAAAGATTTGAAATAGATATTGTCCCCAACGACATAATTGTCTTTGTCTAATAGAACATAGACTTTTTCCTGCGTGTAATTCTGTTCCAGATTCTGAATAGCTTTGTCTATTCTTCCCTGAGCTTTAAACGTCAAAATCCCAACAACATAAATAAAAAAAATAAAGATTTTTTTCAT
>Ga0065704_10070624_pt1 | contig 18985 bp, 22 predicted proteins | sample SwiRhicommuniRL2_FD_59091 | JGI IMG/M metagenome (GOLD analysis project Ga0065704, IMG submission 59091) | Switchgrass rhizosphere bacterial communities from Rose Lake, Michigan, USA - RL2 v2 (version 2) | ecosystem: Host-associated > Plants > Roots > Rhizosphere > Soil | place: East Lansing, MI
GCGGTGGATCAGCTAGTGGTGATGTTGGCTGTGCCGCCGCCATCGCGAGCAAGTGCTGCCATACACCGGATTACTTGACGACGTACACCTTGCGCACATAGACGCTGCTTTTCCAGGCACACGGTGCATTCAGCGGGACGAAAACGGTGTCGCCGGTGTTGACCGTCAAGTCGCTGCCATCGGCTGCCTGCAAGGTGACGCTGCCTTCGAGCAGGTGCATCAGCTCATGCAGTTTGTGCGGTCGTGACTTGCGGGTGTAGGGCGTCGAGTCCCAGATACCGATGCGCAGGTTGCTCGCTTCTTCGACAAACAGATTGTGCGAGCGACATTGCGGCGGCGGGCTGAGCAGGATCTCGTCATCCGGGGCAGCAGAAGGCGAGAGCAGGGTGTGGGCGGGGAGTGCCGTCAGCCCGGCAAGGTGCGCTTCGATGCGTTGGGTCTCGGCACAGAAGGCCCAGAGCGAGCCGGGCTGCGCCTCGACCTCAAGTGCCGTGCCCCGACCGATCACCGCGCTTTCACCCGGCTTGAGCTGCAGCGTCTGCCCCTGGCTGCGCAGCGTCACTGCGCCGGCGTGCACCACGAGCGTCTCACTGAAGGGGTATTCATCGACGCTGAACAGCCCGTTCGCCCGGACCACGCCGGCAGCCATGCCATCCGCCCCGGCATAGGCGATGAGTCGGTCGAACGGATCGTTGGCGCCCAGCGAGCCCGGGGTGAACGGGGTTGAGGCAAGGCGGCCATCGGCGTGTGCCAACAGCACTGCAGTGGGTTCGAGCATGAAGATGATTCTCCAGGGAAGCGTTGAGGGGAGTGTGGGTTTCAGCCAATGGCCTGGGTCACCGGCGCAAATTGTCGAACCGCACCGCTCGCCTGCGGGGGCGTGCCCCGTGCCATTTGGGCGACGGTGTCGACCTGCTTGAGCCCGGCCTCTTCCAGCCAAGGGGCCAGGCCGCTGCTTGAAGGGATGTCGATGCGAACGAATGCGTCCGGCACCTGAGCCAGCAGCACGGCGATCAAGTGTTGGGCCTGTTCCAGGTTCTGGGCGATGACCGGGCCAATGCAGCGGCCACGGCCGAAGGGGCGCAGCAGGGCGAAGGCGCACAAGTGACCGTCGCGCTCGATACCCGCTGAATGTTCAACGACCTCGAACAGGTCATTGAGCACAACGCTCCGCTCCAGCCCGCTCCCGGCATTGGCCAGTTTGATCAGCTCGGCGTGATCGGCTGCGCTCAGCTCGCGGCAGCGCTCGCCGGCGGCCAGTTCCAGTGGGGCCGGAACCAGCGCTTGCCCTTGGTGCTGCTGGATATGCCCAAAATCAACGAACCCCTGACTGGCATACAGCGGGGCACCGGCCAGGGTCGCGTTGAGGATGGCGGTTCGCGAGCCGCAAGCTTCGATTGCCAGTTCCATCAGCTTGCGACCGATTCCCTGGCCCTGGTACTCATCGTCGACAATCACCAGGCCGATGGTGGCGTAGTCCCCTTGGGCGCAGGTGAACGCCGTTCCGATCAAACGACCCTGGTCTTCCACGACAAACCCCTGGGCGACGCGCTGCAACATCGCCCAGTCTTCCAGGCGATGGGGCCATTTCAACTGCACGGACAAGGCATGGGCCGAAGGCACGTCGGTGGTGGTCATGGCACGATAGAAATAAGTAGGGCGTTGCGAAATGGACATGGCTGATCACCATAAAATAAGGGACGAAATCGGATGGATATGTGCGCTGAAAGTCTTTGTATCTCACCTGCCACCGGGCCTGGCAAGGGCGGCACATCGATTCGGTATCTTGCGTAAGCAACGGCCCTGCCGGCCACATTTCTTGCTCAAATCAGACGCTTGGCCAGCAGTAAATACCGGGTCGTTTTTTCGCTGTTCAGATCGAAACCAGAGGCCGTCAGGGCTCAATAGCTGCGCTCACGATCAACCAGGCCCAGCATCGATTTACCCCGTTGATGCCGGCGGATGTTCTCCAGCAACACGCCAAAGGCACTTTCAGGCTGAGTCATCGCCGCGATGTGCGGGGTCAACAGTATGTGGGGATGGTGCCAGAAGGGATGGTCCGCTGGCGCTGGCTCCTGCTCGAGGACATCCAGCACCGCGGCGCTGAGTTGGCCGTCGGCAAGGGCTTCAAGCAGGTCCTCTTCCACCAGGTGCCCACCTCGGCCCATGTTGACCAACGCTGCGCCCTTGGGCAGGTGTTGGAACAGCTGGCGGTTGAGGATCCCTCGGGTCTGTTCGGTCAACGGCAGGACGCACAGCACAATCTCGCATTGGCCGAGAAAGGCCGGCAATTGCTCGTCGCCAGCAAAGCACGCCACCCCGTCGATGTGATGTTCGCTGCGGGCCCAACCGGATAAGGCAAAGCCAAAGGTCTTCAAGGTGGCGAGTATCTGCCGTGCCTGCAAACCCAGGCCCATGACGCCCACCCGGCGTTGCCCGGCGGGCACCAGCCGGTGTGCTTGCCAGCACCGTTCGGCCTGTTGCTGGCGATAGCGCAACATGTCCCGGTGCAGGCTGAGCACGGCGAAACTGGCGTACTCGCACATGCCTTGGCTGATGCCGGGGTCGAGCAAGCGCACCACCGGCAGCGTTGTCGGCAAGCGGCTTAGGTCGAGTTGATCCACGCCGGCTGACAAGGCGAATAGCACTCGCAGATTCGGCAACAGCGTTTCGATGTCGTCCGGTGCCTGCCAGGCCGCCAGGTACTGGATATCCCGCGGGTCGCCGATGTCTGGCCAGGCACGCCATTCGATGTCCGGCGCGTGTTCGGCGAACAGGCGCCGCCAGTGTTCGCCGCGTACCGGGTCAGCTTTATAGAGCAGGGCCATGGGTCACTTCTCGCCTGAAATCAAGGAGCCCCTAGCATGCCTCAATGCCAGAGCAGGATCTGTCGAAAGGGCCGGTGTAGCAGCATCACGCTGCGTTGCAAGGTGCCTCTTGCGGCAGATTCCATGGGGCTGGAATGCCTCTGGAGGATTCTGCTGTTTGCCGGGGTGTAAACAGTCGATCCGAATTTCTCAACGACCAAGTTCGGCTTAGACAATCGCGTCGAACGCTTAACCTGTGAACACACCGCAGCCGCTTCCTGGCTGCGAGGCTCACGATGGGAAATGCCAATGAACAGTAAAGTCGAAGAAACCCCAAGTTTGCTCCGTCAGCGTGATCAATTCGTGCCACGTGGCCTGGTCACCGCGCACCCGTTGGTGATCGATCGGGCCCAGGGCTCGGAATTATGGGACGTGGACGGCAAGCGCTACCTGGACTTCGTCGGCGGCATCGGTGTGTTGAACATCGGCCACAATCACCCCAAGGTCGTCGCGGCCGTGCAGGCCCAGCTGCAGAAGATCTCCCATGCCTGCTTCCAGGTCGTGGCCTACAAGCCTTACCTGGACCTGGCCCAGCGCCTGTGCGAAATGATCGGCGGCCAGCATGCCTATAAAGCCGCATTTTTCACCTCGGGTGCCGAAGCGGTGGAAAACGCGGTGAAGATCGCCCGGGCCCACACCAACCGCTCGGCCGTGATTGCCTTTCGCGGCGGGTTCCATGGCCGGACCTTGCTCGGCACCACGCTGACCGGCATGAGCCAGCCGTATAAACAGAACTTCGGTCCGTTCGCCCCGGAGGTCTTCCACACGCCGTATCCGAATGCCTATCGCGGCGTCACCAGCGCGATGGCGCTCCAGGCACTGGACGAGCTGCTGGCCACTCAAGTGGCACCTGAACGGGTCGCAGCGATCATCATCGAGCCGGTGCAGGGCGATGGCGGTTTCCTGTCGGCCCCCGTCGAGTTTTTGCAGGGCCTGCGCGCATTGACGCAAAAGCATGGCATTGTGTTGATTCTCGATGAAATCCAGACCGGTTTCGGTCGCACCGGTAAATGGTTCGGCTTCCAGCACGCCGGCATCCAGCCGGACCTGGTCACGGTCGCCAAGAGCCTCGCCGGTGGCTTGCCGCTGTCGGGCGTGGTTGGCAAGGCCGAGATCATGGACGCTCCACTGCCGGGTGGCCTGGGCGGTACTTACGGCGGTAATGCGCTGTCGTGCGCGGCGGCGCTGGCGGTGATCGAGGCGTACGAGCAGGAACAGCTGCTGGCCCGTGGTGAAGTCCTGGGTGAGCGCTTGCGCCAGGGCCTGTTGCATCTGCAAACCCGTTACCCGCAGATCGGCGACGTGCGCGGCAGCGGCTTCATGCTGGCGATCGAACTGATCAAGCATGACGACGCGCGCACCCCGGACGCCGACCTGAACCAACGCCTGATCGACGAAGCCCGGGCCGGTGGTTTGCTGGTGATCAAGTGCGGGGTGTACCGCAACGTCTTGCGCTTCCTGGCGCCGCTGGTGACCAGCGAGGCGCAGATCGACGAAGCGTTGCAGATTCTCGACGGCGCCTTGGCACGCGTCCTGGGCTGACGCCCGCGTTCATGACGTTTGCCTGGGCGAGCGTCAGTGGCGGTTGTTAATGGAGCGTTGATCGATGGGACATCATCGGAGGCTTTACAGATGAGGCTGACTGAATATCGGGCGTTGTTGATCGACTGCGATGAGGTCCTGGTGGATCGGGACTCCGGCGTCTGGACGGCGTTGCAACCGTTGCTGGAAAACCATGGCGAGCCGTTGGACAAAGCACAGGTGCTCGCCGATTTTGACGAGGTGCTGCAAGCCTTGTACCCGCGTTTCGGCGAATTGGGCTTCAGCGGCTTGCTGTGTTTCGCCCACCGTCAATTGGCCGAGCGCTGGAAGCTCAAGGTCAGTTGGGAGGAGGGCATGAGCTTCGCCCGCTCGGCTGCCGGTTGGACGCTGTTCGAGGATGCGCCGGGTGCGATGCTCTACCTGCGCAAGTTCTATCGGTTGTTGGTGCAGGGGGATCGCGATGCCGAGGACCGGGGCGTGTTGTGCGAGCGCCTGGGCATCGAGCCTGATGATTTTATTTCGCTGGCGAGCGACCCGTTGCAGGATCACGATTGGTTGGCGGCCAATGGCCTGAGCGCCGAGACGATTCTCCAGGTGACCCGTCCCGGCGCCCACCCACGGTCGGTTGGGGCTGTCTGCCTGATCTGCCGCAACGCCGACATGTCTCCCGCGCCCTGTGCGGCGGACTACTGCATCAACAGCATGGCTGATCTGGTCGCTCAGCATCAGCTGTCCTTACGACGCTGATTTTGTTAGAAGATTGTCTTACAAACGGCAGGCAAGAGGTATGCGATGGAAGGTTTAGCGAAACTGGACCGGATCGACATCAGCATTTTGGTAGAGCTTCAAAAAGATGGCCGCATGACCAACGTCAGCCTGGCCGATGCCGTGGGCTTGTCCGCCAGCCCGTGCCTGCAGCGGGTCAAACGACTGGAGTCGTTGGGGTACATTTCCAGCTACAAGGCCCATCTGAACCTGGCCAAGATTACCGATTCGGTAACGGTCTTCACCGAAGTCACCCTGAGCGACCACAAGCGTGAGGACTTCGCCAAGTTCGAATCCAACATCCGCCTGGTGGATGAAGTACTCGAATGCCACCTCATCAGTGGCGGCTACGACTACCTGGTGCGCTTCATGACCCGCAGCATCCAGGACTACCAGGACGTGATGGAAAGCCTGCTGGACAAAAACATCGGCATCTCCAAGTACTTCAGCTACATCGTCATCAAGTCACCGGTGCGCAAGGATGAGATTCCATTGCGTAAGTTGTTGCGGCATTGAACCCGAGATCCATCCTGGAGCAACTGTGGGAGCGAGCTTGCTCGCGAAGGCGTAGGCAGATTCAGCATTGAGGCAAGCTGATCTACCGCCATCGCGAGCAAGCTCGCTCCCACAAGGGATCTGGGCTTTTATTCCTTGAGGAAGGTCAGCAGATCCTGATTGAGGCGATCCTTGTGCGTCTCGGTCAGGCCGTGCGGCGCGCCAGGGTAGACGATCAGTCGAGCGCCCTTGATCAGCGCCGCCGAGGCTCGGCCTGAAGCGTCGATAGGCACGATCTGGTCGTCATCGCCATGAATCACCAGTGTCGGCACATCGAACTTCTTCAGATCGCCGCGGAAGTCGGTCGCCGAGAATGCCGCGATCGAGTCATAGGTATTCTTGCTGCCACCCTGCATGCCTTGCACCCAGAACGACTGGATCAGCCCTTGGGATGGCTTGGCGCCCTTGCGGTTGTAGCCGTAGAACGGGCCCGAGGCGATGTCCAGGTACAGCTGCGAGCGGTTCTCCAGGGACGCCTTGCGCAGGCCATCGAACACCTCGATAGGCAAGCCACCAGGGTTGGTGTCTGTCTTGAGCATCAACGGCGGGACAGAGGACACCAGCACGGCTTTCTTCACTCGAGCGGTGCCGTGACGGCCGATGTAGCGAGCCACTTCACCGCCCCCTGTCGAGAAGCCCACCAGGGTGACGTCCTTCAGGTCCAGCGCTTCAATCACCGCCGCCAGGTCATCGGCGTAGTGATCCATGTCGTTGCCTTCCCAAGGCTGGCTGGAGCGACCGTGACCGCGACGATCGTGAGCCACCACGCGATAACCCTTCGAGGCGAGGAACATCATCTGGCCTTCCCAGCTGTCGGAGTCCAGTGGCCAGCCGTGGCTGAAGGTCACGACCTGACCATCGCGCGGGCCCCAGTCCTTGTAATACAGCTGGACACCATCCTTGGTGGTGATGTAGCTGGCGGACTGGACCACGCTGCCGACAGCAGACGCACTGGCAGCGGCCTGGACAGGCGACGCGGCCTCGGCGCTGAGGGTGGCCAATGCCAGGGTGGCGACAGCGAGGGTGCGGTTGAATGTGTTCATCGTTTCTCTCTCCATAAGGTCGGTTTGATCTGCGGCGATCGTCGTCGATCGCGTTGGTGGGCAGATTAGAGAGAGAGGCCGTGGACGAGAACGGCGCCGGTATCGATAGCAACTATTGGAAAATTCCAATAGCTGCGTTTCGCTTCGGTTGCGAGGTGAGTCTTCGTGGCGAGGGAGCTTGCTCCCGCTGGGTGGCGAAGCCGCCCCAAACGGTCACACGTGTAAAAGCGGCAATGTCTTCAGGCCATTTGGCGTTTGAATATGCGCAACCAGGTAGGGTGCCGAAGGCGCTTGCAGTGCATGAAGATGGACCGGGCCAGAAAAGTTCATGGCCGTCAGGATCGCTTTGATTTTTTCCGGATTCGTATGAAAGACATCCAGTGCCAATAGCGTGCAGCCCTTGTCCTGGAGCATGTCCGCCGGATGAGGCCCAGGTGCCCATTGAATGAGGGTGGGGATTGATCCATCCATGGGAAGGCTTCCATCAGCCGGTACGGTTATTTGCCAATTCAATGTTCCTCTCGTCATGGGTTCGACATCCCCGACAAGTCCAGGGCAGGCATCACGAGCCGCATGGATATCATCGGTGCGTGCCACCCAGGTCGCCAGGCGTGCCGGCGAATGGGGGGCCAATTGATCAAGGCCGAACCAGCGTGCCCGGTCCGGACGTATGGCGGACGGGTCCACGGCAATCACTTCGAGGTAGAGCCCGGGGCCAAGGTGCAGCAGCCTGTTATGGGTGCCCATGCGTGAATGGACTCCGCCAGGTTGAAGGGCGACGCCCAATGCGTCAGTCACGAACGCGCAGCCGGTATCGAGGTCCGTTGCCACGATGACGAGGTGATCGATGGTGGTTTTCATGTGTTCATCCATCCGTGGGTTGGGAAGTATCTGTCGCCATCAACCAAAAGAAGGCATCGGCCCCAGCGAGTGCAAGATCCACATGACCGCCGCCACCGCTGCCAGCACTGCGACCACAATACCGATCAGCACCCATTTCAGGATTTTCTGCCCTTTCGACGGCTGGGACCTTGGCGCGTGTGCCTCTACCATGTACTGAATTTCCCCGGCGCATCGCGGGCAAGCAGCAGTGTCGTAAGGGAGGAGGAACCCGCATTGATCACAGTTTGTCATGTCGTCACTTCGAGGCTCAAAGGAGGGGTAGCCCTTTATGGGCTTGTTAAAACGGACCGAAAGCGCGTGGCGTCAGTCGCTTAATATTTGTAGACGATGCCCAGCCTGCCCATGATCTCCAGGGCGTTGATCAGGCCCAGACCGTTCATGGGCAGGCAGGCGAAGGCCTGGTATTCATCGAAGTGCGTGCCGATGGCCAACAACTTCAAGTCATGGGCCTCCAGCTGGGCGTTGAAATACTGCAGGAGCGCACGCTCCCAATCGTTGGCGCGGTTGATAGCATCGATGGCTTTACGCTCAGGCGCAGGGATTTCAATGCCCAGTTGCCGCAGCGGGGCGAGGGCATTGACGGCATCGACCCCGTAGGACGACCACTCCTTCCATTCGAACCCCGCCAACTGATTGGCCTCGGTGAGCGCTGACTCAACCTGCGTCCAAGCCCAATCCCACTGCCCGGTAGGCACCGGGATGTTTTGAATGAGCGCCTGCGCGCGCGCCTCGTCGAACAGGCAATCAAACAGATCGGCCAGGGTCTCGGCCAAATCGGGCTGAGGCCCTTGCTCCTGGGTGTCCAGGTCGTGGCTCAAGCGCTGCCACAGGCTACCGAGCTCGGCCCAGTCCTCGTCGTCCATGTCGTCATCGATCACCTGTGCCTTATGGCCGCGCGAGTAGTTATCCAGCCGCGTCTTGCGCACGCGTACGCTGCCCTCGGCGAGATCGACCTCATAACTGCGGTAATCCAGGTAGTTGGTCTGGAAAACGATGCGGTCAGCAAACACGTCATGGACGAGGCTTTCCTCAGCGTCGAAATACGCCGCGCCTTCGACGTTGCCATGGGCGGTGATGATGCGTTGAAACGACAGTGGGTCGATTGGATTCATGTGGGCGGGGTCACAGGGAGAAGGGCGAAAGGGGAGCGCCGCGTACGCTGGCCGATATCCGGATCGCGCTGATCGTACACCAAGGCCTGGGGGTTGCTAAGGGGCGGAATGTGGACTGCGTCAACTGTTGGGCGTGTGTTTGGGTCTATGCTTACCTTGCCCCCTTGAATCAGGCTTCATCCATGTACAAACACCGAACAATCCGGCGGGAGAACACGTGAGACATTCGACACCGGCTGCAGCGCTGCTCTGCCTGTTGCTCGGCACGGTTGATGCCGGGGCCGAGGAGTATCAAGTCATCACCGAAGAGTGGGCACCGTACAACTATCAGGAAAACAATCAGCTCACCGGCATGACCACCGAGATCGTCCGGGCCATCATGGCGCTCACCGGGAATGACTTCGAGGTGCTGTTGCAGCCGAGTATGCGAGCCACCCAGGTACTGAAGACGCGACCCAAGACCATCATGTACTCACTGTTCCGCACACCGGAGCGCGAGCCATTGTACAAATGGGTCGGACCGATCGTGGAAGAGTCCATCCATCCCTATCAACTGGCCAGTACGCCGCCGGTGAACTCCCTGGAACAACTGCTGCGTGCCCCGCAGATCACCACCCGCCACGCCGGCCTGGTGCCGCAGATGTTGCAGTCGCTGGGCTTCAACAACCTGGATAAAAGCGCCACCGAGAGCAAGCTGCTTTACCGCATGCTGCTTGCCGGACGCACCAACATCATCATCGGCGACACCGATGCGGGCGTGGCTTACTACAGCCGTCAGTTGAACATCGCGCCGGGCACGCTGCGGCGAATTCCTATCGAACTGTATCGCTCGTCGCTGTACATCGCCTTCAGCCCTGACAGTGACGATGAAGTGGTGGCGGCGTGGGCCAGTGCGTTAGAGCAGTTGCGGCGTTCCGGGGAGTTGGAGCGGATTCAGCGGCGGTATGAGGGGGCGGTTGGACAATGAACGCACGGAACCGGCGAAAGCCGGTCCCAGGTATTAATACGGCTTTCTACGCTCATAATGGTTATCATCCTTGAGTGACAAAATATGTACCAAGGCTCTGAAAACTAAAGGGAAATAGACCAATGCCCAAGGCGGTTTTCGTCAGTAGAACTATTTTGTTTGGCGACTGTGATCCGGCAGGAGTGGTTTACACACCGCGATTTTCATATTTTTCAGTAGAGGCTATCTATGTGGCACTCGATGAATGGCTGGGCACGCCCGGTCTTAGAACCCTGATGGGCTTTGAGATATTGCCGCCCGTACGCGCCATGTCAATGGAGTTTCTGATGCCTTTGACGTGGGATGATGAGTTGTCTATCAAAGTCAGCGTGGCGAAGTTGGGCGTTCATTCGTTCACGTTTTTGGTCGAAGGGTTCATTGTTAATGGGCCCTTATCTTTTGTGGCGAATGTCACTCATGTATGTGTCTCGCCGGAAACCAAAGAAGTTGTAGCCGTTCCCGCGCAACTGAGAGCGCTTCTTTCATAATCCGCTGGAAAGATGTTCGTCCGGACATGAGAAATCGGGGTCATAGGAAATCGGGGTCAGACCACGGTAAAAAACGGACCCATTCATGTGTGAGTTTTGTCCTCTACCGTCTTCAAGTGGGCCGCAGGTACCGACTCCACCAGCCAAACGCCATTGTCCGCCTGAAAGAACCGAACCCCTGCCTCTCTCATACCCTGTACATCAACAGCGAGTAGTACAGGTTGTCCATAGCGCTTGCCAACGGCCATTGCTGTTTCGGGACTTTCAGTCAGATGGACATGGTGCCGACTGCCTGGCATCAAGCCCTGCACCTCGATGGAGGCCATGAAGCGGCTGGCGGTTCCGTGATAGAGCTGGGCAGGTGGTGTTTTTTCGACGTGTTGCACCTGGACCTGCCCGGTGCTGTGACCTTGTGCGGCTCGGATGCGTTGACCATCTTCAGAGAGCGTGAAACGCTTCTTTTCGTTGGTCTCGACCACCTCGTGCAGCATCTGGTAGTCGAAGGTATGGCCATGTTGGTTGGCGTTCGAAATCAGATTATCAATGTCGGCCCAACCGTCGCGGTCCAGGACGAGCCCCATGGATTCGGGGGCATGGCGTAGTACGTAGCTGAGGAGCTTGCTGATGTCGTCACGTTGTTTCTTGTTCAAGGAAAGGTCCTTTTTCATTGGCTGATTACAGATAGTACTGTGCTTGGCGGCATGGAGGCACTCAAACGAACGTTACCCGGAGGCCGAAGCGGGCTCATTCTGAGTGATGTTGAGTTGATATCACTCAGTTGCGTTGGTACTATCCGCGACGGAGTAGTTGAGCATCGGTAAGCTCACCCGCCCTTTACTTAAGCTTCGGCTTTACATTATCCGCGGGGGAGAAGAAGTTTTCTCCATGCCGGTTCGAATCCGGCCTACTTCACGTTAAGCAGCAATATGACGAGCACTATAATTTTACGTACGCGAGCTTTGAAGCTGTTCCGTACCAAGCTTGGCAATCCGGTGCGAAACCTGAACAGTGTCGTGATCGGTTTATGCGGGGTCGGTGCAGGAATCGCGTTGAAACCCAAGGATCTTGCTGTTAGTTGGGCTCCTGGTGATCTCATCCAGGCTGAGCGTGAGGCAAGAGGGTTTGCAATAAAGTCTTTGATGGTAACGGCCTGTGATGCCTTGGATCATTACCTTGAAGACTTAGGCGTTGGTCCGAGCCCATTGGCTGATATGACCTTACGTTCAGTGCTGAGAAAAGAGCCTCAGATTATCCAAAGGGGCCAGGCGCTCACGCCAAGCGGCATATCAATGCTCGAGACGCGACTGAATGAAGTCATCGATCGCCCATCCGAGATCAAGTCTGTCCTGCGTGATTTTTCGGAAAAGTTCTGTGGCAAACAAAAAACGCTATCGTTGAATGCTCGTTGTGGTGGGCTTTTTTCCCACGCTCAAACCTTGAACGGACCTGCCATTTCCGCCATTCCTCTAAGACCGTCCTATCACTCGGCTGTGGTCCTATTGGTTGCATGGCGCAATGTACTCGTACACGACATGGATACGGATCCGCTAGATCCCAAGGTCGTTTCGGACTTGATCGCGGATAAGGAGTATCTGGCTGCCGAGCATGCCGGTATAGACTTCGAAAAAACCCTTGAGCGATACAGTTCTAAGAGCGAGCCATCTCTTAAGGATATTTCTACACTCGTCTCCATACTCATGCGGTATCTAGCCGCAATTGATGCTCGGCTAATCGCATCCTGTGATCTTGGTAGATTTGTTCAAGAGGCCGTTTGCGAGGAGCTGAACTTGCGTGGTGCGCCAGAAGATACCCTGCGGAAGTGGGCAGGCAAGAGCTATCCTGAGCGTATTTCAAAGGCGCTTAGAATGGTCGGTAACCATGGCTTCGTTTCCACAACTTTTGACAGAAAGAAAAAAAGCTATCCTGGACGCGTGATCGCGAAGCAGGACATGAGTTTTCTTGATGCTAATAATTTCAAGGAACTTTCAAGCTTGGTTTTTCCAGATATTTGTAAAGGTAACTAGATCGCGCCAAAATCGCAGAGTCGGGTCAGACCACGGCTGTCAAGTTATAGTCTGATCCGGATTTTCTGCTGAGGCATAGGTCTCTGCATGCTACAGGCCAGTTCAATTCCGGATATATAGGCAGTGACAGAATCAGGCGCCTGATGAAGCCAATCGCGGCAGACGTTCTACCGCTCTTGATAGTACTGCGCTCTACGCCTGGCCTCTTCCCGCTCCATTTCCTCATAATGCTTGCGTTCTTCCCGCTCCCTCTCTTGATGGCGCTCGCGGTGTTTCCTGTCTGCGGCTCGATCCATTTCCCGCTGCTGCTCCCAGTGGCGCCTGCTTGCCTCTCGATAGTCCTGGTTCCGATCACCGGCAAATGCACCCGCTGAGGTGAAGCCAATCCAGGTGAGTGCAAAAATGGCAGCCATTTTCATGTACTTGTCTCTCTAGCGCAGATGTGTGCGGGAGGTGAAATTTGCGGCTTCCGGTAGACCATGAGGATGGTCGCAAGTGCATTGCTATGGGTTGAAAAGGGGACGCTCCAAGTTACGTCCCCTTTTTTCTGCTTTCTAGAAACTGTACTTGGCGGTCAGCATCATATTGCGAGGGTTGCCGTAGGAGTCACCGCCATAGCTCACGGAGTTGGCGATGGTCGAGTAGTACCTGCGGTCGAAGATGTTGTTGGCGTTGACCTGCAAGTCCAGGTTCTGGCTGACCCGGTAGCCGGCCATCAGGTCGGTGATCGCGTAGCTGCCCTGTTCGAGGCGGTATTTGCTGCCATCAGCCAGCAGGATGTCGTTGTACATGCGGCTCTGCCAGGAGACGTTGCCGCCCACGCGCAGTTTTTCCAGCGGGCCCTGGAAGTGGTAGCTGGTGGTCAGCTTGAACAGATGCTCCGGCGTGTCGGTGTCGAACTGTTTGTTTACGTTCTGCGGGTTGGCGGCATCCTTGATGGTGTGTGTTCGTGCGTAGGTGTAGCCACCGCCGACTTGCCAGTTTTCGGTCAAGGCGCCTTGCAGTTCGAAGTCGATACCCTGGCTGCGAATCTCGCCGGAGGCTTCGTAGCAGGTTGCCTGTGGGCAGTTTGCTGTAAACAGTTGCACGGCGCGGTTTTCCTGGTCGACGCGGAACAGCGCCACGCTCGCATTCAGCGCGCCATCAAAATATTCGCCCTTGATGCCGACCTCGTAGTTCTTGCCGACGATCGGCTTGACCGGGCTACCGGAAGTATCCTTGGAGCTCTGCGGCGTGAAGATATCGCTGTAGCTGACGTAGACTGAGTGATGCTCGTCCAGGTCGTAGATCAAGCCGGCGTAACGGGTGAGGTTACGGGTGACCTTGTAGTCGCCATCGCCATCCCGGTTATCGTAGTCGTACCAGTCCAGGCGCCCGCCGAGGATCAGCTTCAACGGGTCGGCCAGGCTCAGGCGTGTGGTGAGGTAGACGCCATCCTGAGTGGTCACTTCGCGCTGGTTGTTGGTGTGGACGAAGTCCGGTTTACCCGCATTGAACGGCCAGTTGGTGTCGTACGGGCTGTAGTTGTGGGTGGTCATGTCGTAGATGCGCTTGCTGGCGCCCACCACCAGTTCATGGCTGCGTCCGAACGCCTCGAAGGGCCCGCTGGCGAATGCGTCTACTCCGGCCTGGTTTTCATCGAAGTCGGCCTGGTAGACCGTGCGGGCCAGTGTGTTGTTGACCCAGCGCGATTGGTAAGAGCCGGAGAACAACGCGTTCTGTTCGGAGTAGTTGGCGTTGACCTGAACGTTCCAGTCGTTGGCCAGGCGATGACGGACTTCGGCGAATACGGTGTTGATCTCCTGATCCTTGTTCTCCCAATCCGTCCCCGGATTGTAGGAACGTGGCAGGTCCAGATGATGGCCGTCCTGGCCGATCATCGAAGAGCCCCAGAAGTAATTGGTCTTGTCCTTCTGATGGGAAAATCCCAGGGTCAGGGTGGTGTCTTCGCTCAGGTCCGCTTCGGTGACGGCATAGAACAGGCCGTGGTCCTCCTCGACATTGTCGATGAAGCTGTTGGCGGCCTGGTTAGAGGTCACGACCCGGCCGCGCAGCGTGCCACTGTCGTTGAGCGGGCTGGAGGCATCGACCTCGCCGCGGTAGTTGTCCCAGCTGCCGGCCGCACCGGTCAGGGTGACTTTCTGCTCGGCCAATGGCCGCTTGCGGATCAGGTTGATGGCGGCCGAAGGGTTGCCTGCACCTGTCACCAGGCCGGTGGCACCGCGCACCACCTCGACTCGATCGAACATGGCCAAGTTAGGCTGGGCGCCAACGTTAACGCCGTTGTAGCCACTCGGGATGCCGTCATACATCAAGTTGTCGATTTCAAAACCGCGTGCCTTGTAGATCTGCCGACCAGGACCAGAGGAAAAGTCCAGGAACAAACCGGGCGTCGCCTTGACCACGTCGTTGATGTCGGTCATCACCTGGTCATCCATGCGCTGGCGCGTAATGACGGTGACGGCTTGTGGGGTTTCACGCATCGTCAGCGGGAGTTTGGTCGCGGTCGACATCGCGCCGGTGGTGTAGGACTCGGTGCCTTCCGTGGTACTCCCCAGTTGGCCGCTCCCGGAGACCTCGGTTGCGTCTAGTTCCAGGGTGGCGGGTGGGGTGGTGCTGTTGTCATCGGCAAAGGCTGGGGCGAGGGTGGCCATGCAAATTGCCATGGCCAGAAGATTGCGGGCAGGGGTGAAGTGACGTGGCGGGGTGGCACAAGTCGACATGGATAGATCCTTAGATGCTAATGCTTGTGAGAGTAATTTGCATTAAGTATCACAGGATTCATCTAAGCGATAAAGTTTGTTGCGGTTGGAGTAGGCGGTGCGCAGGGTGCACCGCCACCGTACAGTCATCCACGATGGCCGTCGTACCCCGCACAAACTTGAAGGCTAGTTGCCCCGGCCACCACCAAACGACCATTCATCGCTGGCCGTAGTGGTGATCACCACCATTACATCCTCCGCGTCGAGACCTGGAGCTCGCGTCAGTTTCTCGACCAGGTCGCGGTAGAAACGCTGTTTCGTCTCGACGCTTCGAGGGCGGCCAGCGGTAATCGTGATCAGCACAAAGTCATGGCTACGCGGCCCACCCAGGTAGTCGGGATCAAATATCAACTCGCCCACTTCATGTTGGTGGATGACCTGGAAGCGATCGGTCTTCGGCACCTCGAAGCTATCAACCAAGGCGTCGTGCAGCCCTTGGGACAATGCTTGTAGATACTCGGCCGACTTCCCCCGGTGCAGTGAAATACGTGAAAACGGCATAACAGTTATTCCCATGGCTAAAGCGACAGGGGGGAAAACTATCAAGTCGCGATAGTTCCGAATATCAGATTTAATAGAGGTGATCATCCCAAATTAGTGGACTATTCAATGCGCCGTCCGACCTTCGATCTTGATGTATTGCGTACTTTCGTCACCGGCGTGGAGTTCAACAGCTTTGCCAAAGCGGCGGATCGTCTCGGTCGATCGACTTCTGCCGTGAGCGCTCAATTGAAGAAACTTGAGGAGCAGATCGGTACTCCGGTACTGGCCAAATCCGGTCGAGGGTTAGTCTTGACGCCCGCAGGTGAATCACTGCTCAGTCATGCCCGTCGGTTGCTGGAACTGAACGACGGCATTTTCCAGACCCTGCATGAAAGCCAAACCGCGGGGACAATTCGCCTCGGGCTTCAAGAAGACTTTGGGGAACATTTACTGAGCGAGATTCTTCGACGCTTCGTCCAGACTTACCCGATGGTGATTCTCGAGGTCAGGATCGCGCGTAACGCCGAACTGCTTGCGTTGGTCGAAAGTGCTGGCCTGGACTTGGCCCTGACATGGGACACAGGGCATATGTCGCCCTATGCCACGCGGCTGGGCGAAACGCAGATGCACTGGATCGGGGCTCGTGACATGCCGTCACTTACCCGCCTTGCTGACTCACCGCTGCCATTGATCATGTTCGACGCGCCTTGCGTATTGCGTAGCGCTGCCACACAGGCACTGGATGCCGCGAAAATTCCCTGGCGAATCGCCCTGACCAGCCCCAGCGTCGCGAGTATCTGGGCGGCCGTCGCTGCCGGTTTGGGCTTGACGCTGCGAACTCGCATCGGGCTGCCGAGTCATCTCGCCGTCGTTTCCGGCTTGCCGGCCGTACCAAGCCTTGGCTATGTGCTTCACAGCAGTGGAGAAGACCCGACGCCCGCCATCCGGCAACTGGCCGCGTTGATCAAAACGAGCCTGCAAGAGCACACGTTCGGTTTTGCGGTTGCGCAGTAGTGGGAGGTGTCAGATTGGGATTTTGATACATAGGTCAAAAAGCAGGGATACGTTTTTACACAGCCTGGGTCTACAACGGCCTGTCGCGAAGGCCGGCAATCGACCCTTTGTCGCCTTCCAACGGATCACACCTTTCAGGGTCTTTACTTCCAGTTAGGCCCTGTAAGTAAAGTTGGGAGCGCGCGATGAGCAACGAACAGGTGGCGCCTGAGACGAAAGGGGTAACGGTGACGTTACTGTCAACGATTGACCTGGGGCCTGAGATCGAGGGTATGGCCGGGCGCCAACTCAGGATGCGCAGGGTGACCATCGAGCCTGGAGGCGTCTTCGGGCCGATTCACAACCATGTCGACAGACCAGGCACCGTCTACATCCTGCAAGGAACGATCACTGACCATCGAAATGGCGTCGCCACGGATTACGGGCCGGGAGTGGGCTGGCCCGAGGACAGGAACACCACGCACTGGCTTGAGAACAGAGGCACGATTGCGGCGGTGGAGATCTCGGTCGATATTGTCAGGCAAGGTTAAGTTCGTTGACTTTACTTGAACTGAGCAACCAGCCAATCCTTCAAACGCCCACACGCCGGATCTTCTGCCTTCTTCTCATCGATCATCAGGTGCTGATAAAGCTGTCTGCCAGGTTCCTGGCCTGCTGAGTCGCGGCCTCACGCGCGTGCCGATCGACGTCTTCTCCCAGGATGGTTTTCTCCACAATCACCGAATGCACATCCGTGATGCCGATAAATTTCAGCCAGGCTTCCACGTAGGGTTTCTGGAAGTCGAAGCGCTCCGCCGGAGTGCTCGACTGCGCCGAAAAATCCAGGCCGCGGGCGTACATCACCACGGCGAGTTTATTGTGCAGCATGCCTTCCAGACCGCGTTGCGGGTCAACGCTGAACAGGATGTCTTTCTGCGATACCAGGTCGATGAAGTGCTTGAGTTTGTACGGGATGCTGAAATTCCACAGCGGTACGGACATCACGAGAACATCCGCACGGTGCAGGTGACTTGCCAACGCTTCTAACGTGTTCCAGGCCTCTTGTTGTGCGGTGGTCAACGGCGTGCCATTGAGCCCGGCGTATTTAGCCTCCATGGCCAGATCATCGAATTCCGGCAGGGCCATGTTCCAGAGGTCGAGGGTGATGATTTCGGTGTCCGGGGTGTTTGCTTGATAACGCGCAATGAAGCTGCGCGCGACTTCAAGGGAAGCCGAGCGGTGCTTGCGTGGAGAACACTGAATATGGAGAAGAGTCGTCATGACACACCTTGAATGAGAGGAAGGCAGGGCAGGTGGGAGCATTGCAACATAGTTGTAATTGAAATATAAATCGTAAATTAAAGCTCAATTGATCACGTATAAAACTATGTTCGATGCTCTGCTGCTCAAGACATTGGTCACGGTCGTCGATGAAGACGGCTTCAGCCGCGCCGCCCAGAAGCTGCACCTGACGCAGTCTGCGGTCAGTGGCCACGTGCGGCGATTGGAAGAACAGATTGGTAAACCCCTGTTGACGCGCACCACCCGTTCCCAGCAACTGACGGCCGATGGCGAGCGCCTGGTCTCTTATGCGCGCACGATCCTTGCGTTGAACCGTGATGCCTGGACAGACCTGACACGCACGCCGTTTCATGGACGGTTGCGGATCGGAGTGTCCGAAGATTTTGTCGAGGCTCGATTACTGCGCACTGTTCAGGATTTCGCCGCGCAGTACCCCGGAATGGAGATCGAGGTGCAGGTGAACATTCCGGGGACGTTACTGGCGCTGATGAAGCAAGGGCATCTGGAGGTGGTCATCGGTTCGCTGTGCGAAACCAGCGAAGCGGGGCTGTTGCTATGGCAAGAACCGCTGGTGTGGGCCTGGTCGGCGCAACCCGTCGCCCGGTTACCCACGCCGTTGCCGCTGGCCCTGTTCCCCGAGCCGTGCCCTTATCGCGAGGCCGCGCTGACAAGGCTGGCGCAGGCGGGGATCGCCCAACGCACAGTGATGTTGTGCAGCAGCACGGCCGGGTTACGGGCGTCGGCCTTGGCAGGCTTCGCGGTAGCGCCCATGCCACTGAGTCAGTTGGGGCAAGGATTGGCGGTCATTGGGGTAGAACATGGGTTGCCGGATTTGCCGGATGCGCAATGTCGGCTGTTCACCTCGCCTGATGCGGATCAGACGATTGTGGCAGCGGTCACTCAGCTCATGCTGGAGTATTGCGCCAAGCGCAGGGCTTGATTGTCATTTCAAAGGGGCTGCTTGAGCGCCTCAATGGCGACTAACAGCCCCCCTCACATCATCCTCACACCACCGCAGCCGCAATCGCTCTGGAACGCCAGGCAAAAGCCAACACCATCAACAGCCCCAGCCCCGCCATTGCCGCTCCGGCCAGGGAAATCGCCGGATAACCCAGCCCCGCATTGATCACCGCCCCCCCC
>Ga0065704_10070625_pt1 | contig 18972 bp, 14 predicted proteins | sample SwiRhicommuniRL2_FD_59091 | JGI IMG/M metagenome (GOLD analysis project Ga0065704, IMG submission 59091) | Switchgrass rhizosphere bacterial communities from Rose Lake, Michigan, USA - RL2 v2 (version 2) | ecosystem: Host-associated > Plants > Roots > Rhizosphere > Soil | place: East Lansing, MI
GACGCGCGGCGGACCGTCACGCCGCGCGTCGTCCTGTCCGGGTCCCCGGGCGCGTTGACCACCGGGCCCCAATGGCCGACAGTTCGTGGCCAGGACGAAGGATTGGTGTTGTACTTGACTACAACACTAGACCCCCATACGATCGCGCCCATCCGAGAACGTTGGTTGCCACAGGGGCTCGATGTCCATGAAGACCAAACAGCTGCAAGCCCACCCGCGGACGTTTCCCGTGCGCAGGCTCGCGGTCGCCACCTTGCTCGCCGGCGCGCTGATCGGGGGCTGCAGCAACGGCAAGGCGAAAGACAAGGATCCCGCCGAGGGCAAGGAAACCGCGGTGCCGGTCGAGACCCAGCCGCTCAAGCGCGGCGAGATGGTCGCGGTGTATTCGGGCACGGCGCCGATCGAGTCCCACGAGGAAGCGTTCGTCGTGGCCAAGGTCGCCGGTGAAGTGCGGCAGATCTTCGTCGAGGAAGGCGACGCGGTGCGCGCCGGCCAGCTGCTGGCGCGACTCGACGGCGACCGCCTGCGCCTCACGCTCGCCCAGACCGACGCCAACCTCAAGAAGCTCGAACGCGACTACAAGCGCACGCTCGACCTCTCCGACAAGGGCCTCGTGTCCAAGAGCTCGGCCGAGAACCTCAAGTACGACCTCGACGCGCTTCGCGCCGCCTACGACAGCGCGAAGCTCGAGCTCGACTACACGGACATCCGCGCGCCGATCGCGGGCGTCGTGTCGGCCCGCAACATCAAGGTCGGCAACACGATCAAGCCGAACGACCCGACGTTCACGGTCACCGACCTCGATCCGCTGCTCGCGTACGTGCACGTGCCGGAAAAGGAATTCCGCCGGATCGCACCGGGACAGGCCGCGGAGGTCGTCGTCGACGCGCTCGGCGGCGAACGTTTCGTCGGCACGATCTCGCGCATCAGCCCGACGGTCGACCCGACCACCGGCACGTTCCGCGCGCGCGTCGAAGTCGCCGACCAGTCGCGCCGGCTCAAGCCCGGCATGTTCGCGCGCGTCAACATCGTCTACGAACGGCGCAAGGAAGCGTTGCAGCTGCCGCGCACGGCCATCCTCGACGCCGACGGCCAGCAATCCGTCTACGTGGTCGACGCCGGCAAGGCGCAGCAGCGCGTGATCAAGACCGGTCTCGCCAACGGCGGCTGGATCGAGGTGCTCGACGGCCTCCAGGGCGACGAGCGCGTCGTCACCGTCGGCCAGGCGGGTCTCAAGAGCGGCACGCCGGTCAAGATCGTCGGCGACGAAGCGCCCAAGCCGACGGCCGCGCTCGCCGCCGACAAGCCCAAGGCCAAGTAAGACCGCCCCGGGGCGCGGTTCCGCGCCCCGTCCTGAGCCCGGGGACCGTCCATGCTCAAGTCACTGATCGATTTCGCGATCAAGCGCCGCGTCACCATCGTGATGTTCACGGTCGCGATCGGCCTGTTCGGCTTCGTGTCGCTGTCGCGGCTCAAGCTCAACCTGCTGCCCGACCTCTCCTACCCGACCCTGACGATCCGCACCGAACTCGCGGGCGCGGCCCCGCTCGAGGTGGAGACGCTCGTCACGCGCCCGGTCGAGGAAGCCGTCAGCATCATCCGCAACGTGCGCGAAGTGCGCTCGGTGTCGCGTGCCGGCCAGTCCGACGTGACGCTCGAGTTCCTCTGGGGCACGGACATGGACCTCTCGGGCATCGACGTGCGCGAGAAGCTCGACCTGCTCGAGCTGCCGCTCGAGGCCGAGCGCCCGCTGCTGCTGCGGTTCGACCCGGCCAGCGAGCCTGTGATGCGGCTCGCGCTGCTCGAGAAGCAGGGTCAAGGCACGGCGGAGAGCATCGAGCGGCTCAAGGCGCTGCGCCGGCTCGCCGAGGACCGTCTCAAGCCCGACCTCGAGGCCGTCGAGGGTTCCGCCGCGGTCAAGGTGAGCGGCGGCTACGAGGACGAGGTGCAGGTCTTCGTCGACCAGCAGAAGCTCGCGCAGCTCGGCCTCTCGATCGACGTGGTCACGCGTCGCATCCGCGCCGAAAACGTGAACCTGTCGGGCGGCCGGCTCGAACAGGGCACACAGCGTTTTCTCGTGCGCACGCTCAACGAGTTCGAGACGGTCGAGCAGATGGCCAACTCGATCATCGCGACCAGGGAAGGTCGCCCCATCTACCTGCGCGACGTCGCGACCGTCACGCGCGGCTACAAGGACCGCGAGGCGATCACGCGCGTCAACGGCCAGGAAGCCATCGAGCTCGCCGTCTACAAGGAAGGCGACGCCAACACCGTGCAGCTCGCCGACGGCATCCGCGCCCGGATCAAGGAGCTCGAGAAGGGCCTGCCCGAGGGCACGGAGCTGCGCGAGGTCTACGACCAGTCGCAGTTCATCGGCGCCGCGATCAGCGAGGTCAAGGACGCCGCGCTGATCGGTGGCCTGCTCGCGATCCTGGTGCTGTACGCGTTCCTGCGCGACGCGCGCGCGACGCTGATCTCCAGCATCGCGATCCCGGTCTCGGTGCTCGGCACGTTCGTGCTGATGTACGCGTTCGACGTGACGCTCAACATCATGTCGCTCGGCGGCATCGCGCTCGCGGTCGGCATGCTGGTCGACAACGCCGTCGTCGTGCTCGAGAGCATCGTCCGCAACAAGGAACACGGCCATACGCAGATCGAGTCCGCGCGGCTCGGCACGGTCGAGGTCGCCGGCGCCGTGTTCGCGGCGACGCTGACCTCGGTCGCGGTCTTCGCGCCGATGGTGTTCATCACCGGCATCGCCGGGCAGCTGTTCAAGGACCAGTCGCTGACCGTCGCCTTCGCGCTCGCATTCTCGCTGCTGGTCGCGCTCACGCTGGTGCCGATGCTCGCGGCCGGGCGCTCGCGCGCGGCCGTCGCCGCGGCCGCGGCCGACCCCACGATCCCGCACAAGCCCCCGGGCCGCGTCGATCGCGCACTGCAGGTGCTGGTGCGAGGCCTCGGCCGCGTCGCCGGCTGGATCTCGCGCGGCATGCAGCTCGCGCTGAGCCCGCTCGTCAACGTCACCCAGCGCGTCAACAACTGGGCCGACCGCAAGTACCCGGGGGCGATTTCGTGGGCGCTGGCCCACCCCGGCAAGACGATCGGCTCGGCGGTGCTGCTGTTCGTGGCGACGATGCTGCTCGTCGTGCCGCGGCTCGGCACCGAGCTGATCCCGCAGATGTCGCAGGGCGAGTTCAACGTCGACCTGCGCCTGGCGCCCGGCACGCCGCTCGAACAGACCGACCGGTCCGTGCAGGCCGCGCAACGCGCGAGCGCCGAGCTCGGCAACGTCGCCCTCGCCTACTCGGTGGCCGGCACCGGCAACCGTCTCGACGCCAACCCGGTCGATGCCGGCGAGAACACCGGCCGTCTCAGCATCACGCTCGCGAAGGGCTCCGACCGCGCCGACGAGGAAGCCGCGATGGCCGGCATGCGCGGTGCACTCGAGGGCCTGCCCGGCGTGCAGTACCGGTTCAGCCGCCCGGCGCTGTTCAGCATGGCGACGCCGCTCGAAGTGGTCGTCTCCGGCTACGACCTCGATCGTCTCGGCGAGGCCGCCGAGCGCGTGCGCGCCGAGATGCTCGCGGATTCGCGCTTCGCCGACGTCAAGACCACGATCGAGGCCGGCAACCCCGAGATCCAGATCGTGTTCGACCAGGAGCGCGCCTCCCAGCTGGGGCTGGTCGTCCGTGACATCGCCGACCGCGTGGTCAACAGCGTGCGCGGCGAGGTCGCCACGCGCTACAAGCTGCGCGACAAGCAGATCGACGTGCTCGTGCGCAGCGTCGACTCGCGCGCGGCCTCGATCGAGGAAGTGCGCAACCTGATCGTCAACCCGGGCAGCGCCTTCCCGGTGCCGCTGAGCGCGGTCGCCGACGTGCAGCTCGCGGTCGGGCCGGCCGAGGTGCGCCGCGTCGGGCAGGAACGCGTCGCCGTGATTTCGGCCAACCTCGCGCACGGCGACCTCGGCTCGGCCGTGCAGGCACTGCATGCGGTTGTCGAGCGCGTCGAACTCCCGGTCGGCACGACGGCCTTCCTGTCGGGCCAGAGCGAGGAAATGACCGCGTCGTTCGACTCGCTGCAGTTCGTGCTCGTGCTGGCGATCTTCCTGGTCTACCTGGTGATGGCCTCGCAGTTCGAGTCGCTGATCCATCCGTTCGTGATCCTGCTGACCATCCCGCTCGCGCTGATCGGCGCGGTCTGGGCGCTGTGGCTCACGGGCACGACGGTCAACGTGGTCGCCTACATCGGCCTGATCATGCTGGCCGGCATCGTCGTCAACCAGTCGATCGTGCTGATCGACGCGGTCAACCAGGCGCGCGAGCGCGGGCTCGACAAGCATGCCGCGATCATCGAGGCGGGCCGGCTGCGGCTGCGGCCGATCCTGATCACCAAGCTGACGACGATCCTCGGCCTGCTGCCGATGGCGATGGGCCTCGGCGAGGGCGCCGAGGTGCGCGCACCGATGGCCATCACCGTGATCGGCGGCGTGCTGCTGACGACGTTCCTGACGCTGCTCGTGATCCCGGTGGTCTACTCGGTGATGGACCGCAAGCGGTTCGCGCCGGCGCAGGCCAGCCCCGCCCTGCCGGGCGACACCGTGGCCGAAGCCGCGGCCGGCTGACGCACGAGGACAACGACGATGCTGCACACCAAGGTCGCGCTGCACCGCCCGGTCACCACCGTGATGGCCGCGCTGGCGGTCCTCGCGATCGGCGTGATCTCGAGCCGGCTGCTGCCGCTCGAGGCGATGCCGGACATCACGTTCCCGGGCATGCGCATCGTCATCCCCTACGCCGGCTCGACGCCGGAGGAGATGGAGCAGCTCGTCGTGCGCCCCGTCGAGGAGGCGCTCGCGACACTGTCCGGCATCGAGGAAATCCACGCGAGCGCGCAGTCCGACCAGGCGCAGTTCGACGTGCTGTTCAGCTGGGACCGCGACGCCGATGCGGCCGCGTTCGAGGTGCGCACCAAGCTCGACTCGATCCGGCCGCAATTGCCGGTCGGCGCCGACCGCATGCTGATGTTCGCGTTCAGCTCCGGCGACGAGCCGGTCACGGTGATCCGCATCTCCTCCGACCAGGACCTGACCGACCAGTACGAGACGCTCGAGAAATACCTGCAGCGGCCGATCGAGCGCATCGAGGGCGTGGCGCGGGTCGAACTCCAGGGCGTGGAGCCGCGCGAGGTCCGGATCCTCGTCGACCCGACCCGGCTCGCCGCCTACAGCATCAACGTCATCAAGCTGCGCGAGCTGCTCGAGGCCAGCAACTTCTCGGTCAGCGCCGGCGAGATCACCGAGAACAACTCACGCTTCACGGTGCGCCCGATCGGCGAGTTCCGCAGCATCGACGACGTGCGGTCGCTGCTGATCGCGCCCGGTGTGCGCATCGGGGACGTCGCCCAGGTCGAAATGGTGGCGCCCGAACTCAACGTCGGCCGCCGCATGGACGGCCGCCCGGCCGTCGGCATCGACGTGTTCAAGTCGACCCAGGCCAACGTGATCGAGGTCGCCGACCGCGTGCTCGAGGCGGTCGAGCGTGCGCGCGCGGTGCCACAGCTGCAGGGCGTGCAGATCCTGGTCGTCGGCAACCAGGCCGAAAGCATCCGCGACTCGCTCAAGGAGCTGCGTCACGCCGGACTGATCGGTGCGGTGCTGAGCTTCTTCATGCTGCTGTTTTTCCTGCGCCACTTCCCGACGACGCTGATCGTGAGCCTGGCCGTGCCGGCCTCGCTGCTGGTGACGCTGGGCGCGATGTATTTCCTCGGCTTCAGCATCAACATCCTGACGATGATGGGCATGCTGCTCGCGATCGGCATGCTGGTCGACAACTCGGTCGTGATCACCGAGAGCATCTTCCGCCATCGCCAGCTGCACCCCGGCAAGCCGCTCGAGTCGACGCTCGCGGGCGTCAGCGAAGTCGGTGTCGCGACGCTGGCCGGCACGTTCTCGATGGTGATCGTGTTCCTGCCGCTCGTGTTCGGCGAGCGCAACCAGATGTCGATCTTCCTCGTGCACGTCGCCGTGCCGATCGTCGTGGCGATGCTCGCCTCGCTCGTGATCGCGCAGACGCTGCTGCCGATGCTTGCCTCGCGCATGTCGCCGCCGCCCCCGGTCGCGGCCGGTTCGTGGTTCGGCCGCCTGCAGGACCGCTACGCGCGCGCGCTCGAATGGGCGATGCGCCACCGCTGGTGGATGGCGCTGATCACGGTGCTGATCGTCGTCTCCCCCGTGCCGCTGTTCATGCTCAAGGTGGCGAAGGTCGACCCCTTCCCGCAGGAGGCGAGCCGCACGCTGATGATCAACTACCACATCGAGGGCTCGCACCCGATGGAGCGCGTCGAGCAGGCCGTGCGCCGCGTCGAGGCCTACATCGACGCCAACAAGGAGCGCTTCGACGTCGACACGTACTACTCGTTCTGGCTCAACGACCAGGCCAACACGCGTCTCTACCTGACCGAAAAGGACGACGCCAAGGTGCCGGCCGAGGAGGTCATGAAGCGCGTGCTCGAGGGCATGCCCGAGATCATCATCGGCCAGCCGAACTTCACGTTCGACGAGGGCGCCGGCGGCGCGACGTCGTTCAGCCTGCAACTGGCCGGCGAATCGACCGAACGCCTCGCCGAGATCTCGCGTGAGGTCGCGCACCGGCTGTCTTCGGTCGAGGGGCTCGAGGCGGTCCGCTCCGAGGCCGGCACCGGCGAGCAGGAGGTGCAGGTGATCGTCAACCGCGATCGCGCGTCGCAGCTCGGCCTCACGACGCAGGACGTCGCGCTGACGGTCGCGGGCGCGATGCGCGGCGACCGCCTGCCCGAGCTGCGCACCTCGGAACGCGAGCTGACCATGCGTCTCGCTTTCCGCGAATCCGACCGCCAGTCGGTCGAGGACCTCGCCCGCGTACCGTTGATGCTGCCGGACGGGTCGCGCATCGAACTCGGCGCCGTGGCCGACTTCGTCGTGCAGCCGAGCGACCGCGAAATCCGCCGGCTCAACCGGCTGACCACGGTCGTCATCAACGCCAACCTCGCAGAAGGCGTGACGATGGACGAGGCGCGCAAACGGGTCGAACCCATCATGGACGACTACCCGCTGCCGCCAGGCTACAGCTGGAAGTTCGGCCGCGGCCTCGAGGAAAACGACAAGGCCGTGCAGACCATGACGCAGAACATGCTGCTCGCGGTCGTGCTGATCTTCCTCGTCATGGCCTCGCTGTTCGAGTCGGCGCTCTACCCGCTCTCGATCATCACCTCGATCGTGTTCGCGATCGTGGGCTCGATCTGGTTCCTGGCACTGACGGGCACGACCATCACGATGATGGCGATGATCGGCTTCATGGTGCTGATCGGGGTGGTCGTCAACATCGGCATCGTGCTGATCGCGCACGTGATCGACCTGCGTCACGCGGGGATGCCGCGTCACGACGCGATCCTGCAGGCCGGGCGCGACCGCCTGCGCCCGATCATGATGACGACGCTGACGACGCTGCTCGGCCTGATGCCGCTCGCCGTCGGCGACGCGCAGATCGGCGGCGGTGGCGAGGGCCCCGCCTATTACCCGATGGCGCGCGCGATCATCGGCGGGCTCGCGTTCTCGTCCGTGATTTCACTGCTGATCGTGCCGATGTTCTACGTCTGGTTCGACGACCTGAACCTCTGGCGCCAGCGCGTGTTCGGCAAGGACGTCGCCGTGCCGCTGACAACCGACGCTGACGGCCCCGCAGTGGCCGAACCCGTCGTGCGCGGCTGAACGACCGCAGCGTGCCGAACCCGTGTCGCGGCGATCTGCGTCGCGACCCAGAACTAATGCCGACCACGACTGTCTCTCGCGTGGGGCGCAACTTTCCATGCAGACGGCGACGCGAGCCCGCGTCGTGGCGTCCCGAAGCCGTCTGCAACCTGTGCCAGCCTCGAGAGGGACGTCTTGCCGATGCGCACCGCCCCGCGACGTCGCGGCTCGCCGCTCGTCGCACTGCTCGCTTTACCGCTCGCCGGCCCGGCGCAGGCGGAACCGTTCGCGCTCGCTGACGGCGACCCCGCGACGCTGGTCGTGCTGCTGGTCGGGTTGGCGATGATCCTGGTCGCGTTCGGGGTGGTCGTGTTCGCGATCCGCCAGTGGCGTCGCGAGGCCCGCGAGCGTCGCCGGCTCTATCGCCGTCGCGGCCACGCGGGCGACGGACGTTCCGCTTCGTCGACCGGCCGCTGACGCACCGCCGCGCCTCGCCCTACTCTTCGTCGGCTTCGTATTCCGCCGTGGGTTCCTCGAGCACCTTTTGCTCGAGCTCGAGCTGGGGCAGTTCCTGGTGCGCGAGCCCCTGGACGTCGCCCGCGATCGCAATCAGCTGGTGGGTCGCCAGCTGGATCTGCTTTTCGCGCCGCTTCCAGCGCTGCTGCAGCGTCGTGCGCTCGCTCTCGAGTTCCTCGCGCATCTTCTTGAACGAGTCGTAGACGGCGCGCAGCTTGTGCGCGAACTGCGGCGAAGTCAGGTAGTCGTACACCGCTTCCATCTTCTCGTCCTTGTTGGCCGCCGCGAGCCGCGCCTTGTAGGCATCGAGCAGGCCGGCCCGCAGCGCCGAAGCCAGGGCGATGGCCGGCCCCGGCCCGGTCAGCCAGACGTCCTCGTAGGCGCCGAACGGCTGGCCGGAGGGCCAGTCCGGCGGGAAACAGGTCGTGACGATCACGCCGACCTCGGCGCCCGCCTCGCGCATGTCCTCCTTGAGCTTCGGCGCCCACTGCGCGCTCCACTTCTGTGCGCGCTTGGCCTCCCACAGGATGATGCCCGCCTGCTGGCCCATCCGCGTCGCGACGCGCTGCAGGGCGTCGGCGCCGCGCGCGCCCTTCTTGACCTCGCTCACGGTGTCGAACGGGAACGCCGCCGTGAGCTCCTCTTCCAGGATCAGCTCGAGCACCTCGCCCTGCAGCTGCTGCGAGCCCTGTTCGAGCTGCCGCTGCGTGTCGCCGAGCTGGTCGAGCGTGGCATCGAGCTTCTTCTGCAACTCGGCCTCGCGCAGCTTCGCCCGCTCCGACTCGGCCGCGCGCGCCGACTCGGCGATGCGTGCCCGCTCGGCGTCGAGACGGCGCTGCACGTCCACTTCGAGCTGCTGCTGCTTCGCCTCGAGCAGTTCACGGTCGCGTCGCAGCTGCAGTTCGACTTCGCGGTACTGGGCGAGCTGCGCCTGTTGCGCTTCGAGGCGGGCCTCGAGTTCCACGCGTGCGGCCTCCGCCAGTTCCTCCGCGCGCGCGGCGGCCCGCCGTTCGACGGCCTGGGTGAGGTTGGCTTCCTGCTCGGCCAGCGAGCGAGCCTTCGCGTCGAGGGCCGCGCGTCGTGCCTCGGCCTGCTGCAGTTCGGTCTCGCGCTGACCGAGCGCAGCCCGCAGCGCGGCCTCCCGCTTTTCGGCCCCGGCGCGCTCGACTTCCTGCATGCGCGCGAGCGACTCGTCGTGCTGCTTGCGCTGTGCGTCGAGCACGCCCTGCAGGTCGTGCAGGCGTTCGCGCAGCAGCGACTCGTTCTGGGAGGCGCGCTCGCGTGCCCGGCGCTCCTCGACCGCCCGGGCCTCCTCGCGCAGCGCCGTCAGCGCACCCGAGCTGGCCTGTTCGAGCGATTCGAGCGACTTGCGGGCGAAACCGTCGGCCAGGCTGAACTCGTGCTCGCACTGCGGGCAGGTGACACGGGTCGACGGATCGAGCAGCAGCTGTCCGGCGGGGGGCGTCGTGGCGGTCATGCTCGGGTCCTGCGGGAAGGTCGCCAATTATGGGGCGGCGGCGGGCTCGCCGGATGAGCCCGGGCCGCACCGTCGCCGCTGCGGGCCGCGGTCATTGCGGAAAACCCGCATGTCCGACGACGGAGCGGGCTGCGCCTGGCGACAGATCCCCTATAATGCCGCCCCCGCGCACCCGCCTGCGCGGCGCCGCTGAGGCGATGGCCTGACCCGACCGATACACCGGCGACCCGCAACACGTACTTCGAATCGATCGACGCGCCCCGTGCGCATGCGCACGGGCCTCGGAGACTTTGACCTGATGAACGCTTCCCCAGCCCCGCGCCGCCTGGTCGTCATCGGTGGCGGCATCGGCGGCACGACCGTCGCCAAGCGCCTCGCCAACCATCCCGGTTACGACATCACGCTGCTGGACCGGCAGAACCACTACCAGTTCCAGCCGCTGCTCTACCAGGTCGCCACGGCCGCGCTCGGCTCGCCCGACATCGCGACGCCGATCCGCTTCATGCTGCGGCACGCCAGGAACGTGCGCGTGCTGCAGGCGGAGGTCACGGGGGTCGACGTCGAGCGCCGCGTGGTCAGGACCTCGATCGGCGAGGTCGCCTACGACACGCTCGTCGTCGCCGCGGGTCTCGAGGCGAGCTATTTCGGCCGCAACGAGTGGGAGCGCCACGCCCCGCCGCTGAAGACGCTGGCCGACGCGGCGCTGATCCGCGAACGCGTGCTCGAGGCGTACGAGTACGCCGAGGCGATCGACGACTTCCGCGAGCACGCGCGCCAGCTGACCTTCATCGTCGTCGGCGGCGGCCCGACCGGCGTCGAGCTCGCCGGCGCGTTGATGGAGCTGGCGCAGGACGCACTGGCGCAGGACTTCCGCCGCATCAACCCGCGCGAGGCCCGCGTGCTGCTGATCGAGGCCGGTCCGCGGCTCATGCCGATGTTCGACCCGTCGCTGTCGGAGAGCGCCAAGCAGGAACTGCGGCGTCGCGGCGTCGAGGTGCGCGTCAACGCCAAGGTCACCGACATCACCGAACGCGGCGTGTTCCTCGGCGAGGAATTCGTGCCGGCGGCCAACGTGATCTGGGCGGCCGGCGTGAAGAGCTCGCCGCTCGGCGAATGCCTGCCCGCCGAACGCGACGGCATCGGCCGCGTCAAGGTCGAGCCGGACTGCTCGCTGGCGGAACACCCGGAGGTGTTCGTGATCGGCGACCAGGCCCATTACCGACCCGAAGGCAAGGCCGAGGCGCTGCCCGCCGTGGGCGGCGTGGCGCTGCAGCAGGGCAACCACGTGGCACGGCAGCTGCGACGCGACCTCGCCGGCAAGCCGCGCAAGCCGTTCAGTTACTTCGATCGCGGCCAGATGGCCACGGTGACGCGTCACCACGCGGTCGTCGAAGTGCGCAAGCTGCGCTGGGCCGGCGTGCTCGCCTGGTTCACCTGGCTCGCGGTGCACGTCGTGTTCCTGGCCGGGTTCCGCAACCGGCTCACGGTCGTGATCCACTGGGTGTGGACCTACCTGACGCTGCAGCGTGGCTCACGCCTGATCGTGCGCAGCGGTCGCAACCCGCCGCCGACTCCGTAGGCGCCCTGCCAGGGGAAGACGCACGGCGCGACGAATTCGCCACGCCGCGTCAGCGCACGATCGCGCGGTACAGCTCCCAGTACTCGTCGAGCAGCACGTTCGGCGGCGAGCGACGCGCGCCGGCCACGGGCGGTGGTGCAATCGAATCGACCACCGGTACGACGTCCGCGTCGGTGCGGTACGTCGCCGTGCGCTTCATGCGGTCGGCGCGCGTCTTGACCTCGGCGAGGTCGTCGACCATCCGTTCGACCTCGGCCGCGGCCTGCGCCGTCTTCAGCATCAGCGCCTGGCACGCAGCCGTGTCGCCGTAGTGCGTGTCGAACACGCGCTTCAACGTGCTGTGGCGCGACAGTTCGGCGAGCTCGTCGCGCGACAGGCGATCGTGCAGCATCTCGGCGTAGGCAATGACCGCGAGGTTGATGGCGCGGCGCCCCTCGACGCTCAGGCCCTCGAACAGCGGCGGCGGTTCGTTCGCGATCGCCTGGACCTGGCCGCTCAATTCCGTCACCTGCGAAGTGGCGGTCTCGATGCGCTGTCCGCGCGCGACGACGCCGTCGACGAGCTTGCGACGCCGGAAATAGTTCCAGAAACCCGCGAGCTGACCGAGCCGCTGCCGCGCGAGCTTCTGCTCCGCCTGCAGCTGTTCGGCGAGCACGCGTGCCTCGACCAGTTCGCGCTCGAGCAGCGCGATGCGCTCGCGCTTGTCGCGCTCGTGCGCGGACAGTTGCGCCTTGCGCTCGCGGTCCTTCTGCTGGCGCGCGAGTTCGGCACTGAACGCCTCGAGACGCCGCGACGCGGTGCGCCACAGTGCCTTGAGCTGGAAATAGGCAAGGCTCTTGTAGCCCTCCTCGGGCCGGCCGAGGTACTGCTCGAGTGCGGCGAGCTGCTCCTCGACACGCATGGTCGAGCCTTCCTGCAGCTTGAGCCGGTCGAGCAGGCGGTGTCGCTCGTCGTCGAGCGCGTTGAGCTCTTTCTTGAGTTCCGCACGGTTGCGGAACAATGCGACCAGCCTCTCGTCCTCGACGGTGGGTTCGCGTCCCGCGACGCGGTACGCCAGCCGGCGCAGGTTATCCGGCAATCGCATGCAACCCGGCGCGCGCAGGCAGCGCGAAACCGTGGCCGCGCTCGACGCAGTAGTCGAGCCACTTGTTGAGCAGCGTGTTGCGCAGCCAGCGCTCGCCGAGCTGTGCCGGGATGCCGGCGCGGACGTGCTCGAGGCTCTCGTGGCGGACCCAGCGGCCGCACGCGCTGACCTCGGCGAGACGCGCGTCGTGGTAGACGCGAAGTTCGAGGTCCGGGTCGTCGAGCGTGCCACCCTCGTCCTCGAACCGGTAGGTCAGCCGCACCATCGACGTGTACGGCGCGTGCTCGAGCACCTCGAAGTGCAGGTCGCAATCGCCCTCGACCCGCGACACCTGCTGGCCGGTGTGGCCGCGGACGTCGCCGACCAGCATCTTCAGGCGCAGGTAGTTGCTTTCGTAGAGCGACATCAGGCTCACGAAGCTCACCGGCCGGGCGCGCCAGGACGTGATGCAGAGGTGGTCGAGCAACATGCGACCGACTATAAAGTGGCCTGTGGTCAGTGGCTAGTGGCTAGTGACGGAACCGAGCGCAGCATCGCTTTTGCCACCAGTCGCCAACCGCCAGCACCAGCCGCTTCCTCACGGCCGCAGACGCCTTTCGATGCCCATGCGATCGATGATCCGGCTCGCGATTTCCTCGATCGAACACTCGGTCGTGTCGATGCTCGGCAGGCCGTGGCGCTGGAACATGTTCTCGGCGCTGCGCACCTCGAATTCGCATTGACTGATCGAGGAATAGCGGCTGCCCGGACGACGCTCGTTGCGGATCTGCTGCAGACGCGTCGGGCCAATCGTGAGCCCGAACAGCTTGCGCGTGTGGGCGCGAACGGCCGCGGGCAACTGCTTGGAGTCGAAGTCGTCCTCGGTGAACGGGTAGTTGGCCGCGTACACGCCGTACTGCATCGCCATGTAGATGCACGTCGGCGTCTTGCCCGAGCGCGACACGCCGATCAGGATCACGTCGGCACGCTCGTAGTCGGCCGAGACCGCGCCGTCGTCGGCCGCGAGCGCGAAGTTGGTCGCGTCGATGCGCGTGCTGTAGACGAGCTGGTCGGCGATGCCGTGCGCGCGGCCGGCGCGTTCGCTCGACTTGACCTCGAGTTCGCCCTCGAGCGGACCGAGGAACGCGTCGAAAAAATCGAGGAACAGCCCGTTGCTGCCCTTGACCACGCGGCGCAGGTCGTCCTTCACCAGAGTGCTGAAAACGATGGGCCGCAAGCCGTCTTCGGTGGCCGTCGCGTTGATCTTCCTGACGGCTTCTGCTGCCTTGTCAACGGTGGCGATAAATGGCAGAGTCACCTGTCGGAATTCCAGGCCTTCGAATTGCGTGAGCAGGCTGTGTCCCATCGTTTCGGCTGTCACGCCGGTCTGGTCGGAAACGAAAAATACCGTTCGGCGCGTCATCTGCTCGGCGGTTCCTGTAGCGCGGACTTCCCGCGCAGTGTTCCATCTCCCAAGTTGATGTAGCAAGGGGCGCGCGATGCGAGCGTATACGCTTCCGTTTGCCAGGCTCGGCCGGCACGACGTCGCCGTGGTCGGCGGCAAGAATTCGTCTCTCGGCGAGATGATCTCCAACCTGGCGGCGCTCGGCGTCACCGTGCCGGACGGCTTCGCCACGACGGCGGACGCCTACCGCGACTTCCTCGCGCACGAGGGGCTCGCCGACCGCATCAAGCAGGAACTCGACGTGCTCGACGTCGACGACGTCGCGAAGCTCGCCGAGACCGGCGCGCGGATCCGCGACTGGATCCTGTCCACGCCCTTCCCCGCGCGCCTGCAGCAGGAGATCGTCGACGGCTACACGCGCATGTGCGAGGGCCGCGAGGACGTGGCCGTGGCGGTGCGCTCGTCGGCGACGGCCGAGGACCTGCCCGAGGCATCGTTCGCCGGGCAGCAGGAAACGCTGCTCAACGTCCGCGGCGCCGACCACGTGGTCAAGGCCGTGCACGAGGTCTTCGCCTCGCTGTTCAACGACCGCGCGATCTCCTACCGCGTGCACCAGGGCTTCGACCACTCGCAGGTCGCGCTCTCCGCCGGCATCCAGTACATGGTGCGCAGCGACGTCGGCGCGAGCGGCGTCATGTTCACGCTCGACACCGACTCGGGCTTCCGCGACGTCGTGTTCATCACGGCCTCCTACGGCCTCGGCGAGACGGTCGTGCAGGGCGCGGTCAACCCGGACGAGTTCTACGTCTACAAACCGTCGTTGCGGTCCGGCCACCAGCCGATCCTGCGACGCACGCTCGGTGCCAAGGCCATCAAGATGGTCTACGCGACGGCCGACCAGGCGCACAAGCGCGTGCTCACGGTCGACGTGCCCGAGGCCGAGCGCATGCGCTTCTGTCTCGCCGACGCCGACATCCTCGAACTCGCGCAGCAGGCACTCGTGATCGAGCAGCACTACGGCTGCCCGATGGACATCGAGTGGGGCAAGGACGGCGACACCGGCAAGATCTACGTGCTGCAGGCACGGCCGGAGACGGTGCAGAGCCGCGCCGGTCGCACGATCCAGCGCTACACGCTCAAGCAGAAGGGCAAGGTGCTCGCGAGCGGTCGCAGCATCGGCCAGCGCATCGGCGCGGGCCCGGCGCGCGTGATCAAGGACATCAAGGAAATGGCGCGCGTCGAGACCGGCGACGTGCTCGTCGCCGACATGACCGACCCGGACTGGGAGCCGGTCATGAAGCGCGCCTCCGCGATCGTCACGAACCGCGGCGGCCGCACCTGCCACGCCGCGATCATCGCGCGCGAGCTCGGCATCCCCGCGGTCGTCGGCTGTGGCGACGCCACGCGCCGGATCGCGGAAGGCCAGCCGGTGACGGTGTCGTGCGCCGAGGGCGACACGGGCTACATCTACGACGGCCAGCTCGAGTTCACGCAGGCGCAGATCGAGCTCGACAACCTGCCGCCGCTCGCCGTGAAGATCATGATGAACGTCGGCAACCCCGACCGTGCGTTCGACTTCGCCGCCATCCCGAACAAGGGCGTGGGTCTCGCGCGGCTCGAGTTCATCATCAACCGCATGATCGGCGTGCACCCGAAGGCGCTGCTCGAGTTCGACCGGCTCGAGCCCGACCTCAAGGACACGATCCGCCGGCAGATGGCGGGCTACACCGACCCGGTCGAGTTCTACGTCGAGAAGCTCTGCGAGGGCGTCGGCACCATCGCCGCGGCGTTCGCGCCGGAGCCCGTGATCGTGCGCCTGTCCGACTTCAAGTCGAACGAGTACGCCAACCTGATCGGCGGCCGCCAGTACGAACCGGTCGAGGAAAACCCGATGCTCGGGTTCCGCGGCGCTTCGCGTTACGTCGACGAGGGCTTCCGCCCCTGCTTCGAGCTCGAGTGCCGCGCGTTGAAGCGCGTGCGCGAGAAGATGGGGCTCACCAACGTCTGGGTCATGGTGCCGTTCGTGCGCACGCTGGCCGAGGCGCAACAGGTGGTCGAACTGCTCGAGGCCAACGGCTTGAAGCGCGGCGAGAACGGCCTCAAGGTCATCATGATGTGCGAGATCCCGTCGAACGCACTGCTGGCGGAGCGCTTCCTCGAGCACTTCGACGGCATGTCGATCGGTTCGAACGACATGACCCAGCTCACGCTCGGGCTCGACCGCGACTCGGCGATCATCGCCAAGCTGTTCGACGAGCGTGACGACTCGGTCAAGGCACTGCTCGCGATGGCCATCAAGGCCTGCCGCGACTCCGGCAAGTACATCGGCATCTGCGGCCAGGGCCCGTCCGACCACCCGGACCTCGCGCGCTGGCTGCTCGAGCAGGGCATCGAGAGCATGTCGCTCAACCCCGACACCGTGGTCGAGACCTGGCTGTTCCTCGCCAACGAGCGCGTCACGACGAAATAGTCTTTCTCACCTCTCCCGTTCGCGGGAGAGGTCGCGCAACGCGCGGGTGAGGGCTCTTCGTCTTGCTCTTCACCTCTCCCGCCCGCGGGAGAGGTCGCGCAACGCCGACGCTCTCATCGGGCACGACCGGCCCGATCGGCCCTCGGTGCCAGCGTGACCATTGCAATGCCACCGAGGACCGCGGCGGTCGTGAACAGCAGGCGCCAGGTCATGGTCTCGCCCAGAAACGCGATGCCGCCGAGCGCCGCGAGCGGCGGCACGCTGAGCTGGACCGTGGCCGCGGTCGTCGCGCGAATCGAAGGCAGCACGGCGTACCAGAGTGCATAGCCGACACCGGAGGCCAGCGCCCCCGAAAGCACCGCATACACGACGCCGGCCGGATCGACCGATGCACTGGACAGCAGCACCGCGCTCAGCGCGAGCGTGATCGGCACGGTCCGCAGAAAGTTGCCCGTCGTGACCTGCAGCGGGCTGCCCTGCGTCTTGCCACGCAGGGAATACACGCCCCAGGCGACACCGGCGGTGAGCATCAGCAGCGAACCGGCGAGCGGCGGCGCCGACAGGCCGGGCAGCAGCAAACCGACGAGGCCCGCGAGCGCGAGCAGCAGGCCGGCGAGTTGCGTCGCGCCGAGGCTCTCGCCCCGACGCAGGCCGTAACCGATCATGGTCGTCTGCACGGCGCCGAACAGCAGCAACGCGCCCGTCGACGCGGGCAGTTCGCGGTATGCGAACGAGAACCCCGCTGCGTAGACGAAGAGCGCGAACGCCGACGTCCAGTCGCCGCGCACGGGGACGGGCGCCCGCCCCTGCCGTACCTGGACGATCAGCCACAGCATCAGTGCGCCGGACACCAGCCGGATCGAGGTGAACGTCGTCGCATCGATCGCGGTCTCGCGCAACGCGACACGGCAGAACAGGGAATTGCAGGCGAACGCGATCATCGCGAGCATCGTCAGTGCAACCACCACGCGCCCGCTCATCGGAGACGGAGAGGAAGTCAGAGCGACTGGCGCCCGGCCAGCGCGTGGGCGAGCGTGCCGCCGTCGACGTATTCGAGTTCGCCGCCGACCGGCACGCCGTGCGCGATGCGCGAAGCACGCAAGCGATGCTTCGTCGCGACGTCGGCGAGGAAATGCGCGGTCGCCTCCCCTTCCACGGTCGGGTTCGTCGCGAGGATCACCTCGCGGACCTCCCCTTCGCCGAGCAGCCGCTCGAAGGCGTCGATGCCGATTTCCTGCGGGCCGACGCCGTCGAGCGGCGACAGGTGGCCCATGAGCACGAAATACAGGCCGCGATAGCTCGCCGTCTGCTCGATCGCGACGACGTCGGCCGGCGACTCGACCACGCAGAGCAGCGAGGCGTCACGCGACGTCGACACGCAGATCGGGCACAGCTCGCCCTCGGCGAACATGCGACAACGCCGGCAATGCCCGAGCGCGTCCATCGCGCCGGCCACGGCGCCGGCAATCTCGCGGCCACCGTTGCGGTCACGCTCGAGCAGGTGGAAGGCCATGCGCTGCGCCGACTTCGGCCCGACGCCCGGCAGGCAGCGCAAGGCTTCGATCAGTCGACTCAGGGACGGGGGATAGAGCACGGGCGCGCGACCGCGTGGCTCAGAACGGCAGCTTGAGCCCGGCCGGCAGGTTCATGCCACCCATCAGCGAGGACATGCGCTGCTGCGTCTCCTTCTCGACGCGCTGCGCCGCGTCGTTGATGGCCGCGGCGACGAGATCCTCGAGCATCTCGCGATCGTCGAGCGGCACCGACGGGTCGATCTGCACGCGACGCGCCTCGTGCTTGCCGGTCATGACGACCTTGACCATGCCGCCACCGGCCTCGCCGGTCACTTCCATCAGCGCGATCTCGGCCTGTGCCTTCTGCATGTTGGCCTGCAGCATCTGCGCCTGCTTCATCATGTTGCCAATGCCGCCTTTCATCTCGTCGTCCTCTCGAAAGAAACAGTATTGAAGAAGAATGTCGTCGCAGTGACCGCGCCGTGCGGGCATCTGGCCTGCAGACGACCGCCGCCGTGACAGTTCAGGACAGCGGCTTGACCGAACCCGGCCTGATCGTCGCGCCGAAGACCTCGCGCATCGCACGCACGGCCGGGTCGCTTTCGATCGACTGCTCCGCGGCCCGCTGCCGGTCCTCGCTGGCAATCGCTTCGCGCTTCGCCGGCGTCAGCAGATGGCCTTCGCGTTCCGCCAGCACGATCTCGAGCCGGGTCGACTCGCCGAAATGCTCGCCGAGCAGGTGCGCGATGCGCTGTTCGATCTGCGGACGCCGGAAAGCCTCGCCGGCGGAGTCGAGCTGCAACCTCACGAGGCCGGGCTTGCGCTCGAGCAACACGCAGTGCGCCGCGAACTGACGCGTGGGGCCTTGCAATCCCAGTTGCGTCACCAGCGCGGACCAGTCGTCGCCGACCGGCACATCGGGCGGCGCGGACGGTGCTGCCGGCACCGGTGCGGCACGCATGGGCACGGGTTCCGGAGTCGCTGCTGCGCGTGTCGGCGGTGTGGTCGCGGGACTCGCACTTGCGGCCGGGGCATCGTCCTCCCACGGCGGCGGGGCGCTGCGGACCGACACGGCGCCGGCAGTCACACCCGCGCGCGCGATCGCAGGCGAAGCAGGCCCGTTGCCACTCGCCGCGGACGACCGCACCGGTGACGGCGCTGTCCTCGCGCCACCGCCCGCACCGGCGGAAGCCAGCGCGGCAGCGCGCGCGCCCCCACCGCC
>Ga0065704_10000493_pt1 | contig 18971 bp, 17 predicted proteins | sample SwiRhicommuniRL2_FD_59091 | JGI IMG/M metagenome (GOLD analysis project Ga0065704, IMG submission 59091) | Switchgrass rhizosphere bacterial communities from Rose Lake, Michigan, USA - RL2 v2 (version 2) | ecosystem: Host-associated > Plants > Roots > Rhizosphere > Soil | place: East Lansing, MI
ATCCGGACGCGGGCGGGGTCAAGAGGGAGTGTCGTGCACTGGTGGCCCCAAGACCTGCCGGGCGGCAGACGATCCGCCTGATCCCGGGCGAACGGCGTCCGTCGCCCTACCCCCAAAAGTGGGTACGTCTTGCTTGGTGATGAAGATGCGCTCGGTTGCCGCTGCCGCCCCAGCACAGGGAGGTCAAAGTCCCTGATCGGCGATAGATAGTGGGAAGCGCTTCAGGCGGAACTGAAGGGAAACCGCCGATCCGGCCCGGCCTTATTCCGCAGGCATCTGCTCGGCGGTTCGCCGGTCGGTGTCNAGCCGGAGTTTGCTATGCGTGACACAGGCNATGTCCAGCAAAATCGCCGTCACGACGGCCAGANCGATATGCGCGGCGCTCGCGCCGGCCGGTCCAAAATAGCTGACGCCGGGCACTGCGATCGCATAGAAGATGACTGTGCTGAGCGCGAATATCTGAAGAACGCGCTTTGGCTGGCCCATGGAGAGCAGCCCGCTCTTCGCCGGGGTCGAGTGCATGATGAACAGCACAGCGATAACCTGGCTCATCAGCAACGGGAAGGCGGCGACATATTCCGCGCCCGGTCCAATTCGGAGCAGCCATTCTCCGAAGAACCAGGTGATCAGCGCGATGACAGCGCCCGTTCCGCTCAACAACAACTGCGTGTTGAAGATAGTCGAACGGAAGGTGCCGTAATTGCCGCTCTGCCACATCCGGGCAAGTTCGGGGTAAAGCACCGTCTGGACCTGTATCCCAATCTGCTGTCCCAGTTTCGCGACGCGCTTTGCGAGATTGTACATGCCCACCGCGCCGTGGCCCGCGAGGGCGCCGACAAGCAGTTCGTCCGCTTCATGGGTGAGCGTCCTAAGTGTCGTGGACAGGTTCACAGTCCAGGCGAACGACAGGAAATCCGGGAAATCCTTGCGAAGACCGCGCAGGGAGACTGACAGCGGGGACGGTATATTTTGCCGTTTCAAAGCCTTGTAACCAAGCCACAGGAAAAGCAGGCTGTTGAACACCTCGGCAATCGTCCAGGCCAGTATGAATCCGATCACCCCGGCTCCCATCAGAAGGCAAGATACCGCCAATATGGCTCGCAGGATGTTCGACAGGATCTGGGAGTAGGCGACTTCCCGGAACCGTCCATCGAGCCGCAACGCGGCACCGGGAGCGCCGACCACCCTGAACAGCATCGCGAGCGCATAGATCGACGCGACGTCGAGCGGAACGGGTGCGAAGATCGCCGAGATGCTGATCAACAGAATGGCGGACAGCGTAGCAGTGGTAATGTCGAGCAGCAGGCCATATCCATACAGACGCGCCATGCGCACGGGATCGGCCTCATTCTCCTCCTCAGCTGCGAATTTGATAAGCGGTTGCCAGGATTCAAATCGGATCAGCCGTTCGATCGTGCTGGCGAGCGCGAGCACGATCACCATCGATCCCCATTTTTCCGGACCCAGCCCGCGCGCGGCGATGGCGACGCTGATCAGCATAACGCCCAGATTGACGAAATTGCCGGTCAGCATATGGCCGATGTTGATGAACCGGCGGCCCATCGGGCCGTTCAGCACGGATGTGATTATCCGCATGCAATAAAATTCCTCAGGCTTTCAGCGGTGAAAAGGCGGCGCCAGGCGGTCTTCGGCCGCCAATCTGCTGGCCTCTGGCGCTATTCCAGATCAAGGCTGGGCTGACCGCGAGATAGATGAACAGGAACCAGGCACGGCCATAGACATGCGCGACGCCTATGGTGGCATTGGCGAAGACCACCACCGCAGTGACCGTCGTCAACAAGATGAGCTTACCATAAGGCAGCCGGCGAGCAGCAAATCCCGCCGCGATGGGCACCGCCAGAATGACAAGATAGCCCAGCAGGGAAAGCGCGCCTCCTTCGTTCAAGAGCAGCAAATAGGTGTTGTGCACCGGCAGGCCATACTGGCTGGCATAGCGATACTGATCCGCGCCCAGCCCGATGATCAGGTTGTTTTCTGCCATGCCCAGAGCCTCCATAATCAGCTCCTGCCGGTGCTCGAAAGTCCCAGCCGCAGATATGTCTCCGGAATCCAGGGCCGAAAGGACGCGCGTCTGGAAAGTCTTGGGCAAATAATCCTGGCCAAACATCAACACAGAGCCGCCAAGCAAAGCCACCGTGATCAGCGTCTTGAAATTGCGGCGGCCGGCGAAGAAGATCAGCGTCGCCGCGATCATGCTGTAAAGCCCAGTGTTGGAACTTGTCAGAATGACTCCCACGATCAGCAGTCCCATGCAGGGCAGGGCGACAATCGGCCTCATCTGGCGCGACAGCAGCAGGAACCAGAGCAGGGGCATGGACATGACGGTTAGCACTGCCATGGCATTGGGATTGTCGACGAAACCCGACAGGCGCTTGCCGCCGGTCACCAGCTGCATTTGGCCCTTCTCCAGACTGTTGTAGCCGGACATGTAGACGACGATGCCGATCGCGCACATGATCGCCATTCCCCAAAGCCCGCATTTGATGAGCCTGATCACCTCCTCCTCAGACCGACGCAGCAGAACCAGGGGGACGATGAGATAGGCGAAGAAATATTGGGAAAGGAGCGTCAGGCAGCGCGCCATGTCGCCCTTGAAGATGCTGCCCAGGAACAGGCCGCCCGTCAGCAGCAGGAGGCCGAGTAGCCACATCCATGTAAGCTCGGCGAAGGGACGCGCCAGACGGCCTGTGGAGAGGCGCAGTAGAAAGGCGCCCAGAAAGAAACCGTCAGCCACGGTGAAATAAAGGCTGGGCGGGTGCAGTGCGACGTAGGGGGCGAAAAACACTCCGGCTTGCAGCAGGGTGAATTCCCACCGGTGCAGCTCGTCCGTCCGATTCTTCGACAGGCCACGCATGTCATTGACGGGGCGGCTGGCGGTCGCAGCGAACCTCGCTGCCTGATGATAGTCTGTCTGCACGTCCGCGCTCCGGCCAGCCATGGGCAATGGTTCGTCAGCAGCATGCAAAGCTGGTTCCGCTTAGTCCATTGCACATAATTTCAGCACTTTATTCATAAGGAGCAGTGTTATACGCCCATTGGGTATCCATAGCGCTTCAGCAGAAAACCACATGCCCTCGTCAGCAGTTTGCGCTTCCGCTCGGGCATCTCCTCTTGCCAGGAATCATCGCTTTTTACGCGGATTTCCTTCTGCATCCGCAGCCGGTTTCCCGCCACCTGATGAGCGGGGTTGAACGCGCCAGTTTCGAAATCGCGCGGGTCCAGCGCTAGGCCAGCGAGCGACGCGATGCGCTGAAGACTACCGACCGGATCAGCCGCGACATCCTCATAGCGGATACGCAGATATTTGGCAGGTCTGACCTTGCGGCACAGCCATTCCGCGGCGAGGTTCACATAGGCCCAGCGCGCCGCGCTGTAGAGGAGCGGCTTTGGCACGATGACGCGTTGCAATCCCTTCGCGGCGTCCGCTTCATAAGCTTTGGAGAGGGACCATGCCACGCCCCGAACATCGCGGACGAGGTGGACGACATGAAGATCGATGCCCTTGATCCTGGCCAAGGCCATGCCGCGCCCGGGCCATTTCGATGAATCGACGATCGCGGTTTTTCCGGACCGCTCTGCCATGAGCCTCATCAGCCGTGCAGTATGATCGGAAAATGCGTCAAGATCGCGGCCGCCAAACCATCTGCGGGGACTGAAGACGGTGCCGACCCTCCACTGAGCGCGTCGAAATTCTTCGATAAAGCTTCGCGGCTGATCAGCCTGCCATTGTTCAACGACCGGCCGCCAGAAGGAGCAGCTGCTTACCCGCTCCCCACAGGCGCAATATTCATCGTTCAGATAAACGTGCTGGCTGAGGCCGATAATCTCGCCCGCGCCGAACATCGATCGCTGCTGTCCCAGCAATATATCGAGCAGTGTCGAGCCGCTGCGCCCATAGCCGCAGATGTAGATTATCTTTATCGGCTTTGTTTCGGCCGCGTTTGAACTCTCGTCTGATGTCAAACGACCGTGGGAACTGAAATCCTGTGCGCTGTCACGCGCGAGCAGCATGTCCATTCACATTACCCTTTCCTAAGACCGCGCCTGCTGCTGACTGGAAAGCTCCATCATCAACCACGGCAGGATAGCCGCGGGCCACGACCGTCCTTTCGGATGCTGCGCCCGCGCCGGCCGGCCCCAGCGGCTGCAAGCCTTGCGCCGCTGCCCAAATCGCCGCTTGGGTGCGGTTGGCCACGCCCAGTTTCCGCAGCACGGCCTTGACGTGGACCTTTACCGTCGCCTCGCTGATGGTGAGTTGCCGCGAGATGATCTTGTTGGGCAGGCCGCTGATGAGCCGCTGGAGTATTTCCATTTCGCGCCCGGATAAGTTGACGGAGTCGATGGTTGCCGTGTTGCTCCCCGCGATGCCATCGATATGTTCGCCGATTAGCCGATCCGCGAGCTGAGATGGGAAGATCTTTTCGCCAAAGGCGATGAGGCCGAGATAGCCGGACAGCCTTTCCCAAGGCAGATCGTTGGTCAAATATCCCTGGACCCCGGCCCGGAACGCGCCGAGCATGGCGTCATAGTCGAACTCGGTGGCCAGAATGACGATCTTGGCCCCCGGATGCTGACGGTGCAGGGCGGCCAAAGCGGCGTCGTCCCATTTGAATTGCTGGTCCTCCATCAGGATCAGCAGGAATGCCGCGCAATCGGCATCTTCGCCGGGAAGTTCCTCTATGGAAGGTCCGGCATAGATGATCTGGTGGTGCGCTTCGGAAAGAAGACGCTTAAGGCTTTCGCTGGCTATGGAGTTGCAGCCGACAAGCGCAACATCGGAGGTCGTCGTCATACCCGTCACTCCGTTCAGTATCACGGCGAGCCGTAATGCGTCGAAACATGAAGTTACTGGAATATTGCGACCGAATTTTTTGTGCCTGCGAACAGTAGCACATATCGGAACTTCAACAAGTGTCTCATCTGATTTGAAAAATTGATCTACATTGATCTCCGATGATATGATCCCGGCCTAACTCTTTGAGTTATATCGCGACCCGCTTATACCCTTTTCCGCACCTTCGTTTCCCGACTGGTCAGGTGAAACGCGTTTGACCGCTGCTTTTTAGCCGAGTCGGCGACTGGCGCGCCCCAGATGAGCCTCTTGTCCTGAAATCTGGCCTGTGCCTGTCAACTATCCTGAAGATGTAGTTCTTTCACATATGGAATGTCCGCACGAGCGCGGGGGACGGCCTGAATGCTCCCATTCAGCTATATTGCCACCGAAGTTTGCGACAAGGGATGATAGCTGTCTGGTTCATTGCAGCCACTGACCAAGTCGCTAGGCTTTTACGCAAGCCAACTGACCATGACGCTTCTGTGTGCGCGACAAATATTTGGTCGTGTCATCCAGCCGCGCGCTGGTCATACGACGTTTCCGACCGCGCAAGGGGTTATCATGGCAGTGAGCACTTCGCCTGCAGCGTCCGAACCTTATTTCGATGAGCTTGTGCAAACGCGAAAGAATCTCGCCGGTGGCGGCCCGCTATGGGCAATTTTGCTGCATGACTTGCTGACACGGCCCACCGGCTTCCCCGCCCCGGCACGTTTCGCTGCGCTGATGCTAATCGATGGGGCGCTCGTTCTCTTGACGCTGCTTTTTGTCGTGCTCGCCATTCCTGGCGCTGTTTCCGACGCCTTTTACAACAGGCCCAGCCTCGTGCTGTTCTTCAGCCTGACGGCGGTGTTCACCATTTGTCTTACCGGCCTTTACTGGCGTAGCTGGCGCTTCCTCTCCTTCGGCGACGGCATAGCGATTTCCACGGCCGTGTTGGGCGGGATAGCAGCGGGGTGGTCGCTTTGCTTCATTCTCTCGGTCAGGATCAGATCCGCCCCACTCGATGCCCTGGGCTTCGCCCTTCTTCATACCGCGCTGTTGCTGGTCACGATGATCAGCGTGCGCACGCTGCGGCGGGGCCTGCGTGAATTTGCGCGCGGCCGTATGATGGCGCCCGAAAACAGCCATAATATCCTGCTGCTCGGTGAACTGGAGTGGATTCGCTCATTGGTGGAGATGCTGAGAGCCGAACGGGAAAGCCGTTACAATGTGGTGGGTGCGCTGACCTTCGATGGTCGCGAGACGCGGTTGCAGGTGGCAGGTGTTCCCGTGCTGGGTTCCCCCGACAAGCTGCCGCAGATCGTCGAAACGCTCGCCCTGAAACGCCTCAAGCCGGAGAGCCTTGTCATTCGTGGCGACAAATCGATGCCACGGCGCGCCTTTTCCCATCTGGCGAAGCTGGCGGACCAATGTGATCTGATCGTCGCAAGCGCCAATGATCTGCAACGGAGTGAAGGCGGCGAACCCCGCATCGAGATCAAGCGTTTCGAGCTGGCGGATCTGCTAGGCCGGCCCGAAGTCTTGCTCGAACGCCACATCGTTGACCGGCTGATCCGTTCTCGCCGCGTCCTGGTGACGGGAGCGGGGGGGACGATCGGCGGCGAACTTGTCCGGCAGATCGCGACTTTCAGGCCCGCCGAGATTGTCCTTCTCGATCATAGCGAGTTCAATCTCTACACGATCGAGATGCAGGTCAGGGACCTGTTCCCGGACATCGTTTGCCGCCCTGAACTCTGCTCGATCCGTGAGCGATCAGCGGTTGAAGATGTATTCGCGCGTCATCAGCCGGAAATCGTGTTTCATGCCGCAGCGCTCAAGCATGTGCCGATGGTCGAGGGCAATCCGTGCGCAGGGGCGCACACGAACGTGCTTGGCACGCGCAATGTCGCCGACGCCGTCTGTGCACATGGCGCGCTCGCCATGATCCAGGTATCGACGGACAAGGCTGTCAATCCCGTCGGCGTCATGGGCGCGACGAAGCGGCTGGGCGAACTTTACTGCCAGGCGCTGGACCTGATCGGTCAGTGCGATCCCGACAGCCCACGCTTCATGACGGTGCGTTTCGGCAATGTGCTGGGGTCCAGTGGGTCGCTGGTCCCGCTGTTGCAGCAGCAGATGGCCGCCGGCAAGCCGCTGACCGTCACGCATCCCGAGATCGAGCGCTACTTCATGACCGTTGGAGAGGCGGTCCAGTTGATCTTGCAAAGCAGCGCGCGAGCCATGGAAGCAAAGATCGATCGCGGCACGATCTTCGTCCTGGACATGGGTGAGCCGATCAAGATCGTGGACATCGCCAGGCGGATGATCCGTCTGGCCGGTTTGCGCCCCGATATCGATGTTCCCATTCAGTTTGTCGGCTTGCGGCCGGGCGAAAAGCTCTACGAGGAACTGTTCGACGCCACCGAGGAGCGCGCCCGCTCATCGATCCCCGGCGTCATCGAAGCCACGCCATGCCCCGTTCCGCTGGAAAAGCTGGTCCAGGCCTTCTCGGAATTGTCGCACCTCATCGCCGCCTGTGACGAGGAAGGCGTGCGCGACTTGATGAAGGATCTGTTGCGGGCGCCCGCGCAGTCCACCTGGGCCAAGACGCTGCGCGAAATGACGCGTGAGATCGATGTCATCGGCAAGGCGGCGAACGAATGATCCTGGGGAATGGCATGAAACAAATGATCGATCCGCAACTGGCTGTCGCAACGCTGCAAGCCCAGTCTGCGCCAGCAATGGATCGGCGCTGGCCGCAATATGAGCAGGACGAGATTGATGCTGTCGTTCGGGTATTGGCAAGTGGCCGGGTCAACTCGCTCGTGCATGGTGACGAGTGCCGCGCCTTCGAACAGGAATTTGCGGACTATTGCGGCATGCCCCACGCCGTGTCGCTTGCCAATGGGACGCTTGCGTTGGAACTGGCCTTCCGCGCTCTCGACATCGGCGAGGGAGACGAGGTCATCGTCCCGGCTCGCAGTTTTTTCGCGAGCGCGTCGGCCGTGGTCGCGGCGGGGGCGGTGCCGGTGTTCGCGGACATCGACCTGGAAAGCCACACAATCGAACCGGCTGCAGTCAAGTCATTGATCACCGAACGCACCAGGGCCATCCTCTGCGTGCACCTTGCGGGATGGCCGTGCGACATGGATGCGCTCTGCACCATCGCGGATGCGCACGGACTGGCCCTGGTCGAAGATTGTGCGCAGGCGCATGGGGCGGCGATCGGAGGCAGGAAGGTGGGCTCCTTCGGTGATGCGGCCGCCTTTTCCTTCTGCACCGACAAGATCATGTCCACCGGCGGGGAAGGGGGCATGCTGCTGCTAAGGGATGTCGCGCACTGGCGCCGGGCTTGGGCCTACAAAGACCATGGGAAGAATGTGTCGCTTCTCTCCGCCCCATCGTCGGGACACGACTTTCGCTATGTTCATGAAAGCTACGGCACCAACTGGCGGCTTACCGAAATGCAGGCGGCAATCGGACGCGTGCAGTTGCGCAAGCTACCGGCGTGGCTCAGGCAGCGGCGCAGCAACGCCGATCTGTTGCGGCGGCGGCTCGGCGGCCATCCCCTGATCCACCTCCCCAAGGTTCCCGAGGGCGTGGAGCATGCCTATTATAAATTCTACCTGATGCTGAACCTGGACGGGTTCGCGTCAGGGGCGGACAGGTCTGACATCATCGCAGAACTCGTCTCCAACGGCATAGCCGCAGGCAGCGGCTCCTGCCCCGACATGTCGCGGGAATTGGCTGTGCGCAACAGCGCTCATCCCAACACCCGTCTTCTTCCAGTTGCAGCCGAAGTGGGCGAACGCAGCCTCATGCTTCCGGTCGATCATTTATTAGGAGAGGGGGCAATGAATTTCATGGCTGACATATTGCTGAAAGCTTTGGACCGAGCAGGCGGCGGGCCATGAAATCAGGGAGACCAAGCAATTCCGATTGACTTTATTTCGTTGCTGTTCTGAAACAGCTGGAATGCCTTAGAGCATTGCTGCAGAGGAAGGGGAGATGATCATGCGCTTTCTTCCTATCATCGGTCTTTCGTTGCTTCTCAGCCTGATGACCGCTTGCACGGGTTCCGTGTCCGGCCTTCCCGCGGTGTCAACCGCCAACGCCAATCAATATAGGCTCGCGCCGGGCGACGAACTGCGCATCATCATCCCAGGTCTTACCGAAGTCGAAAATGGCATGGCTTTCGTGGTCAATGACCGAGGCGAGCTTACAATTCCACTTATGGGCGGCATCCCGGCGAGCGGATCGACCATCCCGGAACTTGAACAGCGCATCGCCGCCCAGCTTGTGGAAAAAAAGCTGATGGTTTCCCCAGCGGTCAGCGTGCAGCCTGTGAAGCTCCGGCCCATCTATGTTCTTGGTGAAGTCCGCAGCCCGGGCGAATATCCTTACCGCCCCGGCATGACAGTTGTGACCGCCGTTTCGGTTGCGGGTGGCTTCACCTTCCGCGCCAACCGCGGCACCGTGGCGATCATTCGCCAAGTCAATGGCCACGCGACAACAGCCAAGGCGTTTGAAAGCACTCCCGTTCAACCTGGCGATACTATCAAGGTGGTGGAAAAATGGTTCTGATCTCTGCTCGTTTGGTTTCTTTTCTTTCGTGCGGAGCGGTAGCCACTGCCGCCTTGATCTCACCAGCGTCGGCGCAAGAACTCGACCGGGCCACTCCCTTGCTCGAGGCGCCGTCTGAATATGACCCCGTCCCTATTCAGCTCGGGCGGATTGCGGCCTTCATAGGGGCGGATGCGCGCCTGGAATATGACTCCAACATCTATGCACTGCCTTCCAACGAAATAGACGAAATGCGGTTCACCGCGTCACCCTGGGTCAACCTGCAGATGAAGGATGACAGTTTGGACCTGGGCTTGCAGGCCCGCGCGGTCGTGCGCCGTTACTTCGATAATCAAACGGAAAATTCGGAATCCGGCTCGGTGGGCCTCAACGGCGTGTTCAAACTGTCGGGCAGCGACAGCATCAGCGGCCGGGCGGGCTGGGTGCGGCTGGTCGAGGAACGCGGCGAACCTGAAGGATTGAACAACACCAGTATCGGTCCGCGCCGATATGATCAGTTCCGTGGCGAGCTTGGCTACACGCATGAGGGCGCGCGTATCACCCTCGGCCTTAAGGGCGGCGTGTTTCACAATAACGCGCTGCGATCCATCGATGCCGAGCGGGACTATGATCAATATTCCGGTTCGGCCCGCGTCGGCTACCGCGTCAGCGGCATCGTCACGACCTTCGGTGAAGTTTTCATCACGGCCCGTGACTTCAGGCTGCCGGTCGACGCTTCGGGAATAGATCGCGATTCTAAGACCTATGGCGCGCGCGGCGGTGTTTCGTTCGAGCCAGGCGGACTGATCAGCGGCGAAGCGGGGATCGGCGTTTTCCGCTTCGAACCGGACGCCTCTACGCAGGATTCCAGAACGGGCCTCTCTGTCTCGGCATCGCTGACCTACACGCCTTCGCCGCGCTGGATCATAACCCTCGATGGTTTCCGGGGCGACGTGGCGACGGTCAGGTCCGGCGCGCAGGCCCGTACCGATACGCGGCTTCGGCTCGGTTTCCAGAACGAAATCTATCATAACATCCGCTGGCAAGGTGCGGTGATCTATCGCCGCAGCAGCTTCATCGGCAGCTCCCAGCATGAGCGCACGATCGCAGGGCTTCTTGAGTTGGAATATCTGATGAACCGCAATCTCGCTTTTGCGATCACGGGCCGCATCGCCAATCGCAACAGCACGGTTGCGTTCGACGATTTCGACCGCAGCATTTTGGGAGCGGAGATCCGGTTCCGATATTGACCTGATTGCCGCAGGTCAGCGTACCTCGCGTCCGGCGACCCGTTCCCGATGCGCAAAGTCCAGGAACTCGTCGAGGTTCGACCAGCCATTATGGTCGACGTCCTGCCATGCATCGTTCGCCATCGGGTTCATGCCATGGGCGCGTTCCCAGCTGTCGGCCATGCCGTCCTCGTCCAGATCGACATAGGGCGTGCCGGGCGCGATCGTAGGCAAGGAGCGCGGACCGCTCAAGTCGGCCGGATTGCGCAGGATCGCCCCGGTCCGTGCCCTGACCTCCGCCACCGTGCGCACGTCCAGGGAGTCGCGCGGAAAGGCGCCCGCCTGGCTTAGCACTTTGGCATAGGCCTTTTCGGCCGACAGGATCCTCGTGCTCAACGGGCATACCGGTTGATCCGTCATGGCCGCCTGTGCCGGACCGGTCGCCATGACTTTAACATGATCCAGCTTGTTGCCCGCAGCGAAGATCTTCGATTCTCCCGTGCTGGCTACCAGCACGCGGTCGATGGCGGGGATGACGGCCTTGCTGTTGGGACCTTTCTTATAATAGTTTCCGATTATGTTTACGGGCGTCCCGCCAAAGGTCTCATGTACTTCGGTAAATTGTGACGAGCCGTTGTAGAAGACGTTGTTGATTATCTCCACACAGGAATGAGGCGGGAAGTTCACATCTGGATTGCGGTCTCGATTATGCGCGCACAAATTGCCGATGAAGCTGATCTTCTGGGCATTTTTAGGGTCGGAGGCGAGCAGCGCGCATTTGTCATGCCGTGGCACGCCCTGAGTGAAAATTGAATTGGAAACGGTGATATTATCGTTGTCGTCATAGCCGCTCATGATCTGGTCGAGCGCCCAGGCACCGCTGACATGATCGAAAATGATGTTGCGGCTGTTCTCGTAGAGGAAGGATCCATTGCTTCCCCGATGCGCGCCGTTCAGGTCGGTGCGAACGCGGATATCCCTTATGATAACGTCATGGGTGCCCATGGCCACGATCGGCGTATAGCCATCCGGCCCGCCTGCATGCGTGATGAGGATGCCGCCGCCAGGGGCGGTCTGCCCCGCGATGGTGATATAGGGATTACGGATAAGCGGCCGTCTAGAAGTGAAGCGGATCACGCCGCTCACGCGAAAGATGCAAGTTCGCGGTCCTTTGGCCTCTATGCAGGCGCGCAGTGAGCCGCGGCCATTATCGGCCAATGTCGTGACCGGGATGATGGCGCCCCCACGCCCACCACGGGCGCGCCGGCCGAAGCCTTCTGCACCGGGGAAGGCGTCTACGCCGGGAGCATCCGGAAGCACGGATGTTCCATTGAAATCTGCCGAACCGCGATCTTCGCTTTGGCTCGATCCCCAGTCCGCCGTTGCGATAAAGGGCGTCACCAGCAGCGCGGCGATCCCGGCGCAGAGGAGGGTGGTTGTGTTATGGTTTACCATGGCTGTTCGACCGTGGTGGCTGAGCCAAGGAGCGACTGGTAGATCGCGCTGATCTGCGCAACATGGCGATCGGCCCCGTAGCGCTGGGTGGCGTCATTCAACGCCGCCGTCGCAATGGCTGCGGCTTGATCCGGGGCGTCGAGCAATTGCAAGATCGCATCGGCCATGGCGGTTGGATCGTCAGCGGCGGACAGCAGGCCGGTAACGCCCTGTTCGATGGCTTCCAGATTGCCTCCCGACGCCGCCGCAACCACGGGCGTGCCCAGCAGCATCGCTTCAATCAGCGACCGGCCAAAGGGCTCGTCGATCGCGGGCACGGCATGAATGTCGCACGCCGCCATCAACTCGGCGGAATTATAGCGAAACCCCATTAGGCGCAGCCGGTCGCCGACCCCGAGCGCGCGTGCGCGCTCCCTCAACTGGTCCTCCACGCCCGGTTCCAGCGCGGCACCAAACATCAACCCCATGAAGGGGAGTGACGGTCGCTTCTCCGCCATGCGGGCCACAGTTTCCACGAACAGCATGGGCCGCTTGCGCTCGACGAGATTGCCGAAGAAGCCGACCAGCCTGGTTTGCGGATCCACCCCCAATTCCGCGATGAGGGAGCGGTGCGCCTCCGCCTTGTCGATAGGATCGGCGTCTGTGTCGAAGGGGCTGTAAACGACCGCCGTCTTGCACGCCGTTCGCTGCCCCCGGCGCACTTCCGATAAGGCGAATTGCGACACGCCCACGATCCGGTCGGCAATGACGGGAGCCAGGAAGCGCACGCCGCGCGCGTCTGGCATGCCGCGATGGTGCCAGAGCAGCTTCGCCCCCGCCAGCCGGGCGGGAAGCGCCCATGAAATATGCATCGCGCCCTCATTGCTGTGCACGATCTTGACTCCGTGCCCCTTCAGAAAGCGGGCAAGGCGCCATTGATCGACACAGGTGCCCGAGAAAGACGCTGCTCCTCCGGTCTGGGGTACGCCCCGCGACTGACCGAAGAACCGCCTCTCCGGCAGGACGGTGTAGTCCAGTCCTTCGGAACGAAGCAGCTGCCCCAGTTGCCCGTCGCCATAATGCAGCACGATGAGGGGGATGAAGCGCGTGCGGTCCAGTCCCTGGATCAGCTTTATCGCTGAAATGTGGCTTCCGCCCACCGCGCCGCCGCCGAAGGGAAAGCAAATCCGCGCAGGAGCCGCGGTTCGCGCAGTGCTGCTCACTGGATGCATCAGTTGCACCATAGCGTCGGTAGTAGGGAAATGCTGCAGCATCACATCACCTGTGCCTGGCGGGTAGCGGGCTGGGATCGGCTCCGCTGCGGTGCGGCGGCTCCGTACACGCTGTCATAAAGTGCCGTGTAGAGCGCTCCGATCTTGTCCATGGCAAATTCTTCCCGCACACGGTGCCGCGCTGCCTGCCCAAGCTTTCGCCGGCCGTCCGGACCAAGTTTCCCCAATGCCATGATGGCCTTCGCCATTCCTGCAGGATCGCGCGGCGGCACTATGACGCCCGTGTCGCCGATAACGAAACGGCTGTCTCCGACGTCGGTCGCGATGCAGGGTACGCCGCAAGACATGGCTTCGCCCAATATGTTGGGAAATCCTTCGCCCCAAGCTGACGGCAGGACCAGCAGGTCGAGGCCCGGCGCCCATTCCGCCAGTGCCTTGTCATGGCCGCGCAGTGTGACCCGGTCGGCGGGGATGGTCTGCAGCGCTTCCGCCAGGTCGCCAGTGGGCCTGTCCATGCCTTCACCGCTCAAAAGCAGGTGGATGTCCGTCCCCGCTTCTCTCGTCAATCTGACGGCTTCAACCAGGGTCGCCGGGTCCTTCATGGGATGATTGCGAGCGGCCATGCCCACGATCAAGCTGTTCGGATCGATCCCCAGCCGCTCCACCAGCCGTTCGCGGCATCCAGCTTCCGGCCGGAAATGGGCGCAGTCGAACCCATTGGGGATGACCGTCGTTCGCGCCACGCAAAAGCCCAGGCGTTCATGCTGCTGCGCGGCGGCATGCGAATTGTAGATGATCCGGTGCGGCACGCGGGACAGGAGCGCTTCCAACCGCACCATCGCGCGAGTTGCGGGTTTCTCCTGGGACAAATCCGCGATGCTGTGGCGCACGTTCCAGATCAGGGGAATCGACCGCTCGTGCAGCCGTGTGCCCAGCACTGCCGCCAGATGCGCATGATACATCCAGGCCATGACCATGTCTGGCCGTTCCCGCCCGATGATCGCGCGCAGACGGGCCAGCGCGGCCGGCAGAGCCAGCGGGCCATCCAGTCCGCAACCATGAAGCGGTACGCCGCTCGCGCGGATCCGGTCGGCTCCCACTCCCGGCGTCATCAGCGAAATCACGCAGGAATCGATGTCGGCCCGGCTCCGCTCATGCTCGACCAGCTTAGCGAGCATCGTTTCCGCGCCGCCGACATTCAAGGCCGTGATGACATGGGCAATCTTCATAGTTGCTCCTGAAACTCGGCGATCACGGGATCAGGCGGTCGCCAGCAGTTCCTCGATCTCCGATCCGGCTCCGATCCTTTCCACTACTTCCAGCGCACCTTCTTCGCGCAAGGCGAACAGCGTCCCATGATGCTCGCCCGAAGGAAGTGTCCGGATGATGAAGAGCATCGATCCCGGCCCTCGCAAATAGGTGCAGAGATTTTGGACCGCCTGCTTCAGTTCGCCTTTCGGAAAGTAGTTTTCGTTGAGGACGTTCGCCGCCCGGATCAGGTCGAACCGCCTGGCGAACGTGTCGCGCGCTACCAGCACATTGTCCTGAACCACGGTGATGCTGTCATGATCACGCAGCCTCGGACTCACCAGTTCGACTTTTCTGACGCCAATGCCTTCGCGCAGCTTGCGCGCCGCCCTTCTGCCGAGCATCCAGGTCAGAAGCGGACGCATCAGCCACATGCCGGTGAGATAATCCATGCGCCGCCGCCAGGGCCGTAGCGACCATCCGAACAGGTCCGCCTGCAACAACTGTCCTTCCTCATTCAGCAGTGCGGAACAGTTGCGTCCCAGCGGCACGATCCAGGCATGGATCGTATAGTCGGTCCCGGTGATACGCGGATGGAAGCCTTCCCGGCGCAGCGTGTCGCACAGGTCCAGCGTGGTCGCTCCGGACGATACGCCGATGTCCAGCAGTTCGTTCAACTCGGCGCGCCGTTGCTTGATCGCCTGCACCAGACGGTGGTCGATCTCGTCGAACCGGCCGCCCCATGTGCATTTGAAGGTGTTGTTCGGATTCTTGATCGAACTGAAGAAGGCATCCTCCACCTGCTGTGGCAGGGTGTCGGCCGCACGCGAGAAGAATTGGGAAGCTGCGATGGTCATAGACCTGAAACTACAAGTTGTTGGCACATCAGGAAGTTGGGCGCTTGGCTATGCGTCAGGCCATTAGGGATTAGCCCGAATGCGAGATGTGCCCAATGCTGGCTAAGCCGCTTGGTCCAGCCCGGCCGTTCATCCGATATCATACTGAATGGCCATGGATTCATGGATTTAACCGCCGCATTCTGCCGGGATGAAGACATTCGTCAGGACGAGCGCCAAAACGGGCAAGCCTCATATCGCCTTCGTCCTCGCCGGCCTGCGCGCGGGCGGGTCGGAACATATTGTCAGCCTGCTGTGCAATCATTTCAGCCGCCTGGGCTGGACAGTCAGCCTCTTCGCCTTTGAAGAGCCGGGCACGAAGCCCTATTATCCGCACGACCCCGCCGTCCGCATTTCGCAGATCGGCTTCCCGCCCGGGCGTGTGCCCCTTCTGCAGTCGGCTAGCGCCATGTTTCAAAGGATCGCAGCTTTGCGCGCGGCTCTGCGTGGCACCAGGCCCGATCTGGTTATCAGCTTCCTGACGCGCACGAATGTCATCAGCGTGCTGGCGGCAAGGCCGCTTGGCATTCCCGTCATCGTGTCCGAACGCAATAACCCTGTCCTGCAGCGGCCCGGCCTCATCTGGTCCGCCTTGCGCCGCTACGCCTATGCGCGCGCCTATGGTCTGGTGACGATGACGCAGGGCGCGATGAACCAGTTTCGGCCGTCAATGCGCCGCCGCCAGTGGGTGATTCCCAACCCGACTTACGCCCCGGTCGAACTGGACGCGGATCGTTTACCCGGCCGCAACATTGTTGCTGTGGGCCGTCTGGTGCCGCAAAAGGGCTTCGACCTGCTGCTGGACGCCTTCGCACATGTCGCTGACCGCATACCTCAATGGTCACTCGTCATTTGGGGCGAGGGGCCCGAAAGAGCCGCGCTGGAGGCGCAGCGCGACGCATTGGGGCTGCGCAACCGCGTCGTGATGCCAGGCGTGACGCAGGAACATGGCGGCTGGTTGCGAGACGCGGACATATTCATTCTGTCCTCCCGCTTCGAAGGGTGGGGCATCGTCATTGGCGAAGCCATGGCGGCAGGTGTGCCCACCATTTCTTTCGATTGTCATTGGGGCCCCGGCGAAATGATCGTCGATAATGTCAGCGGCATCCTCGTTCCCGATGGGGACGTCGTCGCGCTAGGCGAAGCAATCGCGTCGCTTTGTGACGATCCCGACCGCCGTGCGCAATTGTCCCACGCGGCCCGGATCGCGTCGAAGCGTTTCAGCATAGACAGCATATTGGGTCAGTGGGAGGATGTGGCCACCGATGCGCTCGCGCCTGCTCAGGCTTGGACCGTCCCACTGAAAGCCGCCGCCGCCTGAACGGCTCAGACTGTCAGAGCTGCCCCAGCGTCTCGATCATCCTGTCGGCTGGCACCGTCTGCCGGTGCACATAGTCATGTATTCGCCCCGGCCGGACGATCTGCGCCGTAGTCCAGCCAAGCGCGTGCGGGGCGGCGAAGTCCTTGGATGGATTGTCGGCGACATAGGTCAGCGCCGCACCCGACCGGCCAAAAAGTTTCTCAACATGCTCGGCATCCTTCCCCATCGAATAGAGGCTGATGGTGAATTCACGACCCTGCAGATACTCCTGAAAAACATAGGGCTCGCTACTTTCGAGGTCGTGCCGCTGATGCCGATCATGCACCATCATGATGCCGCGCTGGAACTGCCATGCCGGGCTTGGCGAGCAGCGGTAGCGTCAGTTCCGCGCGGCCGCCCACAAACTCCTCCAGCGAAATGGTGCGGGGAGAGGGAAGGCCCGCCTGCGCCAGGAAGTTCGCCGTAGCCAGCTTGTCGCGCGCCATCTGCACGATCGCTCGTCGCTCACCGCGACATGGCAACCGGTCGCGCTGAACTGATCGCGCGCCTAGGTCAGCAGTTCGGTGTCGATGGTGGGCACGAGGAGTCCGATCTGCTCGGCTTTGCGGATGTCGAGCATTGCCGGAATGAACTCGGCGCTTTCGCTGGAGGCGCTGCAAAGGCTTTGTCCGCCTCTATGGAGGCGGGGCTCCATTCGGGCGTCATGTCGCACGCGACCATCGTCAGGTCCGTGCCCAAAAGGCCCGCCGCCTCACGAAAACTGCGCAGGACTGACGCGGCGGCCTGCCGAACTCAGCATGCGCAGCGAGCGCCCGCCTGGCATCCCTTGCTCCAATTCCGTGCCCAATAGTGCGGAACCTTCTCTATGGCTGGTCGTGGCCAGGTCCATGTCAGGACACCTCCCGGATCAGGACGAATGCTTCGGCCGCTTCCCTGCTGACGCAGCTGCCCCGGACCTGGGCCAGCGCTCGCAATGTCTCGACCGAGCGCTCATTTGGGAAGGGGCGTATCTGCGACGCAAAACAGCTGAACGCCTCGATCTTGCGGTCCAGATGGCCGCTTATATCGACAAACAGATTGGGCTGAAAGGAAGGNGCGAGATAGGGCGCCGCCCAGTTCGTCTCCGAGACCGTTTCATAGGCNAGTATTCGGGCAGGATAGTTCGCGCCTANCGGCCTTGCCGCGACCATGGCCGCTTCGAAGACCAACCCATGATCGAAATGCAGATCGCCGACGAAGGGGATGAACAGGGCGTCGGGACGACCTTGCGCCACGAGCGTGCCGATTCCCTGGTTCAGCTCGGCACGCGGCACAGAATCGAGCCTGGCCGCCGGGAAGTCCAGAAAATGCGTGCGTGCAATGCCCAGCATCGCATGGGCCCGCCGCGCCTCCGCCTGAACCCTCTCGACCTGCTCTGCATCGAACATGGGCGCACTGCCGCGCGTTGCGACGACGACCTCGACATGGCGTCCCATCGAAACGAGGCGTGCGATCGTCCCGCCGCATCCCAGCACTTCGTCGTCCGGGTGGGGCGCGATCACCATGGCGCGCTGAATAGTGTCGATCATCGTCATGCCGCCGCCCTCGGCTGCCCCAATATCGCGTGGTTCGGCAACGGCTTCTCCCGCGCGGTCCGCCATCGGGAGACGAAAAGCCCCTGATCATCGCCGCACTTGACCGTGAAGCCCCCTTCGCCTCGCTCCACGATCTGCCCCGCCAACGCGGCGGCATGATGCCGAAGCGGTACGGGAGCGGCGGCTTCTATGACGATCCTGTCCTCGCCAAAGTTGGTCCAGGCTCCCGGATAGGGATCGCCGCAGGCCCGCACGCAGCGCCAGACCGCCGACGCAGGCTGTGCCCAGTCGATCAAACTGTCTTCGGGCCGCCGGCGCGCGGCATAGGTAGCGCAGCGCTCATCCTGAACCAGGAGCGTCGGCGAGCCGCTGGCGATATCCTCCAGTACCTCTGGCAGCATCTCTTCGAGCTTCGCCATATGCTTGGCGTAGAGCGTAGCCGCCGTCTCATCCGGCGCGAGGTGGAAATATCGCTGCCCCAGCAACGGCCCGCTATCCACCCCTTCATCGATCAGGAATAGCGAGGAGGCGGAGATGGGCTCATCCAGCAGGATGGTCCAGGGAATGACCGCACGCCCGCGCAGCCGGGGCAGGGGAGCGGGATGATAGCCTACCACGCCTTTGGTCGCGGTCGCCCTGA
>Ga0065704_10070627_pt1 | contig 18948 bp, 13 predicted proteins | sample SwiRhicommuniRL2_FD_59091 | JGI IMG/M metagenome (GOLD analysis project Ga0065704, IMG submission 59091) | Switchgrass rhizosphere bacterial communities from Rose Lake, Michigan, USA - RL2 v2 (version 2) | ecosystem: Host-associated > Plants > Roots > Rhizosphere > Soil | place: East Lansing, MI
AGCCATTCAAACTTTTTATTTGATTGTTTTTTCAAACTTTCAAACAACGTTGGAAGAAGCGCAGCCCTATTGTATGTTGGAGTAAATAATGTTAACATTTTTAATCTTAAAAATTAATTTAGGATAAAATTTCTTGCAATTGTTGTAAAATTGTTTCATCGCCATAAATATGCTTTTTATGGGATGCATTTTTTTTGATATAATCCATAACAGTTAAATAAAGACTGTTATTTTCAATGTTTTTATCTACATCCTTAGGACCTATGGATATTTGATCGAATCTTATCAGCCATTCATCAATGTTGCCAATTTTAGGTCCGATAATCAATTTGTCGTATTGGCTGCCCAATATAACATTCCCACTATTTAGAATGTCAATTCTTGGAAGTATTATCAGATCCGCGATGGTAAGATATTGAGATAAAACCTTACTATCCAAAAATTTATATTTATAGTGCCGTTTATGGAAAATTTTTACAAAAAGTTCCTTTGTTTTGAAGGTTAAAAATTTTGGGCTGAGCTCTTTCTTGGGCTTATCGATATGGCTTGCCCGAACATAGATCAGTTTTTTATTTTTTATTTTCAGACTTTTAAAGATCTTGTTGATATAATCTTCTTCGTACTGATGCCTAACTCCTCCCGGAACTATAATAATGAAGTCCTTTGGCTTAAAACCTAGAGATGTTCTGGTTTTTAAATTATCCAGATCGAAATCAAAATATTTATATGCTGGATGGTAGAGCAGTTTGTGTTCTACTTTTAAATGTCTGAATTCTTCTTTGTATTTCTTTAGCGAAAACTCACCCAAATGGGCTAAAACATCACAGTTCTGATAACATATATCGAATATCTTATTCCTGTTTTCCGATCGGGAATGGTGAGCATACTCGTCATGCAAAATGGTGATTATTTTTGTGTTGCTCTTTTTATATTCATCCAGAAGCGCAATCAGTTTTTCCACTTCTGCATCGGAGATATCACGCTTCCAACGGAACAGATAATCGGGCCAGTTGATAATGATCGCATCATATCGTGTGGTTGGAGACCAGAATTCTTCTAAAGATGCGGTTATCTCAACTTCATCTATTGCCTGGGAAATCTCAATTAACCGGGGAACATACTCATTATCACTTGCTGTTATATTATAGGCAAAAAGTACTTTCATTTGCTATAATTAATTAGGATGTCTATTTTTTCCTTGATCTGAGATATTTTGCTTTCAAAAACGGCATTGTCGGATAAATTATATCGAGGATACCTAAAACTTCTTTTCAGCAATAATATTTTAATGATATCTGTTAGCTTGCTACTTTTTGCAAGAATTGTAAGGTCACTATATATTTCTGAAGGGTTTTTAATATTCACAGATTGCATCCAATCGTTCCATTTCAGTTCGGATGTTAATGATGGTTCATGGCCCTGCTTCATGAACTTCAGCCTCAACCAGGGAATTCTAAATATATCCGCAACTATCGCTCCATGCATTGCTGATGTAATGATACGCTCCGATGCTGCAATTTCTTCTAATACTATTTCTATATTTTGCGTGGGCAGGATGACATTATAACCAGTCATTGTTTTAAAAAGGTCCCAGTTCAAACCCTCTGCCTGCTCAAAATAAGGTATATAAGAAACTTTGTGCTTTTTCTTGGTATTTAAATAATGTTGATGCTCGCCTGTCAATGCTAAAGCATAAGCAGTATCTGTTATATAATCTAATCCGGTGACCTTTTTGCTTATGGGACCTCTTACAAACGATACTTCTTTAATGATGTCCAGATTGTCAGAATTATATAGAAAATCACGAACACCGGAACCGAAAATAATTTTCTTGTTCGCAGATTTTTCTAATCTCTCGTCCAAAATGGATCCTATACCTACAAAATCTAGATCAGTAGGATAATTGTCTAGATTACCCAATAATTTTTCCCAAATAAATGGATTCAGATCATCTCCGAAGTTCCCTTTTTTTGATTTGTAATAGATCAGATTCATTGGATGGTATTTTTTATCTTTTCAATACTTGATTGATTCAGATTCAGATTCAGCAGTTCTTTGTTTTTGGATATTCTTTTATCGGACCAATTCCACCATTTTATAGACAACATAAGGTCGATGACCTCTTGTGAAAATCTTTTTTTAATGAATTTGGCGGGAACACCTCCGTAAATGGAATAAGGGTTCACATCTTTTGTCACGATACTACCTGCGGCTATACAAGCACCATCACCAATGGAAACACCGGACATGATAATAACATCATCACCGATCCAGACATCATTTCCAATTGAGATCGGTCCTTTGGTCCTTTCTCTGGACGGTGTTTCTGACATTTCTGCAGGGTGGTCCTGATTCAAAAGATATCGATAAACGAAGCCTTGGGTGGCCAAAAAATTGGTGTCATGATTCTCTGTAATTAGAGTGATATTCTCTCCCAAGGAACAAAAAGAACCGATTGAAACTTTTATGCTGCCTTTTATCTTGAAATTCTTATTGTAAAAAGAATATCGGCCGACTTTTACATTGGTAGAGGCTTTTATAAGGTTGGTTGCCCGGGTATGTCTTTTTTCAAAACCTTTGATAGATGTAAGAAGATCATTGTAATAATCTGTAATAGAGTAATCAAAAGATTTTTGCAATCTTGTAAGCTTCGGATTATCACTTTCAACAATTACAGTTGCCTTGCAAGCTTTTGCTTCCAGGACAGCTCTTTCTCCGCCACCTTGTGTAGATGCGGGGATATAGACGATTTTTGAAGAATTGATATACTTTGCCAGTTCTTGCTGACTGCTATAATCTATTATTTCAATATCAGGGTCCAATGTGTCTATGACCTTTTGAGAATTCTTGGTGTTTTTAGAGCCGATGATTACTTTCCGTTCACCAGGCATAGCATTCATCTTTTCGAATCTTTTATAAGGCTCCAGAGCGCCTATCGATAATACATCTATTGTTTTTTCTGATTCTGTAGGAAAAAAAACATCGGTATTGATACCAAATGCCTGATGGATATTGGGATGAAAGGTGATATGTTTTTTATACCACTCAGTTTCATACCAAATAATATCATATAGCCACACGTCTTTTCTTCGTGGTGGCATTGAGCATGATACAACAATGCCTTTGAGGGCCGTAAGGTTTTTCAAAGATCGGATATAATCATCAACAATCCAGTTCCAGCAGCTTTTACCAATGACGAGGTCAAAATCGTTAAGCTCATTGCTTGTGGGTTTTACATCTTCCAGATTGTACTTTACGATGTTGAAATCTTCGGAGAGCAAGTCGATTGCCTTTGTAAAGCCATCTTCCCATTTATTATATTTTTCCGTATTTGATCTTGGAATATAATAGATCAAGGCAATGGAATTGATCTTTTTACCTTTCTTCTTCAATACATTGTATCGTTGGAAAAATCTTTTCCTCGCATAGAAATTCTCGATCTTATCGAGCAACCTTCCAATTAGCTTCATGGAATAATATACTATTAGAAGAATTCTCTTTGTTTAGAACTCTAAATTTTGACATTGAGTCTGAGGTAACAACTTCAAAACCAATAGAATTTTGTAAAACATCCAGGATGTCATTTCCATCTGAGAAACCTATGGAAAGTTCATAGATATCATTCAACAGATTCAAATTTTCAACATCTATAATTATTGTGTTCAGTCCTATTTTCAGGTTGTCCTTAATAGGAGAGTCCAAATAATCATTACTTCTAAAAGTTACAATACTGATATTGTTGGAATTAGAGATCCGGCAACTTATAATCGGATTGATCAGGTTCTTTTTTACATCTACTTCTATCTTGATTTTGAAAGGTTCACCGAATTTTATAAAACCAGCCTGCTTATTATACTGGTCCAAAATTTCAACTGATCTTATTTTGGATAAAATCTCATGAGACGTTTCTTTCGAATAAAAGCTTTTTATAGATATTTGAGATGTTCGGTATATATTGACAATTTCATTAACAGGACCAACTTTTTGTATTAATCCGTTCTTCATCATGATACCAGAAGTACAAAGCTCTTCTACAGCAGCCATATTGTGACTTACGAACAAGACTGTCCTGCCATCTCCTTTAGAGACATCTCCCATCTTGCCCAGGCATTTCTTTTGGAATTCTGCATCACCGACTGCCAGTACTTCATCTACAATTAGTATTTCAGATTCCAAGTGAGCCGCAACAGCAAAGGCCAAACGAACATACATCCCGGAGGAGTATCTTTTTACAGGAGTATCTATATATCTTTCTACTCCTGAAAAATCTACGATTTCGTCAAATTTTCTGTTGATCTCTTTTCTTGTCATTCCAAGAATGGCACCATTAAGATATACATTTTCTCTTCCTGTCATTTCTGGGTGAAAGCCAGTTCCTACTTCCAAAAGAGATGCAATTCTTCCTTTGGTATAGATCTTACCAGTTGTTGGTTTGGTTACCTTGCTTAATAGTTTCAGTAAGGTAGATTTTCCGGCACCATTTCTCCCAATGATCCCAACGGCATCACCTTGCTCAATTTCAAAATTTATATCTCTTAGCGACCATACATAATCACTATTTCCTTTTGTTGACCTGTCGTTGGATTCTCCGATCTTAAGATAAGGATCCTCCTTACCTCTCAATTTATACCAAAAACGATTGAGGTCATGAGAAAGTGTCCCGGAGCCAACCTGGCCAAGACGGTATTGTTTAGAAATATTTTCAGCTTTTAATGCAAGCATTTTTGTGTTTTTTTATTTTATTTTTTTTGCAACCAACTTGTTATTGGTTTTTAATTCTATACCGTATCCATAAAACCTTTTTCTACTTTATTGAAAATTATGGTTCCAACAGCAAGAATTAAAAGGATTATAATGGTACTTATCAATAACATTGTAGAGCTAAAATCTCCTACACCAAGCCATGCATATTTGAAACATTCAAAAATACCGGTCAATGGATTATAGAATGCTAATGTTTTGAAGACCCCTTTCAGGCTGGATATAGGATAAATTACAGGTGTTGCATACATATATAAACTGATCCCAAAAGTCAATAGCATTTGCATGTCCCTATATTTTGTGGTAAGAGAAGAAAATATCATCCCCATTCCCAATGCAAATAATGCCATCAAGGCAATCAGAAAAGGAGTGACCAGTATCCACCAGTTAGGATGGACTTCTCCTTTGGATAAGTAATAGAAAAATACGACCAGGAACAATATCATTTGAACACCAAACCTCATTAAGTTTGAAAATACGATAGATAATGGCATAACCAATCTTGGAAAATATACTTTTCCAAAAATTCCCGCATTGGATGTAAAAACATTGGATGTAGAGGTGAGACAACTGGAAAAATAATTCCATAATGTGATCCCAGCTAGGTAGAACAGTATTTTAGGAGCACCATCTGTGGATAGTTTGGCAATATTGCCGAAAACCACGATGTACACTATTGTTGTAAAGATGGGGTTTATAAAAAACCATACCGGCCCCAAAATAGTCTGTTTAAAACTGGAAACGAAATCCCGCTTTACAAACATATAGACCAAATCTTTATATCGCCAAACCTCCTTTAGATTAAGGTCAAAAAGAGAATGACTGGATTCTATGGTTTCTGTCCATTGGTTATTTTGAGTTTCACTCATTTGTGATTGTGTTTTATTTTATAAGATTTTTCAGATATTCTCCATATCCACTTTTTCCGTATTTGTTAGCCGTTTCTAAAAGTTTTTCTTCATCGATGAACTTGTTCCTGAAAGCAATCTCTTCAATACAGCCAATCTTGAAGCCTTGTCTTTTTTCAATCACACTTACAAATTCTGAAGCATCATTCAAGGAATCAAAAGTGCCAGTATCTAGCCATGCAGTTCCTCTATCAAGAACACCAACTTCTAATTTTCCTTTACTAAGATAAACATTGTTGATGTCTGTAATTTCCAATTCTCCTCGAAGTGATGGTTTTATACTTTTTGCAATCCCTACAACATCATTGTCATAAAAATATAATCCTGGAACCGCATAGTTCGATTTGGGCTTCACAGGTTTTTCTTCAATAGAAATAGCTTTGAAGTCATTGTCGAATTCTACAACACCATATCTTTCGGGATCGGAAACATGATAAGCGAAAACAACGCCTCCATCAGGGTTGGTTTTGTTTTTAAGCAGGGTTCCCATTTCAGACCCATAAAAAATATTATCCCCCAATACCAATGCCGCAGCATCATTTCCAATGAATTGGTCTCCTAAAATGAAAGCTTGAGCCAATCCGTCAGGGCTTGGCTGAACTATATATTCTATATTACAACCAATTTGAGAACCATCACCCAACAGCTTGATAAATCCAGCTTGATCATGGGGAGTAGTGATGATCAATATGTCTTTGATCCCTGCCAATAATAAGGTCGAAAGCGGATAATAGATCATCGGCTTATCATAAACAGGCATCAGTTGCTTGCTGACAGCAATCGTTAGTGGGAAAAGTCTGGTCCCGGATCCGCCGGCTAATATAATTCCTTTCATTCGGTTTTAATTGTGTTTTTATGAATATTGCTTTTCGTAATATTTTTGATAGTCACCGGAAGTTACATTTTCCAGCCATTCTTTATTTTCCAAAAACCAATCGATTGTTTTGCTTAACCCTTCTTCGAAAGTTACTGATGGTTTCCAGCCCAGATCTTTATTCAGTTTTGAAGCATCTATGGCATAACGTTTATCATGACCAGGTCTATCTTTTACATAAGTGATCAGTTTTTCTGAGTGCCCTTCTGGCTTGCCAAGTTTAGCATCTAATTGTTTGATCAATTCTTTTACAAGATCGATATTCTGCCACTCGTTGAAACCACCGATATTGTAAGTTTCTCCAGTTTTGGATTCATTAAAGATCTGGTGGATTGCCTTGGCATGATCGATAACAAATAACCAGTCTCTTGTATATTTTCCATCGCCATAAATAGGTAAAGGTTTGCCGTTCAGTATATTAGAAATGCAAAGGGGAATTAATTTTTCCGGAAAATGATTCGGGCCATAATTATTGGAACAATTAGATAGTATGAATGGCATGCCGTAAGTGTTTCCGTATGCTCTTACCAAATGGTCAGAAGCCGCCTTGCTTGCCGAATATGGTGATTGTGGGTCATAAGGCGTTGTCTCCAAAAAGAAGCCGGTTTCTCCCAGACTTCCATAAACTTCATCTGTAGAAACGTGATAAAAAAGATTTTTTCTAGGCTCATTTGGAAATCTTCCGTGAGTATGCTCAGGATTTAGAGTCCAGAATTCTATACATAGATTAAGAAGGTTGGCTGTTCCGTTCACATTGGTATTGATGAACGCATTAGGATCTGTAATACTTCTGTCCACGTGGCTCTCTGCTGCCAAATGAACAATGGCATCGGGATTATATTTTTCGAAGATTTTTCTTAATTCTTCTGGTTTTGTTATATCGGCTTTTTCGAAAACATAGTTAGGTTCGTTTTCGATATCTTTCAGGTTTTCAAGATTTCCTGCGTAAGTAAGCGCATCCAGATTGATAATCTTTGAATTAGGATTATTCTTTACGAATTCTCTTACAACATGTGATCCGATAAAACCGGCACCCCCTGTTATGACAATGTTCTTCATCTGTTATTATTGGGTAATTAATTTTCTACCAATACTTTTATAGAAAAATTTATTTTGTTCAGCTAGCTCTAACGGGAACATATTTCTTCCGTCAAAAATTGCTTTGTTATTCATTTTTTCTGCCATCAGTTCGAAATTAGGATTCTTGAACTCTGGCCATTCTGTAGCAATTAGAAGTGCATCAGCATTATCTAAGGCAGAATACATATCTTTTGCATAAGTGATCTTGTCACCCAATATTTTTTTGACATTTTCTTCCGCAATGTTATCGTAAGCTACTACTTCTGCACCTTTTTCCATTAACAACCGAATGTTATCAAGGGAAGAGGCTTCTCTAATGTCATCTGTATTGGCCTTGAAAGCTAACCCCCAGACAGCTATTTTTTTACCTTGGAGACTTCCTCCAAAATAGTTTTCCAATTCTGGAACCAAAATTACTTTTTGAGTTTTATTGATACTTTCCGTAGCCTCTAGAAGTTGGAAATCATAACCTTCTTGTTTTCCACTATTTAATAAAGCTTTTACATCTTTTGGGAAACAACTCCCGCCATATCCAATTCCTGGAAAAAGAAATCTATGTCCGATTCTGTCATCGCTACCCATTCCTAATCTCACCAAGTCAACATCTGCACCTACTTTTTCGCAGAAATTTGCAATCTCGTTCATGAAGGTGATTTTCACTGCCAAGAAAGAGTTAGCTGCATATTTTGTCAATTCAGAAGATCTTTCGTCCATATTGATGATTGGAACCCCGATGTTGGTAAATGGCTGATATAGTTTTGCCATTATATTTCTCGCTTTTTCGGAAGAAGATCCGATGATCACTCTGCTTGGATTCATGCAATCCTCTACTGCAAATCCTTCTCTTAAGAATTCAGGATTAGAAACAACATCGAATGGAACGTCCGTTTTTGATGCAATAGTTTGTCTAACTCTGTCTGCCGTTCCTACAGGAACTGTGCTCTTGTTTACGATTACTTTGTAATCTTTCATTGTATCACCAATGTCGTTGGCAACTTTCAGCACATAGGAAAGGTCGGCAGAGCCGTCTTCTCCCGGAGGTGTGGGCAATGCAAGAAAAATTACCTCGCTTTTGTCCAAGGCTTCTTTCAGATCTGTCGTAAAAAAGATACGATTTGCCTGAATGTTTCTATGGAACATCTCTTCCAATCCTGGTTCATAGATAGGAACGACACCGTTCTTCATTCCCTCTACTTTTTTTTCATCTATATCTACGCAGAAAACGGAATTTCCTATTTCTGCAAGAGTGGTTCCTGTAACCAGACCCACGTAACCTGTACCAACAATTGTAATATTCACAAAGAATTAGTTTTAAAATTTGGGCAAAAATAAGAAAAATTTGATTGTGGTATGTATATTTATTTAAGGTCGGTAAATGGTTTTGATAAACTTACGACAGAAATAACTCTCTACTGGTCAAATGCCTGCATATTGCGAGCTTGAGACTGTTTTTTTTGTCATTTGTAATGCTAACCACAGTGCCTATTCTCAAACTAAATGAACGTTTGCAAGAATAAATAACAGGGCTCTATATAATAAAGGTAATGACAATTGGTTTATGGAGCCCTGAGCTATCAGGAGTAAAAAAGAGAAAGAAAACAAGCGTAATTAATTCTATTTTATTCTTAATAGTTGATTGCTTGTATATTAAATAAATTTTGAATATCTTTGCAAAAGATTTACGGGAAAAATGGGAAGGCTTTCGCAAGAATGCCTTTTTTCGTAGATATAATCAGTCTTTTTAATATGGATTTTAAAACAGAGGTAAGCCGCCTACTTGGCGAGTTTCTTTTAACAAGAACAGATCTTTTCTTGGTTGATCTTAAGGTTTCTGCGTCTTCGGATATTATTGTGACTCTGGACGGAGACAACGGGGTCACACTTCAAGATTGTCTGGATGCAAGTAGAGCGATCGAATTCAGTTTGGACAGGGAAGTTCATGATTTTGGGTTGCAGGTGATGTCGGCGGGTCTGAGTGAGCCTTTGGAATTTCCAAGACAGTTCAGAAAGAATATTGGGAGAGAGATCGATGTGATGCTGAATGATTCTTCGAAGGTTGAAGGTGAACTTGTCCATGTAGATGATGACAAGATAACGCTCCGGTTGGAATACAGAAGGCCAAAATTGATAGGTAAGGGAAAAGAAGATGTTGTAGAGGAGAAAGAGATTCCTTATTCCGAAATAAAAAAAGCATTAGTAGTAATAAAATTTTAACATACCGATGTATTGATATTGAGCTGAAGGTCAATGATCAATCATCATTTATTCAATTATATATTTAAATATGGATAATTTAGCTTTAATAGAAGCCTTTGGTGATTTTAAAGAAATAAAGAATATCAGCAAAATAGACTTAATGGCTATTATCGAAGATTCTCTTAAGACTCTTCTTAGAAAAAGATACGATTCGGATGATCATTTTGATGTGATTGTAAATCCGGATAAAGGAGATTTTCAGATTTTCTTGAACAAAGTGATTGTTGAGGATGAGATGTCTGAAGATGATGATCTGGAGATCGAGATTTCTGAGGTTAGGAAAATAGACCCGACTTTTGAAGTAGGTGAAGAATATACGCAAGAGATTCCTGTTTCCAAATTGGGGAGAAGAAATATCCTGACACTGAAACAGATTTTGGCAACAAAAATACAAGAACATTTTAACGCTGCCTTGTATGAACAATTTAGAGATAAGATCGGAGAACTGATCGTCGGAGAAGTTCATCATATTCGTCACAAGCATGTAATTCTTTTAGATGACGAGGATAATGAATTCATTTTGCCAAAAGAAAATCAAATCCCTTCCGACTTCTTCAAAAAAGGAGATAATGTAAGAGCGATTGTAGAAAGTGTTGATTTCAGAGGTTCTAAACCACAGATCACAGTTTCTAGGACTGCACCTAAATTCTTGGAAAAATTATTGGAATTGGAGATTCCGGAGATCCAGGACGGAACTATCATTTTGAAAAAAGTAGTGAGGATTCCTGGCGAAAAAGCGAAGATCGCTGTAGATGCTTATGATGATAGAATCGATCCGGTGGGAGCTTGCGTCGGTGTAAAAGGTTCCAGGATACACGGTGTTGTAAGAGAACTTAGAAATGAAAATATAGATGTGATCCAATGGTCAAAAAATCCGGAGATCCTTGTAAAGAGATCCCTGGGAAATATCACCATCAATAAAATTGAGATCAATGAGGAAACTAATTATGCGTTAGTTTATACGCCGGTTGAAGAAATTTCTAAAGTGATCGGTAAGCAAGGTCAAAATATCAAATTGGCATCATGGTTGTCAGGTTTTGAGATCGATGTTTACAGAGAGACTTCTGATGACGATGATGTAGAATTAAGAGAGTTCTCAGATGAGATAGAAGCATGGATCATAGATGAGTTCAAAAAAGTTGGACTTACTACGGCTAGAAGTGTATTGGATAAAGATACAGAAGCTTTGTTGAAAATCGTGGATCTTGAAGAAGAGACCATCGAGGAGGTGAAGAATATTCTAAGAGAAGAATTAGAAGGGTAAGAAATGGGTCTGATGAAAGTGATTTCGGCACCCCAAAAATTTAATAAAAAGAAAAATAAAAAGCGAACAGCTTAAAACGCTAAAGCCAAAAGCAAATTTATATTTATGCCAAAAATAAGATTAAATAAAGCCGTTAAAGAACTGAACATTTCTATACCAAGAGCTGTGGAATATCTCCAAAGCAAAGGGATAGATGTGGATAGTAATCCTAACGCTCTATTAGAAGAACAGGCATTTTCTGCATTGGAAGCTGAGTTCCGAAAAGATGGAGAACAGAGAAAAGCTTCTCATGAGGTGGTGATTTCTAAAGTTCCTGACGAAAAATTAGCGATCGAAGAAAAAGCACCTGAGGTTATAAGAGCCAAATCAAACACAAGACCGGAAACCAGGATCTTGGGTAAAATAGACTTGAACCCAACTAAACCTGTGGAAGAAGTCGTTCCGGATGTTCCTGCTGAACCTGTTCAGAAAGAAGAACCAAAACCGGAAGTGGTTAAAAAAGAAGAAAAACAAGAGTTCAAAGTTTTAGATAAAATAGACTTATCGAAACTGGAAAGCAATAAGCCTAAAGTTTCTGAAAAACCAAAAGAGGAACTAAAACCGGTTGTAAAAGAAGAGGTCAAAAAAGAAGAAAAAGCTGAAGCCGTAAAACCTCAAGCTGAGAATACGGAAACACTTGAATCTGATGAACCTCAGAAAATAGAAACTGTCTACCAAAAACTAGATGGTCCCAAGATAGTTGGCGAAAAAATTGATCTTTCTCAGTTCAATAAGCCAAAACCTTCTTCTAATTCTAATAATAACGCAGCCAAGAAAAAGAGAAAGCGTATTACTAAAGATGTTCCCGGTCAGAATAACTCTAGCCAGGGCAATAACCAACAAGGAGGCGGTAATAATACCAGACCAGGACAAGGAGGACAAAACAGCAACCGTCCACAAGGGCAAGGTGGAAACAACCAAGGCGGAGGTAACCGTCCAGGAGGAAACAACAACCGCCCAGGAGGAAATAACAATAATCGTGGCGGAAATAGAGGTGGCCATGGACAGGCTCGCACAATGCCTGTTGAGCTTACAGATGAACAAGTTAAAAATCAGATCAAAGAGACTTTAGAAAAGCTAACTAATAAAGGAGGTAAATCTAAAGGTTCTAAACATAGGAAAGATAAAAGAACTTGGAGAAGGGAACAAGATGAGCTTCAGCAAGAGATTGATGCTCAAGATAGAACCTTGAAGGTTACGGAGTTCATTACCGTTAGCGAATTGGCTAGCTTGATGAATGTAAGTGCAACCGAGGTGATTTCTGCATGTTTCTCGCTTGGCGTGATGGTGACCATGAACCAGCGTTTGGAAGCGGACACTCTTACATTGGTGGCTGATGAATTTGGCTACAAGATTGAGTTTTCTGATGCCGATGTAGAAGAAGCTGCTGCAGATGACGTTCCAGACCTGGAAGAAGACCTTCTTCCGAGAGCGCCTGTCGTAACTGTAATGGGACACGTAGATCATGGTAAAACATCTTTGCTGGATTATATTAGAAAGACTAATGTGATTGCTGGAGAATCCGGAGGGATCACACAGCATATCGGAGCTTACAATGTGAAGCTGGAAAATGGACAAAGGATTACATTCCTTGATACACCTGGTCACGAGGCATTTACTGCGATGAGGGCGAGAGGTGCGCAAATTACTGATATCGCAATTATCGTTGTTGCGGCTGATGATGATGTAATGCCACAAACAAAAGAGGCCATTGCACACGCACAGGCTGCCGGTGTTCCAATGATCATAGCAATCAATAAGGTTGATAAAGCAGGAGCTAATCCTGATAAGATCAGAGAGCAACTTTCCGCCATGAATGTCTTAGTAGAAGAATGGGGTGGAAATGTACAAGCTCAAGAAATATCTGCAAAGTTTGGTAATAACGTGGATATCCTATTAGAAAAAGTTTTACTTCAGGCAGAAATGTTAGAATTAAAATCAAACCCAAATAAGCAGGCAAGCGGAGTAATCATAGAAGCAGCCTTGGACAAAGGACGTGGATATGTAGCGACAATGCTTGTTCAGAACGGAACTCTAACTGTTGGAGATTATGTATTGGCTGGGAAAAATCACGGTAAGGTAAAAGCAATGCTTGATGAGCGTGGTAAAGCTATGGAAAAAGCAGGTCCATCTATACCGGTCACTATTCTTGGTTTGGACGGAGCACCGACTGCGGGAGATAAATTCCGGGTTTTTGCTGATGAGAAGGAAGCCAAGACTATCGCAAATAAAAGAGAGCAACTCCAAAGAGAGCAATCGATCAGGACCAAGAAACATCTTACACTTGATGAGATTGGACGTCGTATCGCCCTAGGAGATTTCAAAGAACTTAATATTATTCTTAAAGGTGATGTGGATGGTTCCGTGGAAGCTTTGGCTGATCAGTTACAGAGATTATCTACAGAGGAGATCCAAGTTAACATCCTTCATAAAGGTGTAGGCCAGATTTCTGAAAGTGATATCCTATTAGCTGCAGCATCTGATGCTATTGTTATCGGATTTAATGTGAGAGCAAGTGTCAATGCGAAAGATATTGCTGATAAAGAGGAAGTAGAGATCAGAACTTATTCTATTATCTACAGGGCCATAGATGAGGTCAAAGAAGCGATGGAAGGAATGCTCTCTCCAGAAATTCAGGAACAGGTTATTGGTAATGTGGAAATCAGAGAAGTGTTCAGGATCTCTAAAGTTGGTTCTATTGCAGGTTGTATGGTTCTTTCAGGTAAAGTAACAAGAAATTCTAAGATAAGACTTCTTAGAGACGGTATTGTGAAATTCGATGGGGAGCTGGAGAGCTTGAAACGTTTCAAAGATGATGTGAAAGAAGTGACAAAAGGTTATGAATGTGGTCTTAATATCAAGGGCTATAATGACATAGAGATTGGAGATATTCTTGAGGTTTATGAAGAAATAGCCGTTAAGAAAAAACTTAAATAAGTAATTATTTACAGATTAAAACCGCCTATAATGGGCGGTTTTTTTATTTTATTAATTTATATTGATTCTAAATAAAGAGTTGCTTGAGTGTTTTTAATTCAATGAATATTTCAATAACTATCAATGATTTATAAATTTTAGCATGGTTTTTAGCGTGTTTTTTATCCATTTTTCAAAGAGAATGATTTTTTTTTAAAAATTTAATTTATTTGGGCTGTTAATTTTTGTTCTTGTTAATTTTTTTTAACATATTTGCAGATTATAATTAAATAGTGTTAATATGAATGTAAAATTACGATTGTTATCCGTTGGCGTATTGTTCTTTACGGGACAGGCATTAATGGCACAGAAAGCTAAGAGAGATACAGCTAGCACAAGGGACATTGAAGAAGTAGTTGTAATTGGAAACATCAAGTTGGATCCGGCTCAAAAAGTAGGCTCCTACAGTACTGTTTCTAAAGCTAATTTTGAGTCTACACCATTCTCATCGGTAGATGAGGTTTTGAATGGTAGGGTTGCGGGCTTAAACTTCTCTTCCGCAAGTGGTGATCCGGGATCTTCTAATATGGTAATTGTTAGGGGGGTGAGTTCTTTGATTGGAACACCTAATCCTCTATACGTTATCGATGGTGTAGTTGTAGGTAAAGGAGCGGACAATGCCCAAGTAATGGAATCATGGAATCCTTTAGCGGCTATCGATCCCAATGCCATAGAGTCTGTTCAAGTTTTAAAAGATGCATCGGCTACTGCATTGTACGGTTCTAGAGGAGCTAATGGTGTAATCATAATAAAAACAAAAAAAGGAAAATTCAATCAGAAAACCAAATTTGAATTCTCTACAGAAACAGGACTTCAGGATAGAGCTTACGATAAGATGAAAGTGATGAATGCTGATGAGTATATCAAGTATGGAAGTATGTTGGTCTGGAATAGTAGAGGACAAGGAGTCTCTGAAACTCTTGTTACAAACATGGATGAGGCAAAAACCTATTTCCTTCAAAATTATGAGAATACTTATTATAATGAAGGAGATTTAAAAAACACCAATACAGATTGGATTAAAGCTGTCACCAGAGGTACATCGGTTGTTAATACATATAATTTTGGAGCTTCAGGTGGTGGAGAAAACACGTCTTTCAGAATTGGGGGTTCTTATTACCAAAATAAACCATTGATTTTAACCTCTGCATTTGATAGAATAAGTATTAATGCCGCTGTTGACCATAAGGCATCAGATAAACTAAAGTTTGGTTTGAATTTAAACTATTCTAATGTAAAAAGAAATACTTACTATGGGGGAAGGGCTTCTGCGAATCCTGTAACATCAGCGATTATGCTTTCTCCATTGAGACCTATTTATAATGAAGACGGGTCTTATAATCAATTAGATTTAGGTGAGGGAGCAGGAAATAATACTCCTGGTTTTAATCCGATATCTATGTTAAATGAAGCAAGACAATTGTCGGCTATTAATACGTTCATTACATCAGCCAATATGGATTATAGTTTTTCAAAGAATTTTTCTTTTAATTCATTATTTGGTGCACAGGCAGTGTTTCAAAGAGAAAGAGAAATTATACAAGCTGGACATCCGGTATATACTATTATGGGACAGGATAAAGGTGCTTTGACTGATAATAGAACAAATACATTGGACTGGAACTGGAGTAATACATTTAATTATCACAATGTCTTTGGAGATAGACATTCTGTAGATGCTTCTGCAGGAATGGAGTATCAGGATCATACTTATAATGTTTTAAGTGTACGGAGCTACACAACCAACTCAAATGATCCATATTTCCAATTTTCTGATACCCAATTTGCCGATAATGATGATCTGGCATGGAGACAAATTTCTTATTTCGGAAGATTAAACTATAGCTTCGATAAGAGATACTCCATATCTGGTCAAATCCGTAGAGATGGTAACTCTACTTTAGGAACAGAAAAGTTTGGTACATTTTGGTCAGTAGGTGGATCGTGGAATGTAGCACAGGAGTCATTCGCCCCAAAAGCTTTTTCAACTTTCAACCTAAGAGCAAGTTATGGTGTGTTAGGTAATATCCCTTACGCAGATCAATGGGGTGCACAATACAACTCTGCAACATTATTGGGTTACAATTGGACTTATAATTACGGAGGAGCTGGTGGATTTGGATCAATCGTGAATGCAGGAAACCCTCTTTTAACATGGGAAGAATCTAAGCATTTGGATATTGGAGCTGAAATCGGTTTCTTCAACGATCGATTGAAGTTTACATTAGATTATTATAGAAAAATAACGGATAATGCTATAGATTATTTCTATCCAGCGGCAGAATCAGGTGGGCCAAGTGCTTTCTACTCGAATATTGGAAAAATAAATAATAAAGGATTTGAATTAGTAGTAGAAGCAACTCCAATAAGAACAAATGATTTCCAATGGTATATCAATGCGAATGGTGCTTATTCAAAAACTGTTTTGGATAAATATAACCAAGCTTTACGTACTTTTGAAGGAGATGATGCAAGTGATGCTACCAATGCTTTAGTAGCATTAGCACCAGGACATGTACTTGGAGAGTATTATACCTGGTTGTGGGCAGGTGTTGCAACAGCTGATGATGCTACTAAGGGTATCAAAGCGGGTGATGCACTTTGGTATACCAATGGAGACAAAACAGATGTGACCAATGATAAAACAAAAGCAGATAGAGCATGGTTAGGTAAGAGTGCCTTCCCTCTATATAATGTTGGGATTACTAATGAATTCAAATATAAAAACTTAACATTGAGCTTCCTTTTGTCAGGACAATTTGATTTCTATGTTCAAAATGGTGTTCAGTCTTACACGTTGCATGATGGTAGATTCCCTACACGTAATCAGGTTACAGATGCTTTATATGATAGCTGGACAGATGCTCCAGGAATGGAAAACTATACGGCAAGTAACCCTAAAGCAATTATTGGTAATCCAAGCAACTCTAGGTTGGAATCAGATCGTTTTATGAGAAAAGGTGATCATATACGACTAAAAGAAATGAAAATATCATATTCTTTTGGAAGTTTGTTTAAAGAAAGTGTTGGACTTAATAATTTAACAATTTATTTAAGAGGCACTAACTTATTAACATGGGCGTTTGATAAAAACCTTAATTATGATCCAGAATCAAATTCTAATTCTTGGTCATGGTTAGGTAAAGGAAGATATTGGTATGCTTCTCCGGTACTGAGAACGGTATCTATGGGGGTTCAAGTAGGATTTTAATTAAAACAAAAAGAAAATGAAAAAATATATTTTAATTGCATCGTCATTATTATGTCTGGCATTTACAAATTCTTGTAGTGAATCAGATCTTGACCTGGAGGCTCAGAGTTCAGACAATATTGAAGTACCTTTGACCGAGGAAAAAATGCAAATGTTGCTTAAAGGAGCATACTTTAATATGTCATCTACTAGCGGATATGGCACAGAGCTTTTGTTGTTTGGAGATTTATTGGGTGATAAATTATTTATGTCATCAACCAATGCATTATATTTATTCACAGCTAATAAAACTTATGGTCCTAATCAGAGCGATTTTGGTTTTTATAGATTAATGTACGATGTCATAATGAGTTGTAACATGGTTATCAACGATACCAACGTACAGACCAATGCCAATGTTGAAAGAATAAAAGCAGAAGCAAAATTAATGAGAGGATATGCCTATTTCATTTTGGTTAACTATTATTCTCCATCTCCAACTTCTGGTATTAATCAAGAGTATGGTGTGCCAATTGTATTGGGTAATTATGATTCTCTTATACAGCCACCTAGATCTACAGTTGCTCAGGTCTATGAACAAATCATTTCTGACCTTAAAGCTGGGGAACAAGGGACTGAAGCAATACCATCTACTAAAGTGCTTTTAGGGAAAGCTGCAGCAAAATTGTTATTATCAAAAGTTTATTTAACAAGAAGAGCACCTGGGGATGCTGAACTTGCATTGCAATATACTTCAGATTTAATCAACAATGCAGCCTCATATAAATTGGCTCCTGTTGATCAAGCTGGCTATGTAAGCTATTTTTCGGGTGACAACGATGCTTTATCAGAAAATCAGGATGAAACAATTTGGGAGCTTGATCAAAACGAAAATTCAAATATTGTTACCGGAATAGGTTCTAATATTGCCTTGCCGGCTTATTACAGTAGATTGGATTCAAAGAGAAATCTTATTTTCATGCAGTCCTTTTATGCATCTTTTAATACTACGGATGTCAGAAGAAGTTTATTTGCGGTTAATAATGCTGCCGGTAATCAAGGGTATTGGACAACCAAGTACCCAAATAAAACTAGGCCTGATGCCAATTCACCTCAGGCTGAATATATGAGAAATCTTAAAATTCTAAGATTTGCGGATGCAGAATTGAGTCATATTGAAGCGCTTTACCATACAGGTCAACAGACTTTAGCGCTTACAGAATTAAATGCTTTTTCTGCAAAAAGGAAAGGTAAGGTTTATACAAGTACAGGGGCTGCACTACTTACAGATATATTAACAGAAAGATCAAAAGAATTTTATGGAGAAGGACAGAGATTCTTAGATCTTAAGCGTTATAATTTGCCAATTACAAAAGCATCAAATTGCACAACGAATTGTGATGTTCCTGCAAATGATAAACTGTTTGTTTTGCCGGTTAGTCAATCAGCAGTTAATGCTAATCCAAACTTGAAACAATATCCAGGATATAACTAAGCTATTTCCGAGATAAATAAAAAACACCTTATAAATAATAAGGTGTTTTTTTATGCAAGAATGTCAAATACAAATGTTAATTAAAAAAATGGTGTTAAAAATTGA
>Ga0065704_10000488_pt1 | contig 18925 bp, 18 predicted proteins | sample SwiRhicommuniRL2_FD_59091 | JGI IMG/M metagenome (GOLD analysis project Ga0065704, IMG submission 59091) | Switchgrass rhizosphere bacterial communities from Rose Lake, Michigan, USA - RL2 v2 (version 2) | ecosystem: Host-associated > Plants > Roots > Rhizosphere > Soil | place: East Lansing, MI
TTACTGGCTCGAAAGCAAAGCGGCAATCATCAAATTACATGATTCTGGCACAATATTCGTAACCAGTAAGCGCATACCCTGAATCACTTAAAAGTGTAACCCTCAGGGTTCGAATGACTATATCTGGCACTCAGTTGCCCTAACAGTAAAGAGGGCAGCGATGAGCGGACATAGCTACTCATTGTATAATCAGCATTATTAGTTGATCAGTGGTTTTGAGAACATCAAAGTATTTTTACAGTGTTATCTAACCAGGCGGGAAGATTTTCTCTGTACCAGTTGAGATAGAAATGAAAATCACTTTTCTGCCGTTCATTAAGCAGTACAACTACCTCGGTAACAATCCATGCTTTGGCAATTGCAATTTCTTTAGCCAGATCATTCGGCTTAGAATGACAAGATATACAATTATAGCGTTCTGAAAACTCAATAAATTTTTGTATAGAGCCCATTCCCTTTATTAGGGGGGCAAGGTCAATTGCTGGGCTGCCAATGCTGAACCTCTCCCAGTCGAAAAGAACTAAATCACCGTCATCCCTTTTTCCCCAATTACCCGCATTACTATCACCTGAAATTAAGCACTGACCACTAAACAGAGCATCACTTGCCTGCTGGAAATGCCGTAACTGTTGTGCTGATCTTTCCGGTAATGCCAAAAGAGTGAGAGATTTTTCGAGCGCTAATTCTGACCAGGTGTGATTGTGATAAACCCACGAAGGGTCAGGTGGATAGCAATGCAAGCGAGACAGAATTGACAACACGTCATCTCCTGCAACTGCGTCCTGACCAACTTGATGTGGGATATATTCCAGTCTCAACTTGCGTAAAGATGGATCGGCGAACAAGAGCTTTGGGGTGACAATGTCTACCTGAGTAAGACTCTTGGCTGCGTGTTGATAAAAACTGTACTCCACATCACTGACAGGAAACTTCTCGACTACCTGATGACCTGTTTCATCCACAAAAAGTGCCACTTTGGCGGTACCCATTCTGGATATATTATCAACAGACATACATCTTCCTTTAACGTTGGCCGGTTGGTTAATTCTGAGGCGTTTGAGTTTTGCTCATACTGGCAGTCATGCTGAAATTTCTCCTCCCCATAGTTAGCATATTGTGATGGTTGCGCCGTCTGTTTTGCAGAGAGTAGCCGAATAAACACCAGAAGACTGCTGTGAGCGAGGAGCTGACATTGGCTTTTCATGTCTGTAAGAGATACCCACCGGGCTGGTGGCTTTTTTAGCGTGTCATCGTCAAACTTATACCGCACCCGCCACTGGTGTTCCCTGATGGAAAGCCAACTCCCATTGCCCCCTGTCAGAATACACCCAGCAAGAAGAACGTAGGGATGCTCGGCTGCCGTCCGAATTAAACGTCTTGTAGTGCAGAATGGCGCAGNACTCCCCTATGCTGAGCAGCCGGAAATCACTGCTAAGAATGATCGTTGGACTTAATTCGTCAGCCAGAGATGCTATCGTCTCCGTGCGGTCAACTATTACACCTGACCGTGTNATTTCCCGAAATTCGGGATGCAATATCTGTTCAAGCCATTTCCGATCATTCCGCCGGACACCGTGAAGACTGCATTCAAGTGCTTTCAGCTTTTCCAAGAGCATTTTTCTCACCCTAATTGAACCCTGCAATTGAATGAATTTATCATAATAGCTAAGGCTAATCTTTAATGCCCCCGAGAGGTAACCTCCGCTTTTGGCATAGGAGTACCAAAGGGCATCTATGAGCAAGAAGTAGACGTTTTGCATAAATTGGTTTTCTGAAGAGCCACAAGCCATTCATTTTCATAATTAACACATATCAAAACGCATTAAAGCAATGTATATATAGACAGTATTCTTAGTNATGGGAGCAATCGCTACATGNGCCGTGACAGATATAATCTATCCATAGCAGTATTCGTCATGCTTCTAAAAGGGGATGAACTCTGCATGCTTCGAAGGTCTAATACGGGCTGGATGGATGGTTGCTTTAGCTTACCNGCCGGTGGGCTAGAAAAAGGCGAAACACTCTCTACCGCTGCCGCNAGAGAGCTAAAAGAAGAGACNGGGGTGGATGCAATTCCTTCAGAATTGGCCCTTGCGCATACCATGCATGTGTGGACGGAAAACCGTTCATGGATAGGACATTATTTTATCTGCCGAGAATGGAGTGGTNTACCTTTCCTTGCAGAACCTGACAAGCATGCCGAAGTAAGCTGGAAGAACATGTCGGATCTGCCAGAAGAAACAATACCCTATGTAAGGCAGGCTATTGAAGCCATTAATGCTGATGAGAGTTACTCAGAATACGGATGGGACAATGGTAGGTAACCTCTGCTACATAGCAATATTTCCGCTCCTCGTCAGTATGCATATGCAGAAGGGATGCTATGAGCGATCAGCAGACGTTCGTAATTGAGTCGCCATGGAATTTGCTAACGATGCTGTGTGTCAATCAACTGGGAACAGGTCAGTCGAGGGGGCGGGACACTGTGCATCCTGCCATACATCGAAAAACTTGCTTGGCGGCGACAGTTCAGATTATCTGCAAGGCGGTACGCTACAAGGCTGGCATGCGCCGGATTTAACATCGAACCCGCATACGGGGTTAGGCTCATGGAGTAAAGACGATATTGCCAGCTACCTGCACTCGGGTACCAACAATATAACGGCATCATCAGGCCCCATGACCGAAGCGATTGAAAATTCAACTCAGTACATGACTCCGGAAGATCTGCAAGCGATTGCCAGCTATCTGAAATCTTTGCCAGCTTCCGATGTCCCTAAACCTACTCCGGTCAGCATGACGGATCCTGCAATGAAAGACGGGAAACTGGTGTTTGAGACACAATGCGGAGCTTGTCATGTTTCAAACGGTACAGGGGTCCGGAAAATGATCCCTGCACTGGTAAATAATCCGCAGATTAATTCACCGGACCCAGCAAGCCTGCTTAACGTCGTCCTTAACGGAACGTACGGGCCAATGACCCACGCTAACCCCACAGGAGCGGGTATGCCTGCCTTTGCAGAAAAACTCTCCGACGATAATATTGCAGCGGTTCTCACTTATATTCGTAATAGCTGGGGCAATGCGGCAACGCCCGTGGATACCAGGACTGTTGCTGAGGCACGTAAGAAGATTAACGTCGCCCACTGACTAAGAGATAAAATAATAAGTAACACTCCACAAGTTTATTAACATACTTGTGGAGTTTTTTAGAGCTAAACGCTCAGTCTGCAGCCTTCCATTCAGAAAGCATTTTAAGGGCGCTCTCGTAGTGACCCGTCGCCCCGGCTGTACGTAAAAATTTGGCGCGCTCAACGATGATTTCATCAGGCGCCGGGTCTGCATGCAAAAGGTCGAGCGTCTCAGTCAGGAAGTCATCCAGCGGCATGGCATGCTCGTCATTTCCCTGTCCGAACAACGAAGTACGCACGCCAGGGGGCGCCAGCTCAATCACGCGCACGGGCGTGTCGGCGAGCTGAACACGCAAGCTTTCAGTGAATGAATGAACCGCAGCTTTTGTGGCGCTATAGGTCATGGCAATAGGGAACGGAACAAACGCCAGTGCGGAACTGACATTAATGATGACACTGTCATTCTTTTGAACCAGCTGCGGTAAGAACGCATAAGTCATACGAATTGTCCCCAGAAGGTTGATCTCAACGGTCTGTTGCGCAATCTTCACTGCATCCTGATCCAAAACATTTTCGCTCAACATAATCCCGGCGTTGTTGATGACAACATTCAGGTCGGGGTAGCGTGCTGCTGCGAGTTCGCTCGCCCGGGTAATGGATCCGGCATCAGCAATATCGAGTTCAATGGCCTCGATGCCGGGATAGTCGTTTGTGATTTGATCAAGTAAAGCCTTGCGACGGCCAGCGACAATGACCTTATTGCCTGCTTCATGAAAACGTACCGCCAGGCCCAGCCCTATCCCCGAGGTGGAACCTGTGATGAGGATCGTATTACCTGAAACTTTCATATGTTTCTCCGGATTGATGAAAAAGGTAGAATACCAAACGGACAACTATCCGCTTGGGAAAACTTAACGGACAACTGTCCGTTAAGCAAGTTTTAATATTGTGGACAGGAGGACTGGTGACACAACAACAAAAAACGCAGCGCCCGGCACGCGCTGATGCGCAGCAAAATCGCGAACGTATTCTGTCGGTTGCACTTCAGGAACTGACCGTTTCCGCAGACGTGCCGCTAAGCACGATCGCGAAGAAGGCAGGCATCGGGCAGGCCACTTTTTATCGCAACTTCCCGACACGGGAAGTATTAGTGATGGAGGTTTATCGCTATGAGATGTTGCAGGTCACAAAGTTTGCAGAACATTTGCTCCGGACCTGCGCACCCGAACAGGCGTTGCGTGACTGGATGAATCGCCTTGCCGAATACGCGATGACCAAAGCAGGCCTGGCCAATGCCATTCGCAAGGTATCGCTCTCGCGGGACTGTCCGGAAAAGGCAGGCTATGCCCCTGTCATTGCTGCCGCTCAGTTGTTACTTGATGCCAATAAGCAAGCGGGAACTATCCACCCGGGGGTTACCACTGACGACTTTTTCCTGGCAATTGCGGGTATATGGCAGCTCGATTTTAATGATGAGTGGCAGCCCAGGCTAACCTGGCTCATAGACATGGTGATGGCGGGACTGCGCGCGGGGGCACCGCTACGCACTGTTTCCCAGTAGACGCCAACCACAGCGTACATGCAGGAGAGTGGCGAAACCGCCGAAGTATCCCGGGGTGTCTGAACAATAATTGCCTCGCCTTTTCATTATTTTTTAAGCCTGGTATTGATTGATATTTGCAATACGTGGATCTGGTTAAAAACATCAGGCGCAAAGGCGTTCTTATTTGCCGGGATTACTACATGCTCACCCAGACAGCGTCTCAGTCGCAAACTTCACTCACACCGCAACTTCCGGGTCGAGCCGTCCAAACCCGGGCCGGCTATTCATCCTATGCGGAGCAGAAGCGATGAAGCAAACTGGTCATGCGGGTAAACAGGAGTGCTGTTGCAAAATGCACTGTGTCCTTCCGACCTCCTCAACTGTAAGAATCTCAGAACGCTATCGCGTTCCTAACCCTGATTTTTTTCCTGTTTTTATTTTGATGGTAGTTTTTCATCAGTTTTCGGTTTAATAAATTATTAACCATACTCTATATAGGTATATTCCCTGAATTTGTTATCCGTAACGTCATGTCTGGTAGAAAAACAATGCATAAAGATTATCTTCCTGACGGTGAGGAGTCTGCAGTTGCTTTCTAAATACAACCTGCTGAAAATTTTCACAGGAATTAATAGATAGAAAATAAAATTACTTTAATTAATTAACTAAATAAAATTATTTTGGCTTTTTTGTTTTTTCTGACTTAAGAAACGTGAATGTTATTTAAGGTGATTCGCATTATATATGTTTAAAGGTGTGAGTTTTCTACCAATTACCATTTTTTCAGTAAAACATTGATTATATAATATTTTTTCAAAACCAAGAACCGGATAACTCATAAGAAGGTTGAAACCATAGGGACTTGCTGAATGCTTATGGATATTTTGCGTGTGAAAATTGTCACTATTATTGACATTTTCATTGTCAATTATTTTTTTGTGAATTTTTAATGACATTGAAATCATGTGTTTCATTTATGATTTTAATTTTAAAAAAACAATAATGTTCTACATCTGTCTGCCGATAGATATTATGTAATTTAATAAATAGTTTTTAATTCAGAATAATAAGGATAATACATGACAATTACACAACGGCTGTTCCTGACTTTTTCCCTGCTCTCGATAGCGCTCATCGCAATAGTGGTTACAGCAGTCCTGGTGCTATCAGGTTTTCAGGCTCGTTTTCAGTATGTGCAGGAAAATACAATTCCCTCTGTTGCGATTCTCGACGATATGATAGCAGACAGTAACGGATTAACTATCTGGCTTTACCGGCATCAAAGTTCAAAAAGCCTTGAGCAACAGTCGGCGATTGAAAATGAGCTGGCTCAGCAGATAGAGAACTTAAAAAAACTGAATCAAAAATATCTGGATAATTATCTTTCAGGTGAGCAGGATGAAAAACTGAGCAGGCATGCTTTTGTAATCATTCAGGATATTCAGACAAAGCTTCCTCAGTTTGTCGCGGGTTCACGCGCTCAGAATGATGACATAGCGCTGACAGCATTGCAGGGGAATACGGGCGTAGGCCAATCGATTCGTGAATTGATTGAGGGTTATAAAAAACAACGTCAGATTAACATTGATGTCAGCAACGAATACAAGAGCGATAATCTCCGTATCTATCATCAGACTTTATGGGCACTGATAATCGGTTCTTCAGCCGTTATCATACTGCTTAGTCTTTTGACATTCAGAACCATAGCAGGTATCCGAATACAGCTTAAAAACATACGTTCACTGATGGAAAATGCCAGTGAAAACCTTGATTTAACCTTACGTGCCGATGAAACACGTAAAGATGAGATTGGTTTAATGGCTAAAGCTTATAACCATCTTATTGAAAATGTAGCATTATCATTAACTACCGTCAGGTCATCAGCGCAGTCTGTCAGTACCGCCTCCGCGCAAATATCAGCGGGTAATGAAGATTTGTCTTCACGCACGGAAGAACAGGCCGCTTCTCTGGAACAGACTGCTGCCAGCATGTCCCAGCTTAGCGAAACAGTCCGTCAGACAGCTGAGAATACCCGTCTTGCCAGTCAGCTATCTAAAAATGCATGTGACATTTCCGACGATAGTTCGTCACGTGTTCATAATTTGCTGGGAACAATGGGCGATATCAAAACCAGTTCGTCGAAAATCACTGATATCATCTCACTTATTGAAGGGATAGCATTCCAGACTAATATCCTTGCGTTGAATGCTGCTGTCGAGGCTGCACGTGCTGGTGAACAGGGACGCGGCTTCGCTGTTGTCGCTGGTGAAGTACGCAATCTGGCACAGCGCTCCTCAGCTTCAGCTAAAGAAATAAAAGAGCTGATCGAGTCTTCTATGCAGTTCGTAGAAGCAGGGGTTAATCAGGCTGAAGGTGTAGGGCACAATATGAGCAGGATGAACGATGCGGTCCGTCAGGTTACTGACCTTATTGATGAGATCTCCGTTGCCGCACACGAGCAGTCGCAGGGTATTGAACAAGTTCATGCGGCGGTAAACCAGATGGACGACGTTACTCAGCAAAACTCAGCATTGGTCCAGGAGGCCTCGGCCGCTTCACTCTCTTTAATGGCGCAGGCCAGCGCTCTGAATAAACTGGTCAGTGCGTTTACTGTGGGTGAGTTAGAGAACCACGAAAGAAAGTACAAAACAGAGCAGGAAACGCCGCTGAAGCCGATTACCAGCAATCATGTTTTAAAAAATGCACATGCTGATGATGACTGGAAAAACTTCTAAAAATCGACGGGCACTGACTCAAACAACATTTATTAGCGTTTGTTAAAGCTGTTTCTTCATCAGCTTTATCACATAATATTTAGATGGCGTCGCTGGCTAACAAGAGTCAGCGTTCCATTAATCTATTCACTGTCTATCATTAATTCTCACTTGATAAGATAATTGTTATTTTTATTATGTCTGGGCCGATTTTTAATGCGTTTAGTTTTGGATGCTTGGACTAAACGCAGCTTCCTGTGCCTTAATTTTCAGTTTAATTAATTTCTATTGTTTGTGGTGAACATATGCATGAAAAATATAAGGGTTTTAAAGAGATCAAAGAGCATGCAGATTTCCTGATGAAGCAGCTCGCTGGAGGTGATTACAAATCATTAGATATTTATTCAAATAACCTCATACACCTTACGAGAACATTCCGCGAGTTCGGTTTGTATACCAGTGATATTGAGTTCCTGGCCTGGCTTCAAAAAAATGACCCGGTACTACTGAAAGAAATTGTCATGACGGGTAATCTTATATTAATCATAGCGAATTTTCTCCGACTGGTATCTATGGATGATAAAAGATTTTAATATAAATTAATGGATTATTGTCCTTTGTGTTTTTTTTACAAAAACCTATTTTCTGAGTTAATGTGCTTTTAATACCTGCTAATTTAAATTATTATTGCAATAACTAACGTAAGGGAAATGAACGAACTCTTTAAAAGAGGAGGGTGGATAGTTCATTTTCATTTAATTTTCGTGATGCTAATAGTAAATGCAAGGGTGAGTATTTTTATATACGTCTCGACAGCGGTGATGAAGCATTATGGAGAAATCATTATGGAAACGATGAGCTGTAGTTACAGGCTGAACTTGCATCTGTTAGCCATTGGTATGGCTAACGCCGATAATAAATCTTTACGTTGCTTTGAACTACCAGGGCCCGATTACCCAACTGGACCTGGGACAATATTGTTACGGAACTTGCTCGTCACAGCATGACAAAAGATATTAACTGTGAACTGATTTTAACTGGCGCATTTGCAGATGACGGACAGTATGTGTACTTCTGCCCCTTCGCTTTTGAGCGGCGTTAACAATGATCTCTAATTTCCACTGAGTGCTGATGAAGAATAGATTACAGGAATTGAGCGTATTCTCAGGATTAACGGATTAGCCGATCACTTGGTCAGTCCTACAGTGGTTCGTGATAATTATCAATATAGACTGGAAAGTAGTTTATGTTTGTAAGGTTATGGCATGTCGTGAGCATGTTTCAGTCCATTCCAGCAACTCTTTGTCAGAATGGATATGGAGTCACGCGCCTGCCAAAAAATTAATTATGCTCTTGAAGTATCTGGATTTTATCCATACTACCTTGTTCCCCCATACTACAAGGGAAACAAGGAGTTTACGGATATCAGAGATTGGCGTTCAGATCTTTAACCGGCTTATTACTCATTTTTTGAGGGGAGCCCAGTACCTGTCTGAACCAGTCAACAACTCTGTTGATTACCGCTGGCTGGAACCAATGGTTATCGCCATGTTCAGCACCTTCAACAATTACGTAATCAGCGCTGTTACCTCCACTCCTGAGTGCTTTATATAGCTTCGCACTTTGTTCAGGGGATACCAGTGAATCCTTACTCCCATGCATAATCAGGAATGGAGGTTTGTGCCCGTTAAGATGTCCGATCGGACTTGCTGCAAGCGCTTTCTGGGGCGAGTCCGTTATAGACGCCCCAGCAAAATTTCTGAAAGCGGCGCCATTAACCAACAAGGCTTCTGTTGCTGCTGGTGAACGATGAACTTGCTGAACAGTTTCCGGAAAGCCTTCGCCGATGTCCCGCAGGTCAGAAATCCCGTAAAGCGTCGCTACAGCCTGGACATCGGAAGATTGATTGAGAAAGTCACCTTTATCAAACGATTTATCTCCATTTGTTGTCCCCAGCATCTGAGCCAGCCATCCACCTGCAGAGTCTCCCAGTACGCCAATGCGTTTCGGGTCGACGCCATATTCTACTGCGTGCTGCCGAAGGTATCTGACAGCCGCTTTGGCATCCACAACCGGCGCCGGGAAGACATCAGGGATCGTCCGATACTCTGCTGCTGCGACAACAAACCCCGCCTCTGCGAGTGCCATACGCATCTCTATGAACTTGTCACGCTCAGCGGTTGTAAATCCCCCACCGGGAAAATAGATAATCGCCGGTTTCAGATCATCGTTACGCGGTACTAAAACGGACATATGCAACTGTCGGACTGAACGGGTATTTTTTATTTGTTCGTATACCACATCCCCCACGCTATCTATCTGGTCGCGGCGGGTCTTAATCTGAACAACTTCCGCTCCCTCAGTGTATCCGGGCATTGTGTGCTTTTCGGATGCTATCGATCCGGTAGTTGCCGAAATCATCAAAAAAACTCCAGTCAGGGAGATGTGCCACGCTTTCATCATGTTATCCTTTATTGTCACAAAATCTATTGTATTTACTGATCTTTATAACTTTTCTGACTTCTGAAATTTTCATCAAATGGCTGTAACCCTCTCATGTGTGACCCTACAGAGATGAATTTTGTACCTTAGGTATAAATTGTGGCGATTTGATGGAAATGCCTGAAAAAATCAGACTGCTGGTCATTTCAGCACTCCGATCCCATGTGAATGTTTTATAAAGCTCAACAGGCAATTCCCGGGCTTGTTGCGTCGACCCGTTGAACTCATAGCGAGAAGCGAACATCTGATAGGGATAACTCTGCATGCAATGCCATGTCTTGCGGATTTTATGTTCTCCAGCTTTTCATCTTCTGATGCTGATGTTGGAAAACGCCTGAATATGTTCCGATTGTCAGATTTGGCCGTCTACGAAAATTTCCCACAACTCTTCTACTGCCCGGGACATCCTTGCTGCGGGTCTGAAAAGTCTGATGTCTATGGGTATCCAAAGCGCACTGTCTTTCTTAGACGCAACGGCAATGGAGCCGGCATCCACATCCGGCGCGGCGAGTGTTTCCGGCAGCCATGCGATGCCGTCGCCGGCCCTGACCATAGCCAGTAATGTGGCAGCAAGATCGGCAGTGAACGCGATATCCATCCCACGTCTGGCACGATTTACCTGTGAAGTGTTGGAAAGGATCCGGCCGAGTCCGGACTCCGCTGAATAGGACAGGAAGGGAAACTTTTTACTGCCTGAAGCATGCCAGACCGGCTCGCGGGTTGCCGGATCGCATCTGGAATAAGGCAGTAAGGTTTCCCGTCCGAGCCGGACGCTGAGGTATTTGGACTGATCGAGATTGATGTGCATATGAGGATGGTAATAACAAAGTAGAAACTGTGAGTCGCCTTTGTCAATCATACGTTCGCAGGCACTTAACGTGTCAGATAACAGGCGAAAAGAGCCGAAGCGCGCGATTTTTTCGTTATTACGCATCAGCGCCGGAAAAAATGAAAATGACAGAGAGTGTGTAGCGGAAAAAATAACGTCCGGTTTGGTTTCTCCCGCTGCTTCTATAGATTCACTTCTCAGGGTATAGAGTGCGCGAATAAGTTCAGGGATCTGCGTGACGAAAACCTCCCCGGCGCGCGTCAGGCTGACGCCCCGACGATTTCTTTCAAAAAGCGGGGTTCCAAGCCACTCTTCCAGCGAAACAATTCTCCTGCTGAATGCTGGCTGCGTCACATATCGTGAAGCTGCTGCACGGGAGAAATTCAGGGACTGTGCCAGAGCCACACAGTCCTCAAGCCAGGTTAATTCAAGATGATGCCTATTTTGCATTACAGCCTGCCTCTTTGGCATTAGAACGGAATCCATGAACTGCTTAGGATGAAGTCAGACAGGGCAATAAGCTCCCTGAACACTACGTCAATGTATTATGCCAATAAATATATGGCATGACATAACCCATTGCGTAGGTACGTAAGTTATATGTTATTTGACTGAGAACTGCCGGAGAGAACATGCGTATCCTTGACGTTGTAGAAATTACCAAACCCATTGCTTCCCCTATCCGTAACGCTTACATCGATTTCAGCAAGATGACGGCCAGCCTGGTTGCCGTTGTGACAGATGTTGAGGTAGACGGACGCCGCGTAGTGGGATACGGCTTCAACTCTAACGGCCGTTACGGTCAGGGTGGGCTTATCCGTGAACGCTTCCGTAACCGCATCCTCGAAGCCGAACCTGAAAGCCTGCTGAATGCCAAAGGCGACAACCTGGATCCGCATAAGATCTGGAACGTCATGATGAGCAACGAAAAGCCGGGCGGTCACGGCGAACGTTCAGTTGCGGTAGGTACGCTGGACATGGCTATCTGGGATGCAACCGCAAAAATTGCTAACAAGCCGTTGTTCCGCCTGCTGGCAGAAATGAAGGGCGTTGAGGCTAATCCGCGCGTCTTCGTATACGCGGCTGGCGGTTATTATTATCCGGGTAAAGACCTGAGCGCGCTGCGTCAGGAAATGCGCGGCTACCTGAACCGCGGATATAACGTCGTGAAAATGAAAATTGGTGGCGCATCTCTGGAAGAAGACCGCCGTCGTATTGAAGCCGTGCTGGAAGAAATTGGTAGCGAAGCGCGACTCGCCGTTGACGCCAATGGCCGCTTCGATTTGGAAACCGGTATTGCCTACGCGAAAATGCTGCGCGAATACCCGCTGTTCTGGTATGAAGAGGTCGGTGATCCGCTTGATTACTCCCTGCAGGCCGCGCTGTCAGAGTTCTACCCGGGCTCAATGGCCACGGGTGAAAACCTCTTCTCTCATCAGGATGCTCGTAACCTGCTGCGTTATGGCGGTATGCGGCCTGACCGTGACTACCTGCAGTTTGACTGCGCGCTCTCTTATGGTCTGGTTGAGTATCTGCGGACGCTTGATGTGCTTGAGCAGTTTGGCTGGTCACCGTCACGCTGCATTCCTCACGGCGGTCACCAGATGTCCCTGAACATTGCCGCCGGTCTCGGCCTGGGTGGCAATGAAAGTTATCCCGATCTGTTCCAGCCTTACGGCGGTTTCCCGGACTCAGTGAAGGTAGAAGGTGGCCATATCATCATGCCGGAACTGCCGGGTATTGGTTTTGAGGGTAAATCAGACCTCATCAAAGAAATGCGGGCTCTGGCTGAATAAGTTCCTGCTGGCATATCGTCTTGCTTAATTTAATGACGCCCTTCCGTTATGTCGAAGGGCGTTGCGGGGAAAGTATATGAAGCTTTTAAGTTATCTCACACCTGAAGGATATAAAAGTTACGGTATTCTACAGGGCGAGGGAATTATTGAGCTAAGAAGCCGGACAGATATTGACACCACCGATCTGAAAAGTTTTATCAGAGAAAGGGGCATAGTTTCTGCTGACGGATATATCAGCCATGAACCGGATTATCAGCTTTCTGAGATTACCTTTCTTCCTGTAATTGAAAATCCGGGGAAAATACTTTGCGTTGGTATGAATTATCAGATCAAGCGCAAAGAGTTCTGCATTACTTTGGATGCGCCTACCCTATTCATCCGGTTCCCTGATTCTCAGATTGTGCATCTGAGCAAGATCATGAAACCTGTGCTAAGCGACCAGCTCGATTATGAAGGTGAGCTGGTTATCATCATTGGAAAACCCGGCCTGAACATCACCGAGCAAGACGCCGCAGAATACATCGCGGGCTGTTACTGCTATAGGGATGGCTCCGTGCGTGACTGGCAGAATACCTGGTTCACAGCTTGCAAAAACTAGAGCAAAACCGGTGGGTTCGGTCCCTGGCTGGTTACATGTGATGAGGTTCCGGATCCGCAAAAGCTCCAAATAAAAACCTGGCTAAATGGTGAAAGTGTTCAGCAGGACAACACAGCCAACATGGTTCATTCAATAAGCAAAATTATCAGCTACGTGAGCACCTTCACGCAACTGTCTCCGGGTGATGTCATTTTGACAGGATCGCCAGGTAGCGTTGGCCGTTCACGTAATCCGCAGGTATTTCTTAATGACAGTGATGTTATAGAAGTTGAAATTGAGTCAATCGGGCGTCTAACTAATTTCGTCGTCGCAGCTTCAAAATAATAAATAAAAATTTACCTGACTGATATTCAAAAGGACCTGGGATCAGCATTTCCTCCCCCTACATCTGCGTCAAATGAGGAAGTTATCATGAGTGAAAATGCTCTTAAAGGTAATGCACTTATCGGGAAAAATCGCTGGACAATAATACTCCCCGCCGTGTTTATCATGTATACCATTTCTTTTTTCGACCGGGTGAATATTGGCATGGCGCTGCCCCATATTACGGCCGAAATGGGGCTCAGTTCGGTTGAAGCTGGCTGGCTTGGGGGCGCATTTGCGTGGGGCTACGTGGCTACGCAGTTTACCGCAGGCTGGCTGGCACTCCGTTTTGGTTCGCGCAGAATTATTGGCGTCAGCCTGTTTCTTTTTGGTGCCTGCGCCATGCTTACCGGCCTGACGCGAAACTTCGGTGAACTGGTTGCGATCCGTTTCTTGCTGGGACTCGCTGAAGGCCCGATTCAGGCCGCCACGGCGATGTTTCTGGCACAGTGGTTTATGAAGCCGGAACGGGGTCGCGCTTTTGGTATCTGGAATCTCAGCCTGGGTGCCGGAGCGTTTCTGGCCGGTCCGATATCTGGCTGGGTCCTCGCGCACCATAACTGGCGCATGATGATGGTGATTGAAGGTGCACCGGCGTGGCTGTTCTGCATCACCTGGTTTTATGTTGTACCTAAAAGCATTCAGGCCGCAAGCTGGCTGAGCGCCGAAGACCGGGATTATATCCAGAAAGACCTGGCGGCTGAGCAGTCAAACTATGTGAAAGAGAAATCCGATCCATGGTGGACCATTCTTAAAATACCCGCACTCTGGCTGATGCTTATCGGCTACTCCCTGCATAGCATGCTGGCTTACGGCTTTACCCTCTGGCTGCCGACGGCACTCAAAGATTACGGAACGCTCAGTGAATTCATGGTTGGCCTGATCAGCGGAATGCCCTTCCTGATGACCATGGTGGGCATCTGGTATATCACCCGACGATCAGATAAATACAATCAGGAGCGGCGGTTGCATGCCGCTATTCCCACCGTCTTGTGTGGTGTCGCTTTATTGACTGCCGCTTTTGTGCCGCTGTCATATTACTGGGTTCAGATAGCATTGTTCATGTTTGTCGGCCTGACAATGAAGATGCTTGTACCGCTGGTTTACGTCCGGTTGACTGAAATCCTCCCGACAAAGAAAGCGGTCCCTGCGGTGGCATTCGTAGGCGCATGCAGCAATTTCATTGGACAGTTTGGCGGACCACTCGTTGCCGGCTACCTGAAGCATCTGGGTGGCGGCACTGATATGACGCTCGCATGGGGTGTTCTGGGTCTGTTCTCAATCGTTGGTGGAGTGCTTTTTGCCCTTGCCGTAGGGCGTGAAGAGCACGTCTGGGACATGCGACAGGCGTTCAGGGTTTCCTCCCACATGACAGTTTCCGCACGGGAATAAAAAACAGAGCCTGCCCCTGCCGTATGGGGCAGGCAGACTTTTTCAACAGATTAGGTATATCAATCGGGAGTGTAATGTGAGGTTACATATCAGAGAGCCCTTGCGGGTTTCTGATCCGTGCCAGACGACTATTTTCTTCACGACAGGGTAGTCTCTGCAGTTAAGTCCTGGTCGCAAATAGCGCTGGCTGCTAAGCGCTAAAAACGGTGGCTCCTTCTGATTAATTAACAATCGGTTTGAGCTTTTTTGTCAGTCACAGGTATGTAATAACTCCCCCGGAAGCTTAACTCACCTTTATAAGGTTCCACCTTACTTTCACATATAAAAAAATCATGTCCCGTCCGACGTGCTTCGCGTATGAGTGGCATAATGTGGTCGTAAATATTTACCTGCATTTCTGTCAACTGCTCAGGTGTTCCCTGGAAAGGAAACCGTAGAAATGCCGCTGCTCCATCTAAGCTGGTGTGGCCTTCCGAGATAACTTTTGCAAACGTCAGGCTGAAGTTTATTTGTTCAGCGTTACTGGAAGACGGTTCACACATTGCAGCGAAGGATATCGGAAATACATCATTCGGCATTTTTCCGGCTATGCGAAATAATGCCTGGCGCTGCTCGGTGTGGAGCCGCACATTACCGAGATCCGTACTGTTACAGTTATAGCTCAGACTGATGCCCGCTAATGTATGCAGACTTGCCATAATACGCTGCGGGGCTGGCAATACTGGATATTCTCCAGTAAATTCTGGGATAAGCCCATTAAAATTCCAGAGCTCCGACTCACGATAGCGACTTGGCGCCAGACCAAAATGACGCTTGAAGGTATGGGTAAATGTTTGCTGCGTACTGAAACCCAACCTATCAACTATTTCGATAACGGAAAGGCTGGTCATTTTCAGCATGATTGCAGCCCTGTATAGCTTTCTCTGGCGGATGTAGGAAGCGAGTGTAAGTCCGGTTTCAGCCCTGAACAGTCGCTGAAGATACCACTTACTGTATCCTGCCCTTACAGAAACATCATCCAGAGAAATTTTCTGGTCAAGATTTTTTTCAATCCAAATCAATAAATCTCGCGTAAAGCTGTTCATTATCAATTCCGAAATCTGTACGGATAACCGTCTACGTTCTGATTAGAATGTTCACGCCTGGCACCAGCGATAATGGAGCCTGCTGCGTCATTCACTTAGCTTCAGTCACACTCATGCTTTTAGATGATACTCTCAGCAGAAGTATGGTCTAAAATTAAACCAAAACGCTGCCCAGTAAATCCTTTCTGATATGCCCTGACTTATTAAATCAATGCATTAACTTTTTACACGTCTTACATTCCAGGGGCTGTTGTGTAACCATCACAAACAATGTCAGCTCTTCGGTTGTGTTTCACTTGCCCCCCATCCTTTCTTCAGCATGTCGCTAAGTACAATTCGTGTCCGTTGGTCAGCGACCTTAATGCCGCTTGCCCATGCTACAGCCAAAGCTGCGATGAAAATGTCACGCCCGTTCAAATTCCGACGGGCAAGCCCATCATTTTGAGCTACCTGAAGAATAGTCTCAGTCTTGTCGATGACATTAAGGCAGGCAGGAGTCAAAGCCGACTGAGCCTGGCATGCAGCCTGCAAAGGTTCAGGAAGGCCGTGATAAGCAAGCATCCAGTCGCCCAGCGCGTCGATCCACTTCTCCAGTGATCGTCCGCTATCGCTTTCTTCCGCGTCAATGATCAAACGCTGTTGTTCCAGTACTAAATGATGGTGATCCAGCAGCGAAGCAAGCAATGCATCTTTACTTGGGAAATGACGATAAAGGGTCCCGGCCCCCACCCCTGCTTTTTTGGCAATTGCATCCATAGAAACATTGACGCCTTCGCTCACGAATGCCTGGCGGGCTACATCAAGAATGTGCTTTCGATTACGTTGTGCATCCTTGCGGAGCCCAGTCAGGGAAGATATATCAGTCATAGCAACTTTTTGACCTTGAAAAGTGGATAAACTCTCCGTATATTCTATTAAACGGAGATACACTCCGAATAATACAGAGTGTGGCTGTGTTGTACAACCGAGCAGCATAGAATAACGATATATGAAGACCAGACAGATGATGCTCGGCATGCACTTCAGCAACGATGATGGTGATCAAACGGACTGAGGGCATATAGCCGTTTATCAAGTAAGATCTGCGCCCGCGACGTGATGACATATCATGCTCAGGATGGGGAAAAGTACAAGTCACGGCTCCTGTTTTACATCCTTTTTCTCAATGAAAATGGCGACAGGGATAACGAAACGACGGTGACTACTGTCTCCCACACGTTGAATTTTGGTGTTTTCAGCATTAGTACTGTTCGCGAAATTATAACGAACCGGTACACAGTGCACATCAAGCGGCGATCGCGATAAGCAAGGAGAGTTGAGTTTTCACTAAGTATTAAGCAGTCAGTAACGCAAACTGGAGAAATCATTATGAAGATAGGTATTTTAGGCACTGGTAATATCGGGAAAACACTCGTCCAGAAACTGACCAAATCAGGCCATGAAGTTAAAGTCGCGAATTCTCGCGGGCCCGAAACGATTGATGCTCAGATCCTGACTTCTGGCGCCCGTGCGGTAACATCTCAGGACGCGATGAAGGACGTAGACGTAATTATTCTCTCAATTCCCTTTGCGAGCCACTCGACGATTAAGCCCCTTATGGCAGACGTTCCTGAGGAAACTGTAGTGATCGATACTGCTAATTATTATCCGGTACGGGACGGTATAATTCAGGATATTGAGAACGGCATGGTGGAAAGCCTGTGGGTTGCCGAGCTGTTGGGCAGGCCGATTGCCAAGGCATGGAACGCAATAGGAGCACGTGCTTTTGCCGAATCAGGGATGGCGTCAGGCAATCCAGATCGTATCGCAATTCCCGTCGCAGCAGACCGAAAGAATGATCGCGATATAGCAATGCTATTGGTGGAAGCAACAGGTTTCGATGCATTCGACACTGGCACTCTGGCTGATTCATGGCGTCAGCAACCCGGATCGCCAGTTTACTGCACAAACCTCAAAAAGCATGAGATGGCTACAGCGTTGGATACGGCAGAAAAAGCACGTCTCCCCAAACGCCGTGACCTGGTAACAGCAGTGGTACTAGAACGTTTCGGCGCAGAGAAGTTGAGTAATTCCGATGCAGATTTCCTCATGACTTTGAACCGCATCATTTACAGATAGATTATGGATTTACTCTCCATGACCCAGTTGTTTTGAGACAGCCGGCTTCCATTCGCTTTTCCGGGATATGTATTAAATCTGTACTATCATTAGCGCTGGTGCCTGTCAAAGTTAAACCTATAAACATCAGCATCTAATAAGCCCGGCTGAAACTAAAAATTCGCCATTTTACCGACCTGCTGAAAGGCATCGAGGCAAAGATTCTGTCTCAGTGAATCAGGCTCTTACCGAAAAACTCCTGAGCTTGCCGCCTGAACTCCGGCAATCATTGACATGGGACAGAGGAATGGAGCTGGCCAGGCATCTGGAATTTACTGGCAGCACCGGATTTAAAGTTTACTTCTGCGATCCTCAGAGTCCCTGGCAGCGGGGAACAAACGAGAACACTAATGGGCTAATTCGCCAATACTTTCCCAAAAAGACATGCCTTGCCCAATATACTCAACATGAACTGGATCAGGTTGCAACTCAGCTAAACAACAGACCGAGAAAGACACTGAAGTTCAAAACACCGAAAGAGATAATTGAAAGGGGTGTTGCGTTGACAGATTGAATCTACAGATTCGGTGCGTTCTGTGCAAAAACTGCGGAGCTTAGCCGAGCGCGAAAATGCGTTAGTGGTAACCGGGTACAATCTTGATTCTTGGAAAGAGTTTAAGAAGGCACCCGAGTACTATTCCTGACTATCGATTTCAGGAGAGGCTCGTTGCCTAATGCCGGTCACTTAAGGAAATGAGGCCCGTGAATTTGGGCCTTCGATGAAGAAAAATAGCGCTATAAGCCTGATTCCTTCATTATCCTTTGAAGCACAAAAATGAATTTGTATTCATAAAAATGCTTAANTGACCGGCATT
>Ga0065704_10070631_pt1 | contig 18884 bp, 21 predicted proteins | sample SwiRhicommuniRL2_FD_59091 | JGI IMG/M metagenome (GOLD analysis project Ga0065704, IMG submission 59091) | Switchgrass rhizosphere bacterial communities from Rose Lake, Michigan, USA - RL2 v2 (version 2) | ecosystem: Host-associated > Plants > Roots > Rhizosphere > Soil | place: East Lansing, MI
GGATAGTTTGTTAGTGGCGTGTCCATCCGCAGCTAACCGGCGAATGTAAAGATTGGACTAAGCATGTAGTGCCGACGGTGTAGTAATTCTGGACGGGGGTTCAAATCCCCCCAGCTCCACCAAATTCTTGGTTGATGGTTACCAGAGCCATCCAACGAAGTCCTAGAAGCCCGCATGGCGTAAGCCCTGCGGGCTTTTTTGTATCCTCTCGAGTCTGAAGTCACCTAATTAAATCCAATCCTTTTGGGCCCATTGATAGGCCCAATGAAAACTATTATGGTTTTCGTTGGGCCTACAAGAGCGGAGACTGATCATGGCAAGACAAACCAAGCCGTTGACCGATACGGAAATCAAAGCAGCAAAATCCAAAGACGCAGATTATCTTCTGTATGACGGAGATGGCCTGTCACTGCTAATCAAATCGAGCGGCAGTAAACTCTGGCAATTTCGCTACTATCGCCCTTTCACCAAACAGCGCACCAAGCAGAGTTTTGGAGCCTACCCCTCGGTCACGCTTTCTGACGCACGGAAACTGAGAGCAGAATCGCGTGCGTTACTTGCAAAGCAGATCGATCCTCTTGAACATCAGAAAGAGCAGCTCCGGTCTTCACAAGAAGCCAAAACCAACACTTTCAAATTGATTGCCGAACGTTGGTGGAACGTGAAGAAAACCAGCGTAACTGAAAATTATGCTGAAGATATCTGGCGATCTTTGGAGAGAGATGTTTTTCCTGTTATTGGTGAAATCTGTATTACCGACATCAAAGCGCATACGCTGGTCAAAGCCATACAACCAGTTCAAGCCCGAGGGGCGCTGGAAACGGTCAGGCGCTTATGCCAGCGCATTAATGAGGTGATGGTATACGCCCAAAATACAGGGCTCATTGACGCGGTTCCGAGCGTTAATATCGGTAAAGCCTTTGAGAAGCCTCAAAAGAAAAATATGCCAAGTATTCGACCTGACCAATTGCCCGAGCTAATGCAAACAATGCGCACGGCAAACATTGGACTTTCAACACGCTGCCTGTTCATGTGGCAATTACTCACCATAACGCGTCCTGCCGAGGCCTCAGAAGCCCGCTGGGATGAAATTAACCTTGAAGCCAAAGAATGGAAAATCCCTGCTGCAAGAATGAAGATGAACAGGGAACATATCGTCCCCTTATCAGATGAAGCATTAGCCATTCTGGAGGTGATGAAGCCTCTGAGCTGTACCAGGGAGTATGTATTCCCAAGTCGCATCAAACCAACTCAATCAATGAACAGTCAAACTGTAAATGCAGCGCTTAAACGTGCCGGATTGGGTGGAATACTCGTTTCACACGGCCTGCGGTCTATTGCCAGCACCGCACTCAATGAACAAGGTTTTTCACCGGATGTCATAGAGGCCGCGCTGGCTCATGTGGACAAAAATGAGGTACGCCGCGCTTACAACCGCAGTGACTACCTTGAGCAACGGCGTCCGATGATGCAGTGGTGGGCAGATTTTGTAATGGCTGCAGATCGTGGAAGTATGGTTTTAGCTGGTGTCAGGGTCATAAGGCTTGTCGTATGACAGAGGCATAAATGCCCAACATGGGCATTTATGCCTTGCATCTAAATTCAAATATAACGTTAGCGCTATTTCGAAAAAATGGAGAAATTATGGGTAAGCAATTGCAATAACCAACTGAGATTTGGACCCAATATTAGGGGGCAGATCATACATTAGCGGATATACATCTTTACACTCAAATTTCGCATGTTAATTACTTTGGCGCATTAATAATTTCAGATTTAAGGTGTATATTATCCTCCATTACTCATTCATAAATTATATCCTACGAAGCAATGAAGGAGCCATCAACATATGACAACCAGACAACCGCTTGCTGGAGTAAGGGTTCACTTATCAGGCTCCATTCCTGATCAAAATCATGATGAAATCAGTAAGTTTGTGAAAGCCCTTGCAGCAAAGATTTTTAGTGAAGGGGGAACAGTTATTCACGGAAGTCACCCCTCTCTAATAGAGCCATTGAAAGAAGCAGCATCTGCATACCTTGAAGCTGGAGGTAATCTAGGAGCTTTGACTTTTGTTCGCGCCTTAAAATTTTCACAGGAAGATGAAGATCTCCGTCAGATCGAATTTCAACGAAAATTCGCAGCAGTACAAATAGTACCTGCAGATCCAGAAGATGGTGGAGAATTAATACCAATGCGTAATTGGATGGCCGAACGCGCGGACGCTATTGTTTGTATCGGCGGAAAATGGTGGGATGTTAATAAGGCCAAAGCTGGAGTCCCTGCTGAACTTGACTCAGTTTTGGAACTTGGTAAACCCGGTTTTGTCGTTGCTGGATTTGGTGGAGCAATAGCTGGCTATCTTAAGGAAAACCCAGAATTACTTTCAAGACTTCAGAATGGGTTATCAGAGGAGCATAATCAAAAAATTGCTTATGAGTCATCCACAGAGACCTTGGTCGAGAAGATTGTTAATCAGCTTAAAATTCTTCCCCTTGTACGCAGGAGTGTTTCAAAGGGAAGGAATTTTAGAATTCTCGCGCTGGATGGAGGAGGACTAAGAGGTACCTTTACAGCGGCTGTTTTAGCTAAATGGGATGATATGCTTAAAAAAGGAGGTGGGGCTAATTTAATATCTCATTTTGATCTAGTGGCAGGAACCTCAACAGGAGCGATTCTAGCAATTGGCCTCTGTTTAGGAATTAAACCCGATGAAATACTTAAATTTTACAAAGACAAAGGACCGCAGATCTTTCCAAAAGATAGAAAACTACGCCACTGGCTAAGATCTAAGCATGAATCTTCAACACTCCGTGGTTTATTACAAAATGTTTATGGTGATAAAACATTGTCCGATTCTTCATGCTGCCGCTTGGTCATCCCGACTGTAAGGGCAAAACATGGTCAAGCAGAAGTGATAACTACCCCACATAGCCAAGATCGAACAGCATTTAGAGAAATGAAAGCTGTAGATGCGGCTCTTGCTTCTTCCGCAGCCCCTACCTATTTTGATGAGTCGGTATGGGATGGCCCTATTACGCCGGAGATGTTTCTTGATGGTGGGGTTTGGGCTAACAATCCAATACTGCCAGCAATTGCAGAAGCTGTTCGCCATCTAAAAATACCATTAGATCGCATAGATGTTCTTAGTGTTGGAACATTGAGCAGTGAGAGTGACTTTACAGACTCATTAGGTAAGGGTAAAGCAGGATGGGCTCCGCAAAGTGCAGATTTGTTCTTTGCTGCCCAAGAACATGGAGCACTTGTTTTGGCTGAAAGTTTCCTTGGGCCGACACAACACCTGAGAATAAATCAACAATCCCCAATGGAGATAAAACTAGACGATTCTGAAGCAATCCAAGAATTGGCGGAAAGAGGTAATGACGTTGGTAAGGATTCTTTTGCAGAAGTTCGTTCTAGATTCCTAGACGGCAGCCACGTAGAGAAATGGCAACAATTTTAAGCTAACGAGTTAACAACAACTGCTGTCAGAACTATGCAATTATAAATAAATTGGCAAACGCATTTAAAGCGTAAGTTCTAGGCAGTACAGTTTTATAGGATAACAATGACAGCTCTCTACGAACTTCTTGTTCTAGGATCGCCAAGCCAAAAACAATTGGCTGATATTGAAGAAATTATCGAAAGATCAGTGGCAATGTTTAACCTGCATTTAGGGAATGAAATAGGATGGATTGTATGCCCAGACTCTTTCATTCCCAAAAAACAGGTATCAACTGCTGCAATTTTTTTTGGCGGGGATAATCATGATTTCCCCATATTGAATAATCTCATGTCCCGTGGGATTCCCGTTTTACCTGTTGTTTCAGAAATTAGTAAAGTGGAAACTGAAATACCATTAATATTGAGGCCTCTGAACTGTTTGGTCTACACAACTGGGCCTCAGCGCATAGCTTCAGCCCTGCTAGAATGCGTAGGACTCCTGCCAAAGCAACGCAGGGTGTTCGTCAGTTACCGAAGAGAAGAAGCACGAGAGGCTGCTTTACAGCTTTTTGATACATTATCCTCCCGATTATTTGATGTATTCCTTGATACTCATGGTATTCAACCGGCAGAAGATTTCCAGACAATGCTGTGGCATCGCTTATGTGATTCCGATGTGCTCTTGATGCTAGATACACCGGGTTATTTTGATAGCAGGTGGACAAGTGCTGAGTTTGGGCGAGCATTAGCTAAAGGAATTTGTGTTCTACGGGTGGGTTGGCCCGATTGTACACCGTCATCTCGTACGGCAACAGCAAGCCGAGCGGAGCTTTTACCTGAAGAAGTCGACCCAAAATCTGGACGTATTACCACTGAAGCATTGGAACGGATCTGTCTACAGATTGAAGAAGTTCGCAGCCAAAGTCATGCCGTTAGATTTGTAAACCTTGTAAGTAATTTGCGAAATGCTATAGAGACGATCGGTGGAGAAGTGACTGGCGTAGGAATTAATAAATCCATTTACCTGCAACTTCCTGATGGTAAGCGATTGATAGTCTATCCTGTAATAGGAGTTCCTACATCAACAACGCTTCATGATGCGAGTATTTTTTCACCTCATCAATTAGCTGCTGTTGTGTATGATCACATTGGCCTCCATCCAAAATGGTTGAATCATCTTGACTGGTTAGGTCAGCATATTCATTCAGCTCGCTGGGTAAAAGCCAGTGAAGCTAGCTGGATATTTGCAGACTGGGAGGGATGAAATAATGGGAGCTATTTTCTTATCCGCAAGCGTTCCTCTAATAGATCGAGGAATATATCATGAAACTGCCAATCCATTTCTTATTCAATGCGCAGTAAGAGAATTGGTTATAGCAGTCATACGCAAACATAAAATTGTTTGGGGCGGCCACCCTGCAATAACTCCTATGATTTGGAATATATGTGAAGACCTCGGTCAAAACTACAGTGAATCAGTTTTCCTTTATCAGAGTAATTATTTTAAAGATAGATTCCCTGAAGAAACAGCTTTATTTAATAACGTTACTTTTACTCCATCCATACCTGAAAGCAAGGATGCAAGTCTTCAAATTATGCGGGAAATAATGTTGTCACGCGATGATTTAATCGCTGCAGTTTTCATTGGTGGGATGGATGGTGTCGAGATTGAATATGAGTTATTCAAAAAATTTAATCCAAGAGCAACTGTTATACCTCTTATGGCCCCTGGAGGTGCAGCTCTCAATCTAGCGAAAAAATATGGATATGCGACAGACGAAGACTGTATAAATGACATAGATTTTGCATCTATATTCTACAACCAATTAGTATCCCCTTATTAGCAGGATGATATTGTATATGTTTTTATTCTATTCGCATTCGATAGATGCAAGATAAAAAAACCCGCCAAATCTTAAATACGAAGAAGCGAAATAATATCAAAGCAAAATTTACTATCAAAGATAAAAATCGCACAAGGCGCACACAAAGATAGAGTAACGAAAGTGCGCCCATGATTTCATTATCCCCCAGCGAGCCAATTAGAAAGTTCTGTGGCAGTATTGGATTCCTCATCGAGGACCATCCATACATCTTTATCATACCCTTGTAGCTTACCCCAGACTATTTTCAAATATAACCCAAGATATTCCCAAGAAGACCATCTATCAGCATACATATTCTCGGAAGAAGGGAATAAAGCTATTCTATTAATATTTTTATAGCCGTCAGCTATTCCCAACTCCCAGGGTACCCAACGGCTATCTTTACTATTCTCACTTGTTAAGAGCACAAATCTTTTTGATTCATTAATTCTCGACTTTAGAAGCCTAGCAGTTTCATGAGATGTGTAAGGTGGCATGTTAGGATCTACTTCATCAATATAGACAGCAGCACCATGATTTTTAAGAATATTTACTACACCAGGTAATATATCAACATCCTTGCTAGAATGTGAAAGAAAGGTTGAAACAGAAACCGATTGATTCCTAGCGGCTTTTAAAATTTGCCGTTGCTCATTTAAAGTAAAATTTCTCGTGAATGATTCAAGTTCAGACTTAGTTATATTCCTTGCCATCTATCTATATCCCATAAATATTAAAGCGGGCCTAAGGCCCGCTCAAAATTACTTTCTAGATTATTTAACTGCTTCTTCTACCCACGCTCCAAGATTAGTGCGGCCATCATCGTTATTCCAAAGGTAATGCTTACAGCCCTCAACACGAAGTGAGCCTGTTTCCGTAGTTTTACCATTAAGGTCGGATATTTTACTAATATCAATTGTAATAATCCCATTCCCACGGGCTTTACTTTGCTCTATTTCGTATTTAACCCAACGACTTTTATGAGTATTTAGCCCAACAAGTACTACTGTAACTGTAGTTCCTTCTAGCTGTTTATTAATCCAATTCTTTATTGCTTGATCACCCTGACGTTCAACCTCTTCAAAATCAGCTTTATCAATAAAACCAGACTTGGTGTTTGACGCGATCACATTGCTGTTACGAACATTCATCGCCCTATGAACATCATCGTACTTGAAACTAAAGAAAACCTTGCGAGCCATGGCTCCTCCTGAACACATAACGAAATTAAGTTTTTGCGCTTAATCACACTTTGCGAAATTGTATTCATCATAAGCATGAGAAAGTGAATTTTAATTATCTCCCCATTGTTCCTTATTTTGCAAGTAGTGCAGACATAACTATGTTTTATGGCAATTTCTGTTGCGTAATAAACTTAACAATAACTTGATGATGTGAGGCTTGGTCGTATAAAGTGCAGCCTAAACTGAGTGAAAAAATTCATGATCGTCTCCTCGCTAAGTGACGCCCCTTTGAAAAGGTAGTAACCGTTGCTTGCCATGTCAGATAGTCAAATCGAGCTGCATTATGCTTTTGCATTTGTCTGTATAGTCGAGGGGCGGGTTTGAACTAGGGCCAGCTCTGGCATTTGTGCTGAGCAGGGTAATATTTATCTTCAAGTCCGCTATGTTCCATAACCGAACTTCACTTACATCGGGGTGGAATAATCAACGGGAAGCAGGTCAATAGTGTGGCTTTAAAGCAAGTATAAATTGATCAGCGCTCATAACTCAAGCGTATTAATGACGCATGGTGCAAACTAACTAGCTGTTCTAACAGGGAACCGTTGGTAAGTAAGCGGAGGCCCGCACGCGGTTGCCCGACGGAAGCAATATCATCGGGTCCACCTTTGATTAGCACCTCTAGCAGTTCGGGGGACCGGTTTTTCAGCGTCTTTTTCCCTGACTGAATTCTACGTGGTAGGAGGTGGCATTCAGCGAAGAAAGCTGACAGGTTGCGGTGCTTTGAACATCTGATTGTGTAGGCTCAGATATCGTCCCCTTATCCTTTGCACCCGGCGATGTCGGCCAGTTTGACTGGAGCTACGAACACGTGGTTCTCGGAGGCGTTTCCCAAACTATCAAACTGGCCCATTTTCGCCTGGCCTACAGCCGCCAGATGTTCGTCATCGCCTATCCCCGCGAAACTCAGGAAATGGTCCTCGATGCTCATGTAAAGGCCTTTGCTTTCTTCGATGGGGTTCCCCACCAGATGATTTATGACAATCTCAAAACCGTCGTGCAGACCGTGTTTTCCGGGAAATCACGGCGCTTCAACGGGCGTTTTATGACGCTTGCTAACCATTATTTGTTCGACCCCGTAGCCTGTACTCCGGCATCTGGCTGGGAAAAGGGGCAGGTAGAAAATCAGGCGGGCAATATCCGTGAGTGGCTTTTCACCCCAACGCCCCGCTTCGCAGATTTTACCGGGCTTAACCCGTGGCTGGCCCAGCGCTGCAGCGAACTGGCGTCGCGTCGCCATCCACAACGAGCAGAAACTATCGCCGACGCCATGCAGGATGAAAAACTCGCTTTAAACCCGGTCTCTATGCCGTTCGACAGCTATGTAGAACAGCTCCTGCGGGCTTCCAGCACCTGCTTAATCACCATCGATCGCAACCGCTACAGCGTGCCGGCCGCGTGGGCGGGTAAGATTATTTCAGTAAGGCTGAGCGCAGAACGTGTCCAGGTCGTAGCCGAAGGTCTGGAAAACGCCAGTCACGCCCGCGTTTTTGGGCGCGATCAGGTTTTCTGTGACCCCTGGCATTATTTGCCCATTTTGGAGATTAAACCGGGGGGCCAGCTTTGACTAAGGGGCGGCTGTAGATAAAGTTGCCCGATCGAAGCGTCCGTATCTCTGACCTGATCCAGATATTTATTCCCACCAGTGGAGGTTTGCAGACCGTCATCCAGAAAGCGCTCTGCCGGTGTGATGGAGGATAATTTTTCATCTGCCGCCCTGAGTTTGTGGGTTGCAATCTGCTTTTTTGAAAAACGAAGAATCAACTGGCTAAACATAGTGATACATCCTGTATTTTATGTTTTTAGTATAATGCTAACGCAGCGTAAAAAATAAATGCAATTAGCCGAATTAAACCAAAGAAGAAAATTGCAACCAGATCACTGAATCTTGTACCTGCTTATAATTAAGATGAACACTTTCACTTCGTAGAAATTAGCATATATGCGTATCAACAACTGGGCACTGCGCTTCATAGCGGCAAGTTGAAACAGACAAATCTGTCATTTTACATGCCCGACGTTGGTATAGAGCACCTTCGTCTCACGCATCACAACCATGGCTTTCAGTGCACGCTCGGTATTCTCTGGCAATACCGAGATTATTGGGCGTGGTTAAAAAACGCATAAGCCATGAGGAACGGTAGACATGAAAATAGCGTGGTATTATGTTGAAGCGAATAATAACTATGTTATTATTAACTTTATGTTTAACAGAGGGTCTTTGAGTAAAGTGATTTGTATTTTTATATAGATGTCGCAGTGGTAACATGTATATAAATTTAATATAAAACCTTACATGGATGTAGAATTAATTCATTTGCGCGCGTTTGCTAAACTATTTAAAATCATATAGTTAATTAAAAAAATAGCGTTGCAGTCGTTGCTAGAACTGTATAAATAAACATGATATAATTAAGATATTGTTCTTAAATAGAAACACTAAAAATGGATGAGCTAAGTTTTAAAATAGAAATAATGAATTTTTGGGGGGGGACGCCTCAGCGAATTATCAACTTCGAATTTCCCTTTGACTATAACAAAAGAAGATGTGATGTTCTCATATTAGATCATGAGGGCACAACCGCAATTGAGATAAAAAGTAATATTGATAAATTAACAAATTTGAAAGAGCAGCTTTTTTCTTATAATCAGGCATTTAACACAGTTTATGTAGCCTGTGGGGAAAAACATATCAATGAAATAAAATCAATTAAAGGGCGGTTTGGGATTATTTTTGTTGATAAAAGCAATACACGAATCGTTAGAAAGCCAAGATATAGAAAACTACTTAATAGCCACATGATATTAGATATGTTAGACAAGTCAATTTTGGAAAAAGAAACAGGTATTAAGCTTTTAAGCAAACAAGAACTAATAGACGATATTATAAAGAGGTTTTCACCATTAGAAATTCAAAGCATTTGCTATAAGGTTTTAAGGAATAAGATTTCTCCCATCTACAATATTTTTTTGAAAGAGAAAGGAGCGCTTATAACTAGAGAAGATATAGCTCTCCTTACACTTAAAACAACTAAATTAACCATTAATTAATGCCATTCGTGACATGTGTATATTTGATCGCACGGAAATCCAATAGGATGGACTCTTACCTCCAGGGTCACCAATGCTTGTCTTTTTAATCTCGCTCATTCCCCAGCAACTAAGGTTATCACTATTAAAACGACTAAGTGCACTAATTTTTTTTGCACACTCTATGTATCCTCCTTCTTCACGACGATTTCGCGAAAAATAGATTATATCTTGGGTAGGATAATCGATGCGTGGTATCCAGTTATATGCTTTGCTTTCATTCCTGTGAGGATGTATGCACGCATAATCACCAAAACAAATAGGGTTCTTTACTCCGGATATTATTAGTTCCTCTAGAATCCGTGTAAATAGAGGTAGTGTTTGAAGTCGAAAACTATTATCAAACTTATCCCCGGTTATTTTTTCTAAAGTAGAGGCGGGGAATGATGATGAGGAAAATATAAACTTTCCTTCATAATTTTGCGGGATCTCAGAACAAAAACTTGAGATAACCTGTACAAATGGCGATACATCAGTAATTTCATCGAAGATATATCCACTATCAAAAATGATATACCCTATATCACTATAGTTTTGTCTGATGAATTGACGAAGTATCGAAAATAGATCTTCAAGATCGGGTTCACATATTGGAATTCTCACTGCTATCTTTTTTGATACTGCGCATAATTGTTGTGATTCAAGTGTCAATTCCTCAATTCTGCTGTCTGGGTAAGCAATAAGAACAGGAACAACATTAAGATTTTGATCACATACGTCAGAAATGAAATTACACCAATTTTCAAAACCATTTACATCGGATTGAAATGATTCAATTTGATCATTTGATAATGATTCAATACTCGTTAAATCTAAAATGAACTCATTTTCATTAACAATATCTTTTATCTCTTCTATTTTTCTATATACACAGCTTTCCTGGTTTTTTTTACTTTTTCTTGATTTCGTAAGCTCTAAGATTGGAGTAAAATAATTCCACGTTGAAGAATTCAAATTTTTCAACGCTCTCATTTCTGCTATTGTTGTTTTTAATATAGGGTAATAACTAGTAGGCATAATAATTCCTTTTTACCATCTCAACTCGGATTTTAGCAGCAAGAGCCGAAACATTAAAGTGATCTGCAACAAAGTCAATGTCGTTTGATTCATTCTTTAAGACAAGTAAAAGTGCATCTTTAGGCATTAATATCGCCCCAGCAAAGTTATTAGCCTCATATTCCATTGAGGACATTTCTTTACCACGGTAAAGAGCTTTGTCTGTAAAAATATTACTTTGATTTCTGTGCAAAAAGTAATGCCCTAGCTCATGAGCTAGAGTGAATCGCTGTCTTCTAGGATGATGAAGAGCATTAACACTAATTTCCCAAACCCCACTTTTATTCTTTTCTAATTTCCCTGATATCTCATTATCCATAATTATTCTATTCAGAATAATTCCAAGCTTATGAATAAAAAGATCTAAATCAAATGGGACTGTCGTAATTCCCATGCTATTTGCTAATCTAATGACAGATTCAGGATTAGTTAAGTTAGCTGCCGCAATCGATTTTACATCATTAGGGTTAGCTGTTTTTCTTCTCAAAATAGCCATATTACCCCCTCGTTCCTGATTGATTATGTGCTTGAGCAATTTCATCTACAGTATTTTCTAGATCAGGATCGCTTTCAGGTGCTAATACTGAAACGGCCTCTTGTAAACTTTGTATTTGAGATGTTAAAGACTCGACTTTCGTGTTTATCTCGTTTTTAATATTTTCGATTGTTTCATCTAACATCATAGATTCTAATTCAGCGCTCACAGCATCTGTTGCAGATGAATTAGATACACGAGTCATTTCTTCAGAAAAACTCCGATCATTTGAGAAAAAATATGTGACCTTTTCTTTAATCGTTTGGTCAAATCGATCCTCAGTATTCATCTTTATATAAATAACTGCAAAAACACATGCGAAAGTGCAAAAGAAAATTAGTATTGTTATTGTGTTAGCGTAATAGCTTCCTACTCTTTCGAGAAGGTCGTTGCTACTAAAAATGTATCCTTTGGACATTAATTTTAATAGTAAACTCTTATCCTTGAGAGATGCAGAAGCTAAATTATCACTAAATAAAAAATACTTACCAGCATTGAAATATTCCTTGAGAGGATTTTGGAATGCATAGGAGACAAGAAACAACACTATTGCAAAAATAAAAAAAGCGACTAAAAATATACAGGAAAGTTTTAATCCTCTTTGAAATACGTCTTTAAACCAGTCGCTCATTTAAAACTCCAACGCAATATAAAAAACCTCTTAAATTTTAACATGATATGTAAAATTATTCCATAAAATTTTTCGACCATTGGTCATGATGTTTACCTGCATTCCTTTATGAATTATAAGAGTCAAAACAACAAAGGTGTTTTGACTTCTTTTTCTAAGAGATCATAAGCGTTTTATTTAAATCGAGTTTTTCACGTTTAGAGTCAATATAATCCGCATACCGCTGCATCATCTCCCGCCTTCCCTCCAGATACTGCGCATGATTATAAGTCCCGCGAATAGCATTCTTATCTACATGTGCCAGTTGCGTTTCAATCCAGGCAGAATTAAATTCTTCCTCATGTAGAATTGTACTCATCGTATGCCTAAAACCATGCCCAGTAGCCCTTCCATTATATCCAATAAATTCAATAATCTGAGTGACACTTGCTTTGGATATTGGTTTTGTTCTGTCGTTTCTTCCTACAAACACCAATGGGTAAATACCAGTGATAGGGAGTACGCAATACATCACATGCCAGTTAACGGCAGGTGTAGCGGTATCGCAGCTATTTAGTGCATCGAGACAATAGACCGACTGTGTGCCGTAGGGCGCAATAGCGGCATGCGCTCTGTTGCTTATTTTTTACTCATCGTCACTTCTTCAAATGCAAGTTCAATACACTCGTCCTCCGTTGACCAGCCCGAGATCGTACGCTGCAGGTTTTCGCTTTTCATTAGCGCTCGTTGTCCCTTAGCCACATCAGTTCCGTTCTCGATAAAGTCCGATAGCTCATCCTCAATTGCCCTTATCGCTTCTACTTTAGTTTCCCAACCACCTTCAGGTACTTTAGCTTTCAAAAGGCGAACGACTTCAGCTTTGACTTGCGTAAATTTCTCTCCTCTACTTTGCCCTGCCTTTTTAGCTCTCCCGGCCCGCTCCAGTTGAACCGCATGGCAGTGAGTGTCCCACTCATCACGTTCACGAGCCCCCACCCATGCCCCGCAGTAGTACAATGCATCCTGAAGATGCCTACATCCTTCTGCCAGTAAATTTTCATTATGCTTAAACAGAACAAAATGGTAATAACACAATGATAAATATAGATATAAATCATACTCCCCTTTATGCGCTACATCGACCCATAAATGTGCTTCATTCTGTTTAAGTAATTCCTCACCCATCTGTAAGAAATTCTGTTTACCATTCTTCTTGAGCATTTCGCTAATCCAACGACATGCAGATTCATCGTACTGTCGAAGCAACTCAACGGGGGGGTTCCACATTTTTTTTAATTGATTGAACTTAGCTTCACAAGCACCACTCATTTCTTTAAATAAAACGTCCATCTTATTGTTATCCTTCAATTTTATTAAAAAACAAAACTACGAGAACTAGATGTATTTTTTTACTTTTAGCTCACGTATTTCACCAAGCTGACGCCATCGCTAGTCTTTGCCTTGTCCAGATACAACCAAACCGGAGCAAAGCAAAAAATGTCCACACCAAATGTAAAAGTACTACGTTTGCCTGATGTTGTTAACAAGATTGGCATCGCCAGATCGACTATCTACGACTGGCTGAATGCCAAATCACCGCGCCACGATCCGGCATTCCCGAAACCTTATCCTCTGGGTAAACAATCTGTTGGCTGGCTTGAGTCCGAACTGGATGAATGGGTTATTCAGCGCAAACCCGCGTTACCAACCCCAAGCAGCGTTAGTAGCTGCCAGTGAACTTACCCCTGAATTAACGAAAACTACGACGGAACATACACTGCATGCCCTTATCCGGCAGGGTAAGGCGCATCAGTGATGTCGTACTTATGCATATTAGATTCGAAAAAAGGAACGATAGAAATGATGCAATTGCCATCAGCCCCTGCATTTCAGCAGCCGCAATGGACCCTCCAACCGGCTTTTCCGACGCATGCCTTCCCACCGGTAATTCAAAATGCAATGAACGTCCTTCAGGATGGAGGGAAATTTCCACCCGAGTTGGTCGCTAGTGCCCTTTTCGCAGCTGTATCGCTTGCCTGCCAGTCGCATGTTGATGTACTCAATCCTTGTACGAACATGCCAGAACCGTCTGCACTTTTCCTCATGACGCTTGCTGAGTCAGGCACGGGCAAGTCAACCATCAGCAAACAGGTGATGAAACCTTTTTATGCTTTCAAAACTCAGTTAGCCATTGAGTACCAAGAGACATTATTCGCATACAAGCGCGACCATGGTATCTGGAAGACCATACAACAAGCTCTGGAAAGCAACCTGCGTGCGGCTGTCAAAAAAGGGCAGCACGGTGATGAAGAGCAAACTGAGTTAGAACAACACTCCGATATCGAACCAGTCAGGCCTGTAGCCCCCGTTCTTGTCTACAGTGATAGCTCTCTGGCTGCCCTCATTGAGGGATTAGGCCAGTATTCAAGTGCAGGTCTGATTTCCGATGAAGCCATTATTTTTTTTGAAAGTAGCATCAAAGATAATCCTGGATTCTTTAATAAAGCCTGGGATGGTGATGTGTATGAACACAACCGCAGTTATCGAGAGCCCCGTAGTTTCAAGCCAACACTAACGTTATCTTTAATGTTACAGCCTGCTATTTTTCTCGATTACATGAATAAGCACGGAGATAAAGCCAAAGCCAGTGGATTTTTATCTCGTTTCTTATTTACAAAGGTGGTGGCCTCTCCACTGAATAACCATTGCCCTTCTCTTGGTACAGGGCACCGTCATGGTCATCATTCTTTTGCCCGTGACGAAACGGCATTACACCACTTCCATGCCCGGATTCAGACATTACTGGTCAAGCAGAAGGAACAAATCTCTTCAGGGAATACAGAAAAGAAGACTCTTACACTTTCGGCTGAAGCAGCAGTGAGTTGGGAACATAAACGCGGCAACTGGACCTTTCTGGCGGTACAGGGTCAGAAGTGGTCCTGTATTCATGAGATGGTGCAGAAGGCGAATGCTAATACTTTACGGGTCGCAGCATTGCTTCATTACTTTTCCAGTCAGGAGACTGACACCATCTCACTCGATACCCTTGAACGGGCGTCTACCATAATGGAATGGTATCTCAACCATGCCGCATCTTTCTTTTATCAGTTCACGCCTGAATATAAATTTCAGAAAGACGCGTATGAACTTTTCCAGTGGATTCATCAGAAATTCCTGTCTAATGGCGGTATCCCATTCAAAAAGAACGACGTTATCAAATACGGGCCTAACAAATTCCGCCGCAGTGAAAAACTGGAGCCATTACTGAAAAACATAATAGCTACGGGCAATTTTTCTTACATCCAATCGAGCCCTCATTCAGCGGTGTATATTACCTGGCGCATGGCAAATGGTTACTATGCTCCAATTATTGAGCATCTGACAGGAGCTTATTCACTCCCACAACAGAAGCCTAAGTGAATTAATTAAATACTCTTATTTTGATACCGATAGCCAATAATAAAACAGCCGCTCAATGTTGCGGTATTGTTATCACCCCCCCTTGTTCGACGGCTCGTGATTTGGAGGTATCAACGAGCCTTCCTCCTCTAAAACCAAAGTATCGTTATGTTGTCGCCCTGCTACAATCGCTACCGTAGCGGGCTTTAGCGGCACTTAGAGATACTCACACAGCAAAAACACATCATATCGTTCGTTTTTCACTCACCCCAATATGGAGTGTATCACTCCGCTACTGTCTTGCTACAGCTTACAGCAATCTCCTCGATGTTAATTAATTGCCACAATTCCGGTCGCTACAATGCTATCTTCGCCCTGCTACAGCCAATTCAAAGCCGCGCCCCAACAGCACTCATTTCTTATTTAAGCCACCCCAGCCGCTCTATTAACCAAACTGTCTTTCGGGTAGAATTTAGTCTTAGCAAAGTCTGTTTACTGACTGACATGTAGAGTAATTAATTGTTAACATGACGTGCAAACTCCTTCACCAAAATACACTCATGCATTACAGGGGGAATATAAAAATCAACAATTGAGATTAAAAACCATGTAATTACCCCAGAGAAAAAAAACCTTATAAACACACACCATTACAAATCAAATCCCACAGAGGTGCTCTGAGGCGTAAATTAAGCTGGTAAAGCATTAGATGGTTATTTTAGTTGTAATGCCAAAATTGAATCAGTACTGACTGCAACCGAAATTACGATATCCATCCGAGGAGACTTTACTGTATAACTTAGCCAGGTAGAGCACGCTGTTAATGGCTTCCTTGTAGGATGGATCATCTGAACCTTTTTTAGCATTCACGTGATAACAACACTTAGCAGGAAAATGTACCAGTGGGTAAAATTGTTGATAGTTGCTATACACATGGAGATTCAATGCTCTGACCCAAGCTTCCATGACCATGACAGATAAGTTATGAATATACTCACCAGTGGCAGTGTAATAGCTACCGGGATAAGCGTAAGTATCTTTGTTGAAGCACAACGCCACGTGGTAGTGCTTCTTTTCAAATTCATTAGACTCTCTCGCCCACATGTATCTGATTTTACAGAGATGTACACGGTGGCCGCTATCTGCTCTTCTTTGCATATCGGCTTCTACCTGTGCTTTCAGGGATACGATAAAGCGCGTAATGACTGTTGAGTCATCCTGGAAATTATCCGGAAATCTCAAGTCTGCTCGTAAGACCATTGTTCTGGGATGTTCATTCAAGGCTTTATGGATGGTTTCGTTAATACGTTTTACATAATTAGAATTTAATGGGCCATAACTACCGATATCTATACTCATTATTTAATCCCTTGAAGAGGCATAGCATTAATTAATAACGATACAACAGAAAACTTGAATCATACAGACTTACCCCCACTGTGACATGTTATTACATTACAGAATATCATCAGTAATTAAACATATTTGTTATCAATAGATTAAACACCCTTCTTTATAGTTATATTACCAACCCGACATAACAAACCGCATTAATACTTAAAATGCATATATAAGAAGAAAACTTATAATTCCCTATTGTTTTTATCTAAAAGAACGAATTATTTACTCTCAAGTTACCATAATATAGACCATAAAATAAAATGAGGATGAATGGTAATTAATCGTAAATATATTACTCCGCTCTCAGGTGAGTTAAAAGATGAATGTGGAACCAAAATACAGTAGCAGCAAGCGATATTTTACCAACGGTTCCTCATGCTTATGAATAAAACCATTCCAAATTTTCTCAGACCTAAATTACTCATAAGCTGAGGTGCTGCCAGCTCTGAATGTAACCTCAGCAAGTTGTAAAAGTTGATCTGTATCGCCGATCGACAATGCAATAATTGATAGCCTCTGACTATTGAATTTAATTTATTGATCGTTTTTGTAATAGATTTCAGCGATCAATTTCACTACTTCGATCTGTATTAACGATTATCCCCGCCGCAAACACCTCATTACGATTAGCACGGTGCTGTTCGCCCTGCGACCCGCATTCGCACATTTAATTAATTCAAAAAGGAAGGAACCATGAAAAAGGCCATCGCCCTTAGCTGGGCGTTAGGATTGCTGTCGGTAAACGCCAGTGCCGTAGTAACGGAACAACACTGGGGCAACTGGTATGGGAATAACGGAGGAATGGAGTTTGCGCTTAGTACGCAAAATCAGGCAGGAGAGACGCTGACGCTAACCTGCTCAAATAAGAAATTTATTGCCAGGTACAGCGTACCTAAAGATAGCTACGAGATCTCGTCTGACGAAGGAGCCAGCGACGTATCCCTGATAATCAATAATACGCCACATGGTCTGGATAGTTTCCCGTCACCGCCTGATGGCAAAGTCCCAGCCAGTGCTACATTCAATGCACTCAAACATACCTCCGCAAGCGATGTTATCCGCTTTACCTCTTTCCAGTCAGGCGATTCCAAAGATTTTTCTGCCAGCGGACTTGCCAGCGCGTTAAAGGAAGTGAGCTGGGAAGACTGTATGAATCAGTAACTTAATTTGAGGATAACCCGATGAAACAACCCGTCATAGCGACTGGATATTCCAGAGCGACAGACATTGGAGCTGCTGCCATTGTGGCCTGTGTCGTTCTGCTGCGAAGTCCTTCCATTGGTATCAAAGCAACAGCTGCTGGCGGTCTGACCTGGTGCTTATGCCGGGTATTAAGGCACCTCGCTGAGCAGGACCGGCTGCAACCTCGCCATTACTCACGTTGATACCATCTCACTTCTATTAGCTTTCTCTTTTTAAAAGGAAATACCATGAACCGACAATTACTCAAGTTACTGCTGCCAGTTTGTCTCATGACCGGCACTTTCGTTGCTCAGGCAATGACGATCACCGGCAATGTACACCCAGACCGATATACCTTCTTCCTGAATAAAGACGGGGCTGAACTGCTGAAGAAAAACAACGATTATGCCGCTCAAAAACAACCGGTGGCGAATCTGAATGAACTCGGCGTCTCTACCCGGCTCGGTATTAATATTCGCTGGGATGGGAAATCACCTGTTGCACTGACCTGTGTCATGAGTACCGACTGGAGCTCGGTGACTCAACGGGATCAAGACTGGACCTGGTGCGCCGATGAAACCGGAGGGGAATATATTGGCATCAACGGCTGGCCTGCACGTCAGTACATTGCCAAAACCTGCAAGGTGGGCGAAGCAGACTGTCCGGTTTATCTGTCGCTGCAGAGTGACCCGCCGACAAGTCGAAATGATGCAACCCAGTTTGTCCCTCGCCCTGTTAAAGCGGCACAAAAACCAAAAGAAAATACGTCTTCAGGTAGTAACCAAATCGTCGCTAACCTTAAAGCTGATGGGTGCCAATTAATTAATGACTCATTAGTCAAAAAGGGAGTGTCAGAGGACTCAGATGCCTTCTGCGCTCAGGTGACAACCGTTACGCCGGGACCTGCCTATTATGGTGTCCAATATAATAAGAAAGACGGGTCGAGAAGCCAGGGCGCAACGGTGCAATACGAAGGAACTCAGGCCGTTTGGATTGATGTACCGCCCTATGGAACGCTGCATTTGAAATAACACCTCTTTATTCCTTTCTATATTAAGAGG
>Ga0065704_10000512_pt1 | contig 18867 bp, 17 predicted proteins | sample SwiRhicommuniRL2_FD_59091 | JGI IMG/M metagenome (GOLD analysis project Ga0065704, IMG submission 59091) | Switchgrass rhizosphere bacterial communities from Rose Lake, Michigan, USA - RL2 v2 (version 2) | ecosystem: Host-associated > Plants > Roots > Rhizosphere > Soil | place: East Lansing, MI
CCACCGCCTTCATCAGGCCGATGTTGCCTTCCTGGATCAGGTCGAGGAACTGCAGGCCGCGGTTGGTGTACTTCTTGGCGATGGAGATGACCAGGCGCAGGTTGGCCTCGACCATTTCCTTCTTCGCCTTGCGTGCCTTGGCTTCGCCATAGGCCATCGCGCGGCTGATTTCCTTGATGTCGGCCAGCGTCAGGTACATCGCCTGTTCGACGGCGATGGTGGCTTCCTGCTCGGCGACGATCTGCTCCCTGACGTCACGCAGGCCCGACGACCACTTCTGCTTGCGCTTCAACACCTCGTCCACCCAGCCCAGGTTGGTCTGGTTGCCTTCCCACGCGCGCAGGAACTCCTTGCGCGGCATCTTGGCGACATTGGCGCACAGGTGCAGCACGCGGCGCTCATGGTCCTTGACCTGGGCCACGACCTCACGCAGCTTGCGTACCAGCGTGTCGGTCAGCGGAAGCGGCAGCTTGAGGGTGACGAAGGTCTCGCCGAGTTCGGTGCGCAGCTTGACCACGGCCTTGTTCTCGGGGCCGTTCTTCGCATAGGACTTCTTGAACTTGGCATAGCCGTCGGCCAGCACCTGCATGCGACGCGCGACTTCTTCCGGATCCGGGCCGGTCGGGCCCGCTTCCTCGGCCACATCGTCAGCGGCTTCTTCTTCATCGTCGGCGGCATCGTCGGCAGCTTCGACGGTTTCCTCGGCCACCGGTACTTCCGGCGCCGGCTCCTCGACATCGTTGAATCCGACGATAACCTCGGCCAGGCGCTTCTTGCCCGCCTTGTGCAACTCGTAGTCTTCCAGCAACAGCTCGATCGACCACGGGAAGTTGCCGAGCGACGCCTGCACCTGGCCCAGGCCTTCTTCGATGCGCTTGGCGATGGCGATTTCGCCTTCGCGGGTCAGCAGCTCGACGGTGCCCATCTCGCGCATGTACATGCGCACCGGGTCGGTGGTGCGACCACCTTCGGTATCCAGCGAAGTCAGCGCCGCGGCGGCTTCTTCGGCCGCGGTTTCGTCGACTTCGCGGTTGCCGGTGTTGCCATCGGCGAGCAGAAGGGTTTCGGCATCGGGAGCGACTTCATGGACATCGATGCCCATGCCGTTGATCATGCCGATGATGTCTTCGATCTGTTCCGGATCGACCAGGTCGTCAGGAAGGTGATCGTTGACTTCGGCGTAAGTCAGATAGCCCTGCTCCAGGCCCTTGCTGATCAAGAGCTTGATGTCGGACTGCTGCGCAGGACGTTCGTTGGCCATCGAGGTTGCGCCACCGGGAAGAGGAAAGGGAGAACCCCGTATTATACCAGCCCGGACCGGCTTGGGTTCCTGAAGCCTGTCTCCCGGCAAGGGGAGAACGTCACGGGCGGAGCAGGAAGGTCACGGGCCCGTCGTTGACGAGGCTGATCACCATATGGGCGCCGAAACGCCCGGTTTCCACCCTGCCGGGGTGCTTTTCGCGGCAGATGTCGACCAGCCGGTTGAAGCCCTGTTCAGCCTCGGCGGGCGGGGCCGCGGTGGTGAAGCTGGGCCGCATGCCCGAACGGGTATCGGCGGCCAAGGTGAACTGGCTGACCAGCAGCAGTCCGCCGTTCGTATCGGCCAGGGACCGGTTCATGCGCCCCGCCTCGTCGGCGAAGACCCGGTAACCCAGCAGGCGGTCGGCCATGCGGGCGATCTGCGCCTCGCCATCCCCGGGTTCCACCCCCACCAAGGCCAGCAGACCGGTGTCGATGGCCCCCACGACGATGTCGTCGACCGCGACGCTCGCCCGGGTCACACGCTGGATCAGGGAAAGCATGGGATGGGTCCGGACGGCACGAAGGGAAGAACAGGATACCGGGGTCACCGTCGTGCACCGGCAGCAAGGGCGGCGCGCCGGTTGGCTACACTCGGCGGATGAAACCGGACACCCTCGCCGCCTTCGGCTACCACGCCGCCGCCTTCATCGGGCGCCTCCCCTGGTCTTGGCTACGCGCACTGGGAAATGCAATGGCCTGGGCGTGGCGGCGGTTCGACGTGCGCGAAAGCCGGGTGGCCCGCCGCAATCTGGAGATCGTCTATCCGGACCTGCTGCCGGGACAGCGGGACGAACTGCACGCCGCCATCCTGCGCACGACCGCGCGGCAGGCGCTGGAAACGCTGCGCTTCTGGACGCGGCCAGCAGGCGAGAACCTGGCCTGCCTGCGCGAGCGTCACGGCGAGGCGCTGTACGACGAAGCGCTGGCCAGTGGCAAAGGCGTGATCGTCGCTGCGCCCCACTTCGGCAACTGGGAGCTGCTCAACCAGTGGCTGGCCTCGCGCGGCCCGATCGCCATCGTCTACCGCCCGCCTGAGTCGCCGGCGGGTGACGCCTTCCTGCTGCGGGTGCGTGGAGCGGACAACATCCGCCAGGTGCGCGCGGAGGGCCCCGCCGTGCGCCAGCTATGGAAGGTGCTGAAGGATGGGGGTGCGGTGGGCATCCTGCCCGACCAGCAACCCAAGATGGGCGATGGCGAATTTGCGCCGTTCTTCGGCAAGCCCGCACTGACCATGACGCTGGTGTCGCGGTTGGCGGAGCGCACGGGGGCGACGGTGCTGTTCGCCTGGTGTGAACGCATCGGTCCGGGGCCGGACTTCGCGCTGCACGTGGAGCGCGCACCCGCAGCGATCGCCGATGCGGACGCCGTAACGGCAGTGACAGCGCTCAACCAGGCCGTCGAGCGGATCGCGCGTCGCGATCCCGCGCAGTACCAGTGGACCTACAAACGCTATACCCTGCGGCCGGAAGGCAGTGGCGAGGGCAATCCCTACCACTGAGGGGAATACACGGGGGAAGACGATGCGGATGCGGAGATGGCTGGCCGGGATGTTGGCTGGCGCACTGGTGCTGCCGGCGTGGGCGGCCGAGGACATGGCCACGATGAACGACGTGAGCCGCGCGTGGGATCGCTACGCGGCGCTCAGCAGCCAGGACAATGCCGAGGCGGCAGGCCTGCTGGCCACGTCCAGCGAGGACCACTTCGCGTTCCTGCGCGACCTGGCCTTGTATGCGTCCCCCGGACAGCTCCGCCGCTTGCCCAGCCTGGATCGGGTTCTGGTGTACCTGCTGCGGGCCACCCAGGCGGATGAAGTGCTGCAGGCGATGGATGGGCGCGCGGTGGCTGCACTGTGCTTCACCCGGGGCTGGATCGGCGTCGAACCGGCGTCCGAAGACGCGCCGATCCTGGCACTGAGCAATGTCACAGTGGTCGGGGACGAGGCCGTGGGCGAGATCGGATCGCCGACCGAGACCCAGTTCCAGTTCGGCCCCATCCTGGCCCGCGAAGATGGCCGCTGGCGGTACCGCTACGAATCGATGGTGATGGATGCGTCGACGCTGATGGACCAGTCCTTCCGGCAGGCCGGCATCGGCGACGTCCAGGCCATGGAGATGTCAATCTCGACGATGCTCGAGTCCGAAGCGCCAGCCTTGGCGACGCTGGACCGTGCGCCGCTGGACGACGCGGCCATCCGGACCCGCCTCAACGAGGATTGGCCCGACTACATGCACAGCTACCGGCTGCGCGTGCAGGCGATGCGGCAGAAAGCCGCGGACGGCGACCTCCTGGCCCAGTTCGGGGTCGGCTCCCTGCTCTACAGCGGCGCGATGCCGCAACTGGCGCCGAAAGACGAAGCCGAGGGCCTGGCCTGGCTGGAGAAGGCAAGCGAAGGCGGCCACGCGCAGGCGGCGTGGGTCGCATCGAACGCGATTCCGCAGCGTGGCAAATTCTCCGAGGCGTCGCTGGCCCGTGCACTGCCGCACCTGCAACGCGCTGCTGCGCACGGGCGCGAACCAATGGCCCTGCTCGGCATGGCCAACTACTACTTCGAGGGCGTGGCCGGGCTGCCGCGCGATTGCAGGCAGGCGGCCGATTGGGCCAGCCGCGCCGAAGAAGCTGGCGCGAAGCAGGCACGCAACGAACGCGTATGGATCTGGGCGACCTGTCCTGTCGCCGGCCAGCGCGATCCGGCCAAAGCGCTGGAACTGGCCCAGTTCATGATCCGGCGCAAGGATGAACTGAATTGGCATGAACTGGATACGGTGGCGAGCGCGCTGGCCGCCAACCGGGACTTCGAACAGGCCGTCCAGTTCCAGCTGCTAGCGCTCGAGAAGCTGACCGCCGACACCGAGACGACGGAAGACAAGCGCGCGGGCACCAAGAAACGGATGACGGCGCGCTTGAGCCGGTACCGCAATGGCAACGACTATGTGCTGGACTATCGTGCGATAGATGAGATCAGGGCAGGACGGATGTGATGCACATGGAGCCTGAATCCGCTACGGGTACGCCAGAGTGGCAATCGCTGCCGCCCCGCGGCGCCTGGCTGGCCGCGCTGGGCGGTGCTGCCCTGATGTTCCCGCTGGCGATCCCTGCGTTCTTCATCTCCCGGGCCACCGACGTCGTGTCGCCCTGGCTTGCCGTTCCGGCAGCGGCGCTGGCCGGCGCATTGATCGGCGCGTGGGTCGCGGTCAAACGCCATCGGCGCACCCGCTGGCGCCTGGACGATCAGGGTTTCGCGTTGCGTCGCGGTAACTGGTGGCAGAGCGAGACCCACGTGCCCATTTCGCGCGTGCAGCACCTGGATCTCAAGCGGGGACCGCTCGAACGCAGCGCACGCCTGTCGACCCTGGTGGTGCATACCGCAGGCACGCGGATGGCGGCGGTTTCCGTGTCGGGGCTGGATGCAGAGGACGCGGAGCGCCTGCGCGAACGCCTCGCCACACAGGTCGACCACGACGACGCGCTGTGATGGATGGCGCCGTGCAAACCGATGCTCCCGACGAACGCCGTCTGCACCCCTGGTCATGGCTGTTCGTACTGCTGCAACAACTCAAGCAGTTCATCTTTCCGCTGGTCGCGCTGGTGGTGTTCGGCGCCCGCAGGAGCAGTGGCGATGGCGACGTCTGGGCGTCGCTCGCGCCCGTCATCGGCATCATCGTGCTGGTGGTGCTGGCGATCCTGCAGTACTTCACCTATCGCTACACGATCGGGCGCGATGGCCTGACGGTACGCGAAGGCCTGTTGCACCGCTCGCGACGGGAGATTCCGTTCTCGCGCATCCACAATGTGGTGGTCCACCAGTCGCTGCTGCACCGCATGTTCGGCGTCGCAGAGGTGCGGCTCGAGTCCGCGGGAGGTCAGAAGCCCGAAGCCCAAATGCGGGTCCTTGGCCTGCACGACGCGCTGGCCCTGGAAAACCTGGTGCGGCACCAGGCGCATGGCACGGCCGCCCACGAGGCGCCGGGTACCACGGGCGCAGCACACCCGGCCGACACCACACTTCTGTCGCTCTCGACACGAGAGGTCATCAGGCTTGGCCTGATCTCCAACCGCGGCATGATCGTGGTCGCCGCGGGCTTCGGTGCCGCGTGGCAGATCCTGCCGGAGAAGATGATCGAACAGTTCTTCCGCCAGGGTGCGAAACAGGCTTACGGCTATGCCGAGCAACTGCATCTGGGCTGGCTCGCGGGCGCGGCCAGCGTCGTCGCGCTCATCATCCTCGCGCTGGGCCTGGTCCGAGCCTTGTCCGTCGTGCTGGCACTGCTGCAGTTCCACGGCTTCCGGCTGACCGAAGATGCACGCCGCCTGATGGTGGAACGCGGCCTGCTTGCGCGCCTGCGCACCAGCGTTGCGCGCCGGCGCATCCAGGCATGGACCGTCCATGAGGGCGTGCTGCACCGGGTGTTCCGCCGCCGCTCGCTGCGCATCGATACCGCCGTCGCCGAGAAGGCAGGCCAACAGGACACGCGCGCGCTGAAGGATGTGGCCCCCGTCGCGTCGCCAGACGCGTGCGATGCGCTCATACGGCACCTGCTGCCGCATGTGCAATGGCCGCGTGAGGACTGGCAACCCGTCGAAGACTCCGCACGCTGGCGCTTGTTGCTGCCGTCGCTGGCCCTGCTGGTACCGCTCACCGCGCTCGCAGCGTGGCACGTCGGTCATTGGGCCTGGCTGGGGCTCGCATGGTTCGCCTTCGCCGCGTACGCCGCACACCGGCAGGCGCAGCGCATGGGCTGGGCCCGGGACAATCACGTCGTGGCAGTGCGCAGTGGCTGGTGGTCACGCTACTGGCGCTTTGCCGAGATCGACAAACTGCAGGCGTTGCGCCTGTCGCGCTCGCCCCTCGACCACGCCTGCGGCACCGCCACGCTCTGGCTGGATACGGCGGGCGCCAGTGGGATCGCGGCACCGCTATGCCTGCGCTTCGTCCGTTTCGAAGAAGCGGCCATTGTTTATGATCGCCTGCGTGACACATTGGCAGCTCGCCGCCTGACATGGTGAACATGGAATCGATCCCGCAATCGGACGCCGCCGCTCCGCTCGTGGTGCGCTGTGGCGCCTTCGGCGACGTGGTGATGCTGACTACCCTCATCCGCCTGCTGCACGCACGCTACGGCCGTCCCGTCGACGTACTGGGCGCCGGTCCCTGGACGCACGCCCTGCTCGAGCCATTGCCGGAGGTGGGCTCCGTGTGGACGGTCAGCAGCCGCAATACGCCCTACCTGCTCTGCCCCAGCCAATGGGCGGCAGTCAGTCGGCTGCGCGCACGTGGGCGCGGCCCCGTGTACGTGTGCGAAACACATCCGCCTACACTGCGCCTGCTGCAACGTGCGGGCATCCCCGACGAGGACCAGGTGCGGCGCGCACTCGAGGGCGATGAGCGCGACGGCGTCCCGAGACTCTGGCCTGACCGCTGGCTGCTGCTGGGTGCGAGCAATCCGGCGCACCCTTACCCACATGCCGCCGAGGTCGATACCGCCGCCTTCCGCCTGCCCCGGCTGGTGGTACGCCCGGTGGATCGCGAGGACGTGCTGCGCTGGAAGGCCGCCCACGGATTCGGAACCGCGCCGTGCGTCCTGTTCCAGCCTGGCAACAAGCGCACCCACAAGCGAGGCCGCCTGGGCGCACTGAGCCACTCCAAGCATTGGCCGCCCAGTGCATGGGCCGGACTCGCGGACGCGATCTGGAGCGACCTTCCCGATGCCCGGATCGTGCTTTGCGGATCGCCGGCCGAACGCGGCGTGCTGGACGACATCCACGCGGCCGCTGGGCACACGCCCCGGATGGTCAACGCCGCAGGAGAACTTCCGGTGCCGCGCCTGCTCGCATTGCTGGAACAGGCGCACAGCATGGTGTCCGTCGACACCGGCCCCGCCCATGCCGCTGCCGCGCTCGGCTGCCCGCTCGTCGTGATGTTCGGTTCCGCGTCGCCCGCGAAATGGCGACCCATCGGTCCCGGAGCGATCCATGTGCTGGGCGGCGAACGCGGCGAGGCGAGCCGCGTCAGCGACCTTCAGGTCGCCGACGTGATCCACGCATGGCGCACGCTGCCCATGCGCGATCAGCCCGTCTTCTCGATGCCGTAAGGCGTCCGGGTGATGCGCTGCGCGCGGGTCTGCGCGCGGATGGCGAGGTTGCGCTGTATGGACTCCGACGTCTTGTAGCTCCGCGCGTGGTCCAGATGCACGCAGACTGCACGATGGCGGATCTGCTTTCCGTGCACTCCATGGTTCTCCAGACGCTCGCCCAGTTCGCGATCGGGGCCGCCGTACTTCATCCGTTCGTCGTAACCGTTGATCGCCAGCAGATCCTGCTTCCATGCGGAAGAGTTGCAGTTGTTGAACGTCGCGCGCGTGGTGGTGATGGCATCCAGCAGGGGGCCGGTCCGCGTCCCCGCGCCCAGCTTGAGCGCAGGCGAGAATCCCACGCGGTCCAGCGCGCGCAGCCAGTCGAGCTGGAAGCATCGGCCGTCGCTGATGTCATTCAGTGTGATCGCCTTGCTCGCCTTCATGCTCAGCTTGCAGTAGCCCCCGGACAGGAAGCGCCCCGGCTCCGCCAGCGCGGCGTGGACGCCGACGAAATCGCGGCGCGGAATGCAGTCGCCGTCGGTGAAAAGGATGTAGTCGTGCGACGACTCCAGGATCGCGCGATTCAGGATCTCCTGTCGCCGGTAACCCGCATCTTCGTGCCAGACATGCCGCAACGGCACCGGATAATCGGCCGCCAGCCGTTCCACCATCTCGCGGGTGCTCGCACGCGAACCATCGTCGGCGACGATCAGCTCAAAATCGCGCCATGTCTGGAACCGGTAGCCGTGCAGCACCTTCTCCAGCCATTCCTCCGCGTTGTACGTACTGGCAATGACAGTGATCTTCATGACACCCCTTCACCCGCCCGATTCTCGCCGGGCCAGATGACAACCGGTCGCGGTCCTCAGGCCGGCCCCCAATAACCGATGCGCTTGCGGATCTTGAGCTTCCGCCACAGGTTCATCGGCTTGGGCCGCGGGTTGCGTGCCCCTGCCGCGATGAACGCGTCGATGGCCTCCAGCACGCGCTCGCTCGATCGGCCGTCGCGGTAGGGATGGATGCTGTCGGCGTAGTCGACGATGGCCTGCATGAGTGCCGGCGGCCGTGAGAGCGCGCGCCGGATCGCCGGCTCGAACTGGGCCGCATCGTCGATGTCGATCAGTTGCGGGCCCGGCCTGCGGTTCTTGAACGTCACCACCGGCTTGTGCGTGAGCAGGAACTCGTTCAGCGCCGACGATGTGTCCGAACACATCATGTCGACCTGCGGGAACAGGTCCAGGATGTTGTCGTCGTCGGCGAAGCGCAGGTGTTCGTTCTGCAGCGCGCGGAATTTCGCCACGGTGTCCGGGTTCATCTTCGGATGGAAGGTGACGATCCAGCGCCACTCCCCTGTGCGCGACAGACGCTTCACTTCTTCGTACAGCGTCTCTGCGGCACTCCACGACGGGGAGAACGTGGAGTGGTACAGGATGACGGGCGGTTCGCGAACCGGCGGCAGGGCGCCGGCGATATCCTTCATGAAGGGGTCGATCTTAGGCCAGCCCGTCTCGACCACCTTGAAGTGGCCGACGCGCTCGGCGATGTCCGTGAATGCGCGCGTGTCGTTCGGCCCCGTGGTGCAATAGAGGTCGAAGAACCCGCGGATGTAGATGTGCCGGGGCTTCCCCGCATCGAAGCCGTGGAAGGTTTCCACCTTCACGCCTGGGAAGAAGTGCGGCACCGCGTTGCTGCCGGTGATCACGGCGATGGCGTTCCAGCGGCGGACTTCCTCCGTGGTGGTCAGCAGCCTCTCGTCCGGACGCAGGTCCTCCGCCCCTGGGCCATCGAAGAACCAGGCGGCCTCACCGCCGCGAGCACGGATGGCATCCTGCAACGGCCGCAGGATGGCGAGCGCGTAGCGCTCCGAGCCGTACAGGAGATAATGCTTGGCCATCAGTGTTCCAGTTGGTGTGCAGCGAGCTTGCGATGTGCGGCCTCGATCGAGGCCGGGTTGTGTTGCATCTCGTAGTAGCGCATGCGTTTGTAGACAGCGTAGTTCGCCGCAGTCTGGGCAATGATGAAACCGCGCCAGCCGTCCAGGAAAGCCAGTCGCAGCAGGTAGTCCTTGATAAAGCTCGACAGATAGACCAGCGGGGTCAGCCACATCCGCACCGGCCGCCGCTTGTCGCGCCAGTCCAGAGCCTTGAGTTCGCTGTAACGGAGTACCTTCAGCTGCTTGTGCACCAAGCTGGGGTTGTCGGCGTGATTGAATGGCGCGCGGAACTCTACCGTCCCGCCATCGAAACGCAACGACTCATGCACGCGGGCATCCGTCCACCGCGCCCGGTCGCGGTGATAGATCCGCGCAGAACGCTCGCCCACCATCGGCCGGTACCACCGCATCGGTGCGCCCATCAGCCAGGTACGGCGGCGAAGCCAGGCACCCGCCTTGGCAGAGACCAGCAAGGAGGGCAATTCGCGTTCGAGTTGCGCGGCAAGTTCCTCCGACAGGAACTCGTCCGCATCCAGCACCAGCAGCCAGTCGTGGCGCGACTGGGTGCTGGCGAAGTTGCGTTGCGGCCCGAACCCCAGCCAGTCCTGGTGAACTACGCGCGCGCCATGCGCCTGCGCGACCGCGACGGTATCGTCGGTACTCCCGCTGTCGACCACCAGCTTTTCCGTGACGAACGGCACACTATCCAGGCAGCGTCCGATGTTCAGCGCCTCGTTGTGGGTAATGACGACGAGGGAGATGGGAAGGGGGGGCTGCATGGCGGTCATTCTAGACTCCCACGCAGATTCCGGGTGCAGGAGGCCTACCGATCCTCTACTGGCGTGACTTCCTGACTGGCGGCTGTCTTGCGCTTACGCGTGGACCCGTCCTCAACTCACAGTACCGGGAAAATACTGCGTCCCCACTACCCCCCCTTTCCCATGCAGCGCATCCTGGTCACCGGCGGAGCCGGCTTCCTCGGGTCGCACCTGTGCGAGCGACTGGTCGAGCAAGGCCATGACGTACTGTGTGTCGACAACTTTTTCACCGGCAGCAAACAGAACATTGCCCACCTACTCAGTCATCCCCGTTTCGAATTGATGCGGCACGATGTGACCTTCCCCCTCTACGTGGAAGTGGACCGCATCTTCAACCTCGCCTGTCCTGCCTCGCCCGTGCATTACCAGCACGATCCGGTGCAGACGACGAAGACCAGCGTGCATGGTGCCATCAACATGCTGGGGCTGGCCAAGCGGCTCGATGCGCGCATCCTGCAAGCGTCCACCAGCGAGGTGTACGGGGACCCGGAGGTGCATCCGCAGCAGGAAGGCTACTGGGGGCGCGTCAATCCGATCGGCATCCGCAGTTGTTATGACGAGGGCAAGCGCTGCGCCGAAACACTGTTCTTCGATTACTTCCGCCAGCACCAGCTCGACATCAAGGTCGTGCGAATCTTCAATACCTACGGACCTCGGATGCATCCCAACGATGGCCGGGTCGTGTCCAATTTCATCGTGCAGGCGTTGCGCGGCGACGACATCACCATCTACGGCGATGGCAGCCAGACACGCAGCTTCTGCTACGTGGATGACCTCATCGAAGCCATGGGGCGCATGATGGAGACAGAGCGCGGCTTCACCGGCCCGGTCAATATAGGCAACCCCGGCGAGTTCAGCATGCTGGAGCTGGCGGAAAAAGTGCTCGCTCTGGTCGGCGGCCGTTCCCGGCTGGTCTTCCAGCCTCTGCCTTCCGACGACCCGAAGCAGCGCCAGCCGGATATCGCGCTGGCGCGAGAGAAGCTGGGATGGGAGCCCCGTATCGCGCTGGAGGATGGACTGAAAGAGACCATCTCCTACTTCCGCCGCCTGCTGCAGGCCTAAGCATGACCACGTTCGCCGTTGTCGTCACCAACTACAACTACCGCGCGTTCGTCGAGGCTGCGGTGGACAGCGCATTGGCCCAACGCCATGCGCCACGACAGGTCATCGTGGTGGACGACGGATCCAGCGATGGTTCGCCCGAACTGCTCCGGCAGCGTTACGGTGCCGACCCGAGGGTGACACTCCTGTTCGGTGAGAATGGCGGGCAATTGTCGGCGTTCCGAAGAGGCGTAATGTCAGCCGATGCCGACGTGGTCTGCTTCCTGGATGCGGACGACCTGTGGGAGCCTGGCTATCTGGAAGCACTCGCCGGCCTTTACGACCAGCGCGCGGATGTTGACTTCGTCTTCAGTGACCTGCAGGTCTTCGGTGACGACAGCGAGCACATCCGCTTCGATGAGAAGCCCGTCGATCTTGGCTTCACCGCCATCAGCACCCTCGTATTCCAGCCCTGGTACGGCGCACCCACGTCGGCACTTTCGCTCCGCCGCCACTGGGCCGTGCGAACGCTCGACCTTCCGGCCTCCTTCGATTCATTGTGGCGACTGTGCGCCGATGCCTGCGTAGTCCACGGCGCCAGCATCCTCGGCGCCCGCAAGTATTTCCTGCCGACCGGCGAGGTACGCTATCGCTCGCACGGGAAGAATGGTTGGTGGGCCACGCGTCGCGACCCGGTTTCGCTGTACCGCAACCGCGTCCGCAACCTCGGCATCATCAACCACTACGCGACCATCGTCGGCCTCGACCGGTCCGCGGCGGATCTTGGCAAGTACGAGTACCGCACGAAGGTCGCGCCCTCGCGGACGGAGCGCAAACGGTATGCTTCGCTCGCGCTGCGCGGAACGGCCCCATGGTGGAAACGATGGGAGCGGGCGCTCGGGATCATGCTTGGCCGCAGAATGGGGAAGCGATGAATACCAAGCCCGCTTCGCGCAAGCCGCATTCGGTCAGCGTCGTCGTCACGACATTCAATTGGCCCGAGGCGCTGGCGAAGACATTGCGTGCGCTCGCAGCTCAGCAGACACTGCCTGGTGAAGTGATTGTGGCCGACGACGGGTCTGGCCCCGCCACGCGTGACTGCATCGAGCGCATTGCACGCGACTATCCGATACCTCTGCATCATTGCTGGCAACCCGACCAGGGCTTCCGGGCTGCGTTGTGCCGCAACCGCGCCATCGCGGCCGCTTCCGGCGAGTACGTGATCCTGCTCGATGGCGACATGGTGCCGCATCCTGCGTTCGTCGCCGATCACCTTGCTGCCGCACGACGTAACACCTTCGTGCAAGGTATGCGCGTCCTGACCGATGCCGACGGTCGTGACAGGCTACTCGCCAGCGACGCCTACACCTTGGGGTTCTTCGATCCGGGCATTCGCCGGCGGCGTCACGCCTTGCGCCTGCCATGGTTGTCGCGCTGCATCGCAGCTGTGAGTCCCAATACGTCCCTGAAAGCCATCAAGACCTGCAACCAGGCGTGGTGGCGTGAAGATCTGGTCGCACTCAACGGCTTCGACGAACGCTACGAGGGATGGGGACGTGAAGATGTTGATCTGGCGGTTCGAGCCATACGGTTGGGCCTCAGGCGTCGGTCACTCCGCTTCGCCGGTCTCGCCAGCCATCTGTATCACCCTGAACGCCACGATGGGGAAACAAGCGCCAATGATGCGCTGATCTTCGAAACGAAACACGGACGGCACACGCGCAGCCTATTGGGTCTGGACAGGCACCTTGAGACGCCTGGCCAGGCGTCACTGGCCGATCTGGCGAGTTCTGCAGGCGGAGAGCACGCTAACGCAGCATGAAGCATGTGCCCGCAATGATGCGCGGGCACGCGCTCACTCGTTTCGCATGCCGATGCCAAGCAGCAGTCCTACCAGCACCACGTACGCACTCGTGCTGAGCGCGTGGGAGAACATGGACTGCGTCAGGCCGGAAACCATGTAGATGGCCACCAGCATGCCGGCCGCCCAAGGGGCTCCTGCCGCCTCCCCCGTGCGTCCCGTGCGGATCTGGCGCGTCGCGACTACCAGCGGGAGCAGATACAGGGCCAGCAAGCCGATGATCCCGGCGACCCCCATGGTCGCGCCCCATTGGGCCAGGTCGTTGTGTGCGTGCCCCAGCCCACAGAAGTGCCGCTCCGCACCCCTGCAATAGACGCTGGCATCCACGCGCGCCTCGAAGGCGTCGATCCCGATACCGGTGAGCGGTGACTCCCGGAAAGCATCCCATGCCACGGAGAGAAGCGCGAGGCGCGCGCTGATCGGCTTGTCCACCTGGCCCAGCGCATAGCCGGACACATCCGCATGCAGTTGGTCCAGCCTGAACTGGGTGGACAGCCATGGCACGGTCCATAGCGTGACGAACAGGGTCGCGAGCACACCGCCGGCGATACTCAGCCGCCGCCACCGGTACTGCGTTGCACCGCCCACCAGCAACATCAGGACCACCAATCCCAGGCCCAGCAGCGCACCGCGGCTGCCGCTGAGAATGACGGCCACATTGGCCAGCACGATCACCCCCACCAACAGCAGCGGCATCAGGAGACCGCTGCCCGGCGGCCGACAGAACACCGCGACCACCAGCAACGTCAGCACCGCGTTCGCGAACACGATCGGGTTTGCGTCACCGCCAGCCCGCTCGACGCCCAGCCACACCTGCACGATCGAGATGGCGAACGCGATGAGCAGCCCCGCCAGCGCGCCATACCACAGGCTCGACATTCGCACGCCAGTCGTCCATGCCAACCAGGCGCACCAGGGCAGCAGCAGCACGCGCGAAGGATTGTCCAACGCTGTCCAACCCGCGCCAGCCGTCCAGGTGGATATGGCCGTGATCGCGATAACGATCAATGCCGCCGCCAACACCGCATACCAGGCACGTGGGATTGTGCGTCCGCTGCGCCAGAGGTCGGGGAGCGCGGCCAAGGTTGCCGCCAGCATCAGTACCGCGAATACGGACAGTCCCTTGGGCACCACCAGCAGCGCGGCCGCGCTGAATCCCGCTAGCCACGCCAACCCACGCGCGACATCCTGTCGACGATAGCTCCTCACCTGTACACCTCGAGTCCTGCGGATTGTAGCGGCACGATCATGAAGGCGGCAGGCGGTACTCCGGGAAACAGAGTCTGAGCCAACCGCATACTTGTTACGTCAAAGTGATGTGAATCGACGGTTCTCTGCGCGCGGAAGTATGCGGCAATCGACGCACTCTCGGCACGCGGTACGCCCCATGCAGTCGGGTCAGGCCGCGTCCTGCGACGCGGTTCACCCTTTGCGCCATGATGCGTAGAAGAACCCGTCGCGGTCCTCCTCACCGGGCAAGCACTGCCGGCCGCCCGCGTCTTCGTGACCCCATGCGTCATCCAGTGCATCCAGCACCGCTTCCGGGTGGCGTGAGCGGAACGCATCTACCTGTCGCCCGTTCTCCGCGCGCAGAATCGAACATGTCGTGTAGATCAGTTGCCCGCCGCGGGCCAGGACATGCCAGGCCGCATCCATCAGGTTGGCTTGCAGCCGCGTCAGCGCCGCAAGGTCCTCGGCCCGCCGATGCAGCAGCACGTCCGGTTGCCGGCGCACGATGCCCGTGGCGGAGCAGGGCGCATCCAGCAGCACGACATCGAACGGTTGGCCATCCCACCAGGACGCCGTATCGGTGGCGTCGGCTGCCTGCAGGTGTGCGCTGACACCCACCCGATCGAGTGTCTCCCGGACGCGCTGCAACCGGCGGGCGTCCACATCCAGTGCAACCAGTCGCAATGAAGGGTCACGTTCCAGCAGGTGCGCGGACTTACCCCCGGGTGCGGCACACATGTCCAGCACGCGGGCTCCCTTGGGCAATGCAGCTGCCAGATCGGCCACGCGCTGTGCGGCCCCGTCCTGCACGGAGACATCGCCCTGGGCGAAACCGGGCAACGCCGTGGCGGCCAGCGGTTCGTGCAGGACCAGCGCATCAGCCATGTCTTCTGCGAGGTCCGCCACGATGCCCGCATCCGCCAGTCGTTGCCGGTACTCGTCGCGACTTCCACGAGATCGATTGACTCTCAACCACAGCGGCGCTTCCTGCTGGCTGGCCTCGAAGATCGCCTCGGCATGCTCAGGCCAATCGGCCCTGATCTGCCGGCGCAGCCATTCCGGCCAGAGCGCGTCAGCAGGCACAGCGGGCAGGCCTTCACGCTGCGCACGACGCAGCAGCGCATTCACGACCTTGTCCTGGTGCGGCCTCCCCAGCGCGCGCACGGCTTCCACGGTCGCCGACAGCGCCGCGTGCGGGGGAAGCCCCAGAACGACCACCTGCGCGAACCCCACGTGCAGGAGCGCACGCAACTCGTTGTCGCGCGGCCCCAGCGGCCTGCTCATCCACTGCCCCAGCGCTGCCTCGCTGCGGGCACGCGAGCGCAGCACGGCGAAACAGATCGCCTCCAGCAACGCGCGATCCCGTGCGTCATCGATGCGGGGCAGACAGGCGGCCAGTTCCGCTTTCAGCGAACGGCCACGGTGCATCACGGCATCGACGACACGGGTGGCCAGGACCCGTACCGCGACGCCGGCCTGCGTGTTCATGCCGTCACCAGGTCGCGCCGTGCGTTGAGGTAGTCCGCCGCGGTGATGGCCTTGCCCCCTTCCCGCTGGACGACACGCAGGCGCAGGACGCCATCGCCGCAGGCGATGTCCAACCCCTGCCGGCCTGCCGCGAGCAACGTGCCCGGCGTGGCGCCGTGGGACTGGTCCACCGCAACCGCGCCGTGGATGCGCAAGCGCTCGCCGGCGACCTGCGCTTCGGCCACGGGCCAGGGATTGAACGCACGCACCTTGCGAGCCAGCACTCCGGCCGGTTGCGCCCAGTCGAGCTTCGCTTCGGCCTTGTCCAGCTTGTGCGCGTACGCCACGCCCTCTTCCGCCTGGGGATGCGGCGGCAGGCGGACGCCGGCACGCAGCAGACCCAATGCATCGCGCAACACCTGGGCGCCCAGATCGGAAAGCCGGTCGTGGAGTTGCCCGCCGGTATCTTCCGGACCAATCGGCATGCTCTGCGCCAGCAGCACCGGCCCGGTGTCCAGACCCGCTTCCATCTGCATCAGGCAGACACCCGTCTCGGTATCGCCCGCCTCGATGGCGCGCTGGATCGGCGCGGCACCGCGCCAGCGCGGCAGCAGCGAGGCGTGTACGTTCCAGCAACCGTACTGGGGAATGTCCAGGACCGCCTGCGGAAGGATCAAGCCATAAGCCACCACCACCATGACGTCCGGTTGCATCTCGCGCAGTGCGTCCTGGGTGGACTTCTTCCTCAGCGAGAGCGGCTGCAGCACCGGGATGCCGCGCTGGATCGCTTCCAGCTTGACCGGCGAAGGGGTCAGCCCGCGTCCGCGCCCCGCCGGGCGATCGGGCTGGGTGTAGACCGCGACGACTTCATGGTGGGCATGTGCGGCGCGCAGGCTGGGCACGGCGAACGCCGGCGTGCCGGCGAAGACGATTCTCATGCGGGTGAGACCTCAGGAAAGGGATATCGGAACGGGCGGGACCAGCCCGGCACCCGATCCCGCCACGCCCGCACGTCAGGCGACGTGCTTGCGCTGCTTGGCCAGTTTCTTGCGCACCATTTCGCGCTTCAGCGGCGAGAGGTAGTCGACGAACAGCTTGCCGTCCAGGTGGTCCATCTCATGCTGGATGCAGACCGCCAGCAGGCCATCGGCCCGCAGTTCCTGCGGCTGCCCCTGGCGGTCGAGGAAACGCACGGTGACCGCATCGGCACGGGTCACGTCGGCAAAGATGCCCGGGACGGAGAGGCAGCCTTCCTGGTAGACCTGTTCGCCCGACTTGTCGCTCAGCTCGGGATTGATGAAGACCTGCGGCTGGTTCTTCTCTTCACTGATGTCGATCACCATGAAGCGCTGGTGCACATCCACCTGGCTGGCGGCCAGGCCAATGCCGGGAGCGTCGTACATGGTCTCGAACATGTCGTCCAGCAGGCGCTGGAACGCCGACGAGGTCACATGCCCCGCATCCACCGGCACGGCCTTCGTGCGCAGGCGGGGATCGGGGAATTCGAGGATGGGGAGCAGGGCCATGATGCTTCTCTGGATGGGGGCGCCAGTGGAATCCGGCAAGCCCTCACGAATTCTAACGCGGGCGCTTGCTTTGCGTCGGGTTTTCTGGACTATAGTGCTGACCACCTGTCGGGGAATCAGGTAGATACCGCCATGTTTAAATATTTTCGTACGGTTCTCGCCGTTGCGGCGCTGACCGTCGGCACTTACGCGGCCGCTGCCGAGATGGCGGGGAGCCACCCTGATACCTACGTGGTCAAGCGTGGCGACACGCTGTGGGATATTTCGGCGCGCTTCCTCAAGAAGCCCTGGCTGTGGCCGGAGATCTGGCAAGCCAATCCGCAGATCCAGAACCCGCACCTGATCTATCCGGGCGACGTGATCAGCCTGGCCTATCTGGACCGCGTGGCCGTGCAGCCGGGCCCGCGCCAGGAAGCCCCGCTGAACGCCATCCCGCTGTCCGACATCGAGGCGTACCTGAAGGATCGTCGCGTCGTCGACAGCTTCGAAAGCCTGCCGCATGTCGCAGGGCTGGATGAAGACCGCCTGCGCGGCTCCGGCGGTCACAACATCTACGTCCGCGGACTGGATGGCGCGCAGCCGGGCCAGCGCTTCGCGGTGGTCCGGCCGACGGCCCGCTTCACCGACAACCCGCGTGCGCAGGATCTGGACTTCCGCGGCAAGACCATCCGCGGCGAAGTGGACCAGTGGAAGGACATCGTCGAACAGAGTGGCAAGGGCGCTTTCCTGGGCTACGAACTGGCCAAGGTCAACGTGGCGACCTTCACCCGGGGTGTCGTCCCGGGCACCGAGGTCAGCACGCTGGTCGCCGACATCGGCGGACATGAGGTCCGCGTCGGTGACCGCCTGATCCCGGTGGACGCGCAGCCCTACGACCTGCACTTCTTCCCGCACCCGCCCGCCAGCGATCCGGCCGGCAAGTTGCGTGTACTGGCGGTGGCGGATGCCCTCACCTCGGGCGGTACGCGCGACGTGATCGCCATCTCCGGCGGCCGCCTGGACGGCGTGGACAACGGCACTGTGTTCTCGATCTGGCGCAATGGCAGCCACACCGCCAACCGCATGGCCCATCCGGAATCCTCGCGAATCAGCGAGTCGCCGAAGTCGGGCGCCGGCCGCGTCAGCCTGCCTGACGAATACGCCAGCCATGCGATGGTGTTCCGCACCTTCGACAAGGTCAGCTACGCGCTGGTCATGGAAGGCGTGGAGGCCACCCGCGTCGGCTACGAGCTGAAGCACCCCGACGCGACCTACTGACACGCGTCAGGCAATTCCTACGCAAGACCGCGACGGCGCCCGAGGGCGCCGTCGCCGTTTCCGGCCTACGCTCGCGGCATGCATACCGACGACACGATCGCACTGGCCAGACTGGTCCTGGCCAGTGGCCCGGTGCTGTGCCGCCGACGCCTGCTCGACCAGCACGGCACACCGGCGGCGGCCCTCCGGGCAGGAGCAAGCGCCTGGCGAACGGCAGGAATGGATGACGCGCAGATCACCCGTCTGCGCGGCCCTGCCGATGACGCACATATGAGAACACTGCGGTGGCTGCAGGCCCCCGGTCATCACCTGATCGGCTGGCACGACGCGGACTACCCGGCCCCGCTGCGGCAGATCGGAA
>Ga0065704_10070632_pt1 | contig 18862 bp, 16 predicted proteins | sample SwiRhicommuniRL2_FD_59091 | JGI IMG/M metagenome (GOLD analysis project Ga0065704, IMG submission 59091) | Switchgrass rhizosphere bacterial communities from Rose Lake, Michigan, USA - RL2 v2 (version 2) | ecosystem: Host-associated > Plants > Roots > Rhizosphere > Soil | place: East Lansing, MI
CTTCAGCCGCGACAGCATGCATTCGTAGAGTCTGTCGCGGCTGAAGCCGCTCCTACAAAACGCTGCATCGCCGCGGTTACGCGGCCTTCGCCGCCGCCAATGCGCGATAGCGCAGATCCAGCGCATCCGCCGCGTCCTGCAGTCGCGCCGCATCGCCATCGTTGACCACGACATCGTCGGCGATCGCCAGCCGCGCCGCGCGCGTGGCCTGCGCCGCGATCATCCGCTGCGCCAGTTCGGCGGTGATGCCGTCGCGCTGCATCAGGCGCGCATGCTGTGTCGCCTCGGGCGCGTCGACCACCACGATCCGGTCCAGCCACGGATACGCCGTGCGCGCGCCGACTTCGGTCAGCAGCGGGATCGCTGCCACGGCATAGGGACTGGTGGCTTCCCGGCACGCTTGCTGCAACAGCGCGCGGATCGCCGGATGGGTGATCGCTTCCAGGTCGCGGCGCGCCTGCGGATCGTCGAAAATGCGTTGGCGCAGCGCCGCCCGGTCGAGGCTGCCGTCCTCGCGCAGGATCTGTGGGCCGAAACGGGCCACGATCTGCGCGAGCGCCGGATGCCCTGGCGCCACCACGGTGCGCGCGGCCACATCGGCATCGGCCACCACGATGCCCTTGGCTTCGAAATGGCGGCTCAGCGCGCTCTTGCCGGAGGCGACGCCGCCGGTCAGGCCGACGATGAACTCGCTCACTGCGGCCCTCCGTTCAGCGCAACCCGGACCAGCGCATATAGGTGTCGATGATTTCCGTGCCCCAGAAGAACGTGATCCAGCCGGCGACGGCCAGGTACGGGCCGAACGGAATCGGCGTGGCGCGGTCGCGGCCCTTGGCGGCCAGCCAGAGCGAGCCGAGGATCGCGCCGACCAGCGAGGAGATCAGGATGGTCGGCAGGATGCCCTTCAGGCCGCACCACGCGCCGATCGCCGCCAGCAACTTGAAGTCGCCATGGCCCATGCCTTCCTTGCCGGTGATCTGCTTGAACAGCCACCACACCGACCACAGCGACACATAGCCGACCGCCGCGCCGAGCAACGCCGGCTTGGCCGGCATGTACAGGTTGTCCATGCTGCCGACCAATCCCAGCCACATCAGCGGCAGGGTCAATTGGTCCGGCAGCAACCGGGTGCGCAGGTCGATGCCCGACATCGCCACCAGGAAGCAACTGAACACGATCGCGCCGAAGCCCTGCCAGCCGAAGCCGAAGCGCCAGACGCTGGCGACCACCAGCAGGCTGGTCAGCAGTTCCACCAGCGGATACTGGATCGAGATCGGCGCATGGCAATGCCGGCACTTGCCGCGCAGGGCCAGCCAACTGAACAGCGGGATGTTCTCGTACCAGGACAGCTTGTGCTTGCAGTGCGGGCAGTGCGAGGGCTCGACCACGATCCCGGGTGGCGGCGGATCGTAGAGGTCCGGCAGTTCCAGGATCTCGCGCGAATCGCGCTTCCACTGCCACTCCATGCGCTTGGGCAGGCGCAGGATCACCACGTTGAGGAAACTGCCCACCAGCAAGCCCAGCCCGGCCGCGGCGGGAAAGCCGAGACCGGGGTGTTGATCGAGAAATGCCATTAATGCTTATCCAACGACGGAGGCCAGCTTGAAGATGGGCAGGTACATGCCGATGACCATGCCGCCGACGATGGTGCCGATGAAGACCATGATCAATGGCTCGATCAGGCTGCTCAGCGCATCGACCGCATTGTTCACTTCCAGCTCGAAGTATTCGGCCACCTTGAACAGCATCGCATCCAGCGCGCCGGCCTCTTCGCCGATGGCCGTCATCTGGATGACCATGTGCGGAAACAGATTGGCCTGCTTCATCGCGACGTTGACCGGGTAACCCACGGCCACATCGTCACGCATGCGCAGCACGGCTTTCTCGTAGACGCTGTTGCCAGTGGCGCCGGCGACAATGTCCAACGCCTCGACCAGCGGGACGCCGGCGCGGAAGGTCACGCCCAGCGTCCGCGAGAAGCGCGCCACCGAACTGTTGTGCATGATCTGGCCGATGATCGGCACCTTCAGGATCAGCCGGTCCATACCGTGCTGCATCGACGGCGAGCGCTTGTAGGCGAAGATGAAACCGACGATGGTGCCGACCAGGACAAGCAACAGGATCCACCAATAGGCGACCATGAAGCGCGATGCGGCGACGATCATCTGCGTAAATGCCGGCAACTCGGCCCCGAAACCCTTGAATACGTCCTCGAACTGCGGCACCACCCAGACCAGCAGGATCGAGCTGACCAGCAGCGCGACCGCCATGACCATGGCCGGGTAAAACAAGGCCTTCTTGATCTTGCCCTTCAGCGCTTCGATGTTTTCCTTGTACGTCGCAACCGTTTCCAGCACGGTTTCGAGCACGCCGGCGCCTTCGCCGGCCTTGACCAGGTTGCGGTAGAGCTCGTCGAACTGGACGGGATGCTTGCTGATCGCCTCGTAGAGCGAGGAGCCGCCCTCGATGTCGGTACGGACCTGGTCCACCATCTTCTTCATGCGCGGGTTCTTGTGCCCGCTGGCGATGATCTCCAGCGACCCCACGATCGGGACGCCGGACTTCATCATGGTCGCCATCTGCCGGCTGAAAAACGCGATGTCCTTCGGGGTGATCTTGCTGCCGGCGGCGCCGAAGAGCGGCTTGGGCTTGGGTTTGACCACCGACGGCGTGATGCCCTGGCGGCGCAACTCCGCGCGCAGCAGGTTGGCGTTCTTGGCGGTCTGCTCGCCCTTCATCTTGACGCCGCGTTTGTCCGTCCCTTCCCAGACGAACGGCACCTGCTGGCTGGTGCTGCGCGCCACGGGCTGTTTGGATACTGCGCTACGAGTTGCGGACATCGGATGTGCTCCCCGTCCAGCCATCCCCAGGCGGACATGCCAAGCATGGTATCGGTTTCCGCAGCGTATGGCATCCAGGCTTAGGAGGAGGCGGAGCGCCCGGATGGGGAGGGCGGAGCTATGGCGTGTTGACGTTGAGCGTCACTTTGTGACCTGTTTTGGCATAGGGGTAGGCCCGTCGCAAATCCACTCTTTGCCTATGCTGCCCGGCATGCGATGGGGCATCATGTGCCCGGGGAGCTTGAGGCGCGCGTGGGTAGGTTGGCACGCACCCTGCTTGCAACACCCGCACGTGGCGCTCTGCCGCGCGGCGCTCGAGGGGCAGGGTGCTCCGCGGGCCGAGTGTCTGCCAAACGTAAACACCACCATCTCTAGGGGATTCACTATGAAGAAGCAGCAGGGCTTTACCCTGATCGAACTGATGATCGTGGTCGCGATCATCGCCATCCTGGCCGCCATCGCGCTGCCGGCTTACCAGAACTACGTGCGCAAGTCGCAGGTTACCGCAGCCCTGTCCGACATCACCCCTGGCAAGACGCAGTTCGAAGTCAAGATTAACGAAGGTAGTGGCTTCGGTAACGATGGTAGTGCTGTTGGTCTGCAAAACAGCACCAGCCGTTGCACCAAGATTGACGTTGTTGCGAGCGACACCGGCAGCATTACCTGCACCATGATTGGCGGCGCGGGTGTGGGTGGCCAGACGATTGCTTGGACCCGCAACAGTTCCGGTAACTGGAAGTGCTCTACCACTGCTGATGCCAAGTATCGTCCCAGCACCTGTCAGTAACAGCTGTTCGGTTTGGAAAAGCCCCGCAGTTGCGGGGCTTTTTTTTTAAAGTGACATCATCTAGCTGGGGGAGCAAGATGGACGTTTCGAGGCGAAAATTAGATGGGTTCACTTTGGTCGAAATTATGATCGTTGTTGCGATCATCGCCATCTTGGCCGCTATCGCCTTGCAGGGTTACGCGCTGTACGTGACTAGGTCGCAGGTGGTTGCAGGACTCGATGAAATTCGGGCTGGAAAAACAGGTGTCGAACTGGCGTTTAATGAAGGTCATGCATCGGAAGTGGAAGCTGCTTATATAGGATTGCAAACGGCCACTAAGCGCTGCTCGGCTATAGTTGCTTCGCTCTCCGTAACTGGCGATGGATCCATCTCTTGTACGCTTCTGGGTAATGATGCGATCGTAGGTAAAGACATTAAATTGACGCGTAGCGTCTCGGGATCTTGGACTTGTAATGCCAGTGAATTGCCAGCGAGCTATCGGCCTGAAGAATGCGGCTGAGAAAGTGGACTCTCTGGTGATGGCTGAAATGTAACCGGGATAGAAGGTGATGCTTAAAAGATCTATTGGCAATAAAAATACCAGGCTATTCATATGGGTGTCTGGTGTCTTTATCGCATTGGCCGCCATTCTTGTATATTGGCCCGGCCTTTCTGGTCCATTTGTTTTCGATGACTACTCAAATATCGTAAGTAATACAAAGGTGCACGCGAAAAACTTGGACCTATCAAGCTTGGTGGAAGCCGCCAAAGGCTATGAGCCGGGCCAGATAGGTCGGCCTTTAGCGACGATGAGTTTCGCAGTAAATTATTATTTTTCTGGCGAAAATCCTTGGAGCTACAAACTGACAAGTGTGATCGTTCATGCCGTTAATGCTTTGTTGGTGTTTCTTTTGCTTTTAGGCATTATGCGCATAAAAGCTCTGGCTGAGAACGGCCGCGCAATCTTCTGCGCAGCAGTAACGCTAGCCTGGGCAATACACCCTCTGCAGGTGTCGACTGTTTTGTATGTTGTACAGCGAATGGAGATGCTGTCACTTACATTTGTACTTGTGGGATTGATCTTGTATGTAGCCGGTCGCCGTCGCCAGATCGAGGGCATAGGTGGTATGTGGTTGGTATTTTCCTCGGCCATAATTGCTGCTTTGGGTATTGCAGCCAAAGAAACTGCTGCACTATTTCCACTCTATACATTGGCACTAGAGTTAACTGTTCTTGGCTTTGGGGCACAAGGCAGTCGACTTAGGCGATTCTATAAGGTGTCGTATCTCCTGGCCTGTGTAACCGGTGTTATATTATTTTTTGTATGGGTGTTGCCATCTGCAATGGGCGATGATGCCTTCAGTAATCGCAGCTTTACCCTGGCTGAGCGGTTGCTTACCCAGTTCAGGGTGATTCCAATGTACCTTGGGGAGATAATACTTCCAATTCCTTCGCAGCTGAAGTTTTATTACGACGCCTACCAGAAGTCTACGGGGCTATTCTCGCCCATTTCCACCGCCCTTGGGGCGGCTTTCATCCTGGGTCTGATGGCAACTGCTTGGATGCTCCGCCGAAAAGCTTCCATTATCTCACTCGGCATTCTTTGGTTTTTTTCTGCACATTTTCTGACAAGTAATGTGCTGAACTTGGAGCTGGCTTTTGAGCACCGAAACTATTTTGCTACTCTGGGCGTGCTGCTTGCTGTAGGTGACCTGATCTGGCGAATTAAACTTCGGGACGGACCAGCGTTGAAGTACGTTGCCGTAATCGCTTTGCTAGCCACCATAATGGGGCTTTCACTTATCCGCTCGGCGACTTGGGGTAACGAGCTTTTGTTGCGCAATGAGTTGGTTGACATCAATCCAGATTCGCCTCGTGCTGGAAACGATCTTGCCGCACTGCTGGTTGCCATGGCTAACGGCGACCCAACTTCTCCACTCTATAGTATGGGAAAGCAACAGTTCGAACGAGTTGCAAGTTTGCCTGGAGCTTCACCACTAGCAGAGCAGGGATTGATCTTGATGGCGGCCGTCCATGGGCAGCCGGTTGAGGATGCTTGGTGGGAAGCAATGATTCGAAAGATAAAGAGTCAGCCGCTATCTCCCGAGCAGCTGATGGCGGTAAGCGGACTATTGAAGCAGCGATATGAGGGGGTTCAGCTCGATGACAAGAACTTATCCAGGGCATATCTGGCACTATTGGATAGGAAGCCAGATCACGCATTTCTATACGCTCAATTTGGAGGCTATGCTTTAAAGTATTTGAATGATGAGAGTCTGGCCGACAGAATGTTCGTGGAGGCAATAGATCATTCTAAAAATGACAGGATCTATGCAAACATTGTTTTGTCAGGATTGCTTAAGGATGGCTATGTCCGTCAAGCTGAAAAGGTATTTGTTCGTGGCTCTCAGCTTGGTCTCTTTGATGCGAATGAAATGCCCTCTGGGGAGGCGCTGCGTTAGTCTGCGTCAACGGGCATATCAAGTGTGCGTTGGATTCGAGTGCGCAGCTACACTTGAAATTTGCTTAACCGTCCATGCTGGCGTTGAGGGTAGAGTGAAATGATAACTGGGCAGGACTTTTTGACCTTTGGATCTCCGCTCATTCAGGATGAGGAAATCGAGGAGGTAATGGCATGCATGGAATCAAGTTGGCTGGGTACAGGGCCGCGCGTAGCTAGATTTGAGTCTGAGTTCGCAGCCTACAAAAAAGTCAACGCTTCGCATGTGGCAGCGGTGAATTCGTGTACGGCCGCGTTGCATGTGAGTATGATTGCAGCTGGATTGGATCGTGGCGCGGAAGTTGTTACGACGCCACTTACGTTCTGTGCGACGGTTAACGCAATAATCCATGCGGGGCTTACTCCAGTACTGGCAGACGTGGATCCTGAGACGCAATGTATTTCTCCAGCCTCCATTGAGGCGGCAATTACTCCAAGGACTCAGGCGATCCTATTGGTGCATTTTGCTGGACGCCCGTGTGAGATGGATGAAATAATGGCGATCGCTGAAAAGCATCGGTTGATAGTTATCGAGGATTGCGCGCACGCTATTGAAACAGAGTTTGATGGTCGTAAGGCCGGAACATTGGGTGATTTCGGTTGTTTTAGCTTTTACGCCACTAAGAACGTCACCACTGGTGAAGGCGGGATGGTAGTTGGGAGAAGCGAGGCCGCCATTTCTAGGGCACGTGTTCTGGCCCTGCATGGGATGAGTAAGGATGCCTGGCATCGTTTCGGCGACGAAGGATACAAGCACTATCAGGTGATTGAGGCGGGTTTCAAATACAACATGATGGATCTACAAGCTGCGATTGGTATCCACCAGCTGGCAAGAGTGGCATCCAATTGGAGGTTGCGTGAGCTACTTTGGAATCGCTACATGAAGGAGTTTGCAGACCTTTCGCTGGGCCTTCCGGCCGCGCCCGCTCCCAATACCGTGCATGGATATCATCTCTTCACTGCAATGATTGATGTCGAAAGATGTGGCTTATCTCGCGACGCATTTCTCGCTGGAATGAATTCCAAGGGTGTTGGCACTGGAGTGCATTATGTCTCTATACCTGAGCATCCATATTACCAAGAGCGTTTTGGGTGGGCCCCAGAACAGTGGCCTAATGCTATGAAGATAGGCCGTCAAACGGTAAGTCTTCCACTATCACCAAAAATCTCAGAGCAAGACGCGAGAAGAGTGATAAGTGCGGTGCGCTCAATTTTGACGTGACACTATTGCCGGTTGTGCAGTTTTTGGATGAAGCGAGCCAATAAACGCCATCGTATTCCTGGTAATGAACTGCCAAAACCCGCAACAGTGGTGTTTTTTTTCGTTAGCCCATTAACGAATTCCATTGCACGCCTTGCTGAGCATTCGCCATTGACTAGGGCGGCCAAAAATCTCTCGAGCTGCATCCACTGGAAATATTCATCGCTGGTTGTGGTTCTATCGATCTTTCTGCCGTTTAGAGCGGCAATGGAACTTGCAACGATAGGGAATCCAGATCGTTCTACAAGACCTATTTGCAACCATGGTCTAGTGTTAAATTCAATTAGATGCGCTACTCCCTGCGCGTCCGGCAGGTATGACAGCTCGCAAATGCCTATAATTTCGAACGCGTCCATGATCCTTGTGGCTGAGGGCAGCAGGTCCTCGTGTTCGTCTAAGCAAACCCAATACGCCGTTCCCCCTGTCGATGGGTATTTTGCCTTTTCGATAACCTGGCGAGCTTGAATGTGGTCATACAAATCGCGAACAGCGCAGACACTTCGTTCTCGATTCGGTCCCGTATTAAAGCGCGGTTGCGCGATCCAGCGCTCACTAATTGCCCAGGCATTACTTAAGCGGGTTACAATGGAGTTAATACTTTCACTATGATGCTGTCGGGTAACTATTTTTGTGCCACTGTTTCCAAGTGGTGATAGATCCATGTGGATAGGTTTTAGTGCTGGTTTAAAGACCGCGTCTAATCCTAGTCTTTCAATGGCTGCCGGTGCTTGCGTTGGATCATCGAGTACGATCGACGTGGAGACGCAAGTCCCCCCCCATTTGGTTGAGGCGAATTCGATGATCTCTGCTTTGTCCAAGCCTCCCATTCGTAAAGCCCTTGCTCGTGAAAATTCGCCGTACTTTAGTACTTCATCTCGGCACTCATTAAGTAAGCGCAAGCCGCCATCTTCAGTCGGAAAGATTGGTAGCCTACATGCCGCAAGATTTGATAACTTCGATAAAGTGCCAATAAATTTTTCGCGGAGGGCGTCCCAGTTATGCAAAAGATGCGAGAAGTCGACGATACCAGCGCACTCAGGTGTATCTCGCAAAATGCTATTGGCAACCAGAGATAACACGACATAACGCTTCCCAGCCATTTCTGCTGCTTCCGCCAACGCTAGGCCAACGATTTCCGATCCGCCGCTAACAATTAGAAAATCAGGTGGCTCGATGTTCATCATTTCTTATAGATAAAAAGATAATTGTGATAGCTGAGGCGTGGGGGCGCCTTCTTTTTTGCCATCCGACTCAACTCCCATTCCACTATGGCGGGAAACCAGCTCTTTGGTATGAGGCCATATCGAATAAGATAGATAACCGGCCAGCGACTGGCGCGGATGGGTATTTTTATCATTAGGCTTAATCCGCCTCGGGAAAAAATCTCTTCAAACCAAGGCTCTTGCAGGTAGCGGTTGTCGCCCGTTCGGATATTTTCGATCACCGCCAAATGGCCGCCAGGTTTGACAAACTTAATGGCGTCACCGCAGATTTTCGCCTTCCCGAGTAGGTGTACCATGCGTGCTACGCCAAATAAGCAAACCAGATCGAATGATTCGTCCCGAAAAGGAAGTTGTGGAAGCGCAGCGTTGACTATTCCGGCATACCGTGATTTTTCGGGAATAGATTTTAGAACCCGCAAAGACGGGTCCAAGCCAATTACGTCATAGCCCAGCTCGCCTAGTGCCTTGCCCATTCGACCTAATCCACATCCTATATCCAAGGCGTAGCCTTTGCTTGGCCTCAAATGCAGTTGTATGGCGCGTTCGTGCAAAATTTGAATGTATTCACTTTTGCGTCCGGTCCTATCGCCAGGGTCGGCGAGATTATTTCCGTCATCGTCGAATAAGGGTGCTTTGACCTGGGCGTGAGTCATTGGCTCTCCCGATAGGGCGCAAAGGCTAATCCAAGAACAATGTCGGCTACCAGTAGTGATACTCGCCCAAGCACTGCTAAACCAGCGACCGCGTCAGCAGGAAAGTGACTTGCCATCAGCATGAACATCAATTCTCGGACACCAATACCGGATGGTGTTACAAGGCTGACATATCCGAAAAACCAAGCCGCCGTGTAGATTCCGCAGAGCCACACTCCATCCGCCGCTGTGAGCCCCGGCCATGCTATCCCGTAGGCAGACCACGCAAGCAAGTAAACCAGCCAGCTTGCTGTAAACCAACACCAAATGTCACGCTTTAGTCGTGATTTGGCCATCGCAAAGGGTTGTAGGGCATCGCATATACGTGCTGTGGCATTGCCTGGAAGATGTCGCGCCAGCTTGAGTATTGCGGTCATTGGTCGGGCGTTCCATAGGCACAGGTACAGTGTCAATCCTGCGCCAAAAAGGAGTATCCCAATTTTCAATTGAAACATGGTTCCAATGACTGTTGCGGCGACCAAAATGGCAAAGGCCGTTGTTAATACCATATATGTTGCGTTGATGCTAATCCATTCGGCAAGACTAGCGGATTTTCCTGTCCCTGATTGGTAGGCAATACCCCAAATTCGACCTGGAAGATGCTTCATTAACTGTCCGGTGAAATACAGGTGCGCCAGTGACGTGCGTTTGTATGTGTGCGGTCGAATCTCAGCAAAGAGAGCGCGAAATCCTTCGAAAGCTAGGTAGCTAGATAAAGGGCATCCCATCAATCCCACAACTATCCAGCCTAGCTTCAGGTGCGGAAGGCTGTGGCTCAGTGCGGGAAATGATTTCCATAATAGGTAGCCTGTCCATATCAGTGATGCCAGCGCAAGAGGCATGAGCAGCCACTGCAGTCGGCTACGTTTGTTATGCATGTCCCACCAGGGAATGATGTATTTTTAAAGAAATTTCCGGCAGGTCGAACTGTGTCGCGAGCTCGGTCATCCCGCTTGACAGTTGGCAGGGAGATGAATGGAGCGCAGCCTTTATTGCCTTATGGAAGGAGTGTGCGTTTAAATTTTCAGAAAGAATTCCGCCTGGCTTCTGTGCTAGGAGAGCCGGGATGTCTCCTACGGGCATGGCGACTACAGGGCACTGCAGCTTCATTGCGTCGGAGAAGATAATCGGGATGCTTTCTATTCTCGATGGAATTAATAACCAATCAGCACTGGCTATGGCTCCTTCCGCGAAATTGCGATCCAGGAAGCCCTTGAGAACTACTGGCCTTCCTGCGGCCTTCAATCTCTGAACACTGGATTCGATCAATTTTTGTTCAGGTCCGCCGCCACAGATATGTAACACCTCAATGCGTTTCCAATCGTCCTCGTTTAATAAATCGATTGCTTCCAAGAGTAGATCCGCGCCCTTGTTTACATGCCAGCGCCCTAGAAAAAGCAAGCGATATGGCGGCGCAGTACGAAGCGGTTCTATGCGTGCCCGCATGACTTGCCGAGTACTCGGTAGAAAATCGACTTCCCTTCCAGCAATGGCTTTGGTGTCCTCAGCAAGCTTTAAGCCATCAGACCAACAGTGACGAGCATTCTGCAGCACTCTGCGCAAAAATGATTTGACAATCGGGATCCGTCCTAGGCTCCATATGTCGCTCCCCAAAGTCCATACGGAGTAGTCGACGTCATGCTTACGAGCGCAATACCTGGCCCATTCGCCACATGGCAGTGCCCATAGCGCCAGAATGTGAGTTGCCGAGCCGTCCTCCAGGGACGCAGCAGTAGTTGAGCGGCCTGCACGCATGACCTTCAGGATTCGCCATGCGTCGGCAGGATTCCAAAGCTTGAGAGTAGACAGGGGTTGGTCGGGAGTTTGATATCGAAAGATTTCGATGCCTTCGTGCCACTGCTCCCTTTCTGTTCTGCGACCAGGTGCAACGACTCTTACCCGCATTAGCTTACTGAGTTCAATAGCTAAATCTGCGACGAACGCGCCAGCCGCCTCGCTCCCGTCTCCAGAGATTGGAAAAGACGACGTGACAATCACCAATGTGGGTGGATTGCTCATTTTTTGTATGCTTTAACACTGTAGCCGGCCGTCAGAGCAGGCCATGACGGAAGCATCCGACCAAGCACTCGACCGCCAATGTTGATCAAGGGAACCATCAATGAAAGAAGTGGCAGCAGAAGTAATGCTGGGTGCCGTTTGGTAAGCGCTGTGCTATACATGCCGCCAAGCGCGAGATTGCAAAGCAATGCTGCTGTTTCCGCGCTTCCAAGCGTGGGGGTTGGCGGCTCCACGATCAGCCCTGCACGCTCCAGGTCGCGTAGCAGGCCGTAACAAGTCGGGCGCTGGTAATCATGCGGAGCATCATGCACTGGGTAGAGGAAAGGGACGGTAAGAAGTAGTACGCCGCCGGGCTTCAGAACCCTTGCAACTTCTGCTATGGCGCACACCGGGGTTCGCAGGTGTTCTAGGACTTCCAACATCAAGATGGTATCCACTACGCCATCTTGTAATGGAAGGCGCGCCGCGTCAGCGAATAGGGCTGGACGCGATCCGTACATTTTTCCACCTGTCATTGGATAATCCAGGCTGATGTATTGGCAATTCTCAGGAATGTATTCATTTACCCATTGGTCTGCACAGCCTATATCGAGTACCACGCCGCCTGCATTCTGGCCGATCCATGTTCCCGTTCGTTTTTTGGAATTGCTAAGTAGCCACTGTGGATGCAGTGGAGTAAATACAAGAGGCTTTAGCCAGTTGCGGATAGAGGCGGCCTGCATATCAACTGTCGCGCCGATAGGTAAGGTTCGTAATCTGCTCGGAAATCAGCCCAATCAAAAAAATGATCACCGCGGCGCTGAACAACAGGGTGCTCATGTTGGTAAAGCGATGCATGGTAGTGAAGGTGTAACCGTAATAAACGAGTCCGAGCACGAAGAAAGCCATCGAAACCGGCACGAACAGCTTCAGCGGCGAGTACAGCGTGGCGATCTTGAAGATGATCAGCAGGAATCGGATGCCGTCCTTCAGTGGGCGGATATGGCTGCCGTTGCCGACGCGCTTCGCCACCGGGATTGGCACGTAAGCGACCGGGTAGGCGCTGCGGAAGAACGCCATGGTGCTGGTGGTGGGGTAGCTGAATCCGTTCGGGAGAAGGTGCAGGAACTCACGAAACCTGTCGGCGCGCACGGCGCGGAAGCCGGAGGTTAGATCCTTCACCTCAAAGCCGGTCATGCGGCTCGCCAGCCAGTTGTAGAAGCGGTTGGCCAGGCCACGGTGCACGCTGGCCTGGCCGCTGCTGTCGCGCGCGCCAACGACCATGTCGTAGCCTTGGCTGAGCTTGGCTAGCAGTTTCTGAATGTCGGCGGGGTCGTGCTGACCGTCTGCGTCCATGAACACAAGGATGGTCCCACTCGCTGCGCGGGCTCCGCGCTTGATCGCAGCGCCGTTGCCCATCGAGTAGGGGCTGGCAACGACCCTGGCGCCGTTTTCGCTTGCCACCAACGCCGTCGTATCAGTGGAGCCGTCGTCGACCACGATGATTTCGGCGTCCGGCATCTGTTCGCGTAGTCGGGGCAGCGTGCGTGACAGGCCGGCCTCCTCATTCTTTGCCGGCAGGATGATGCTGATCTTGTCCAAAGGTCGACCCCTATGTCCCCATGACTATGTTAATCGCAGTTGCGATCGGATTCATGGCGTGTCGCGGCAAGGCCTGTTGCATGCTCTGTACCACAGGCGATTGGATTGGAATTGCAGTATCTTTGGTCGGTAAGAATGGGGGCATGTCCTATGAACGCAGCTGTCTCGGCTAATCTCGTCGGCATCACCGGCATCGCGCGCCGCCTGGTCCAGGACGGCGCCATCGAGGAGGCGGTCGCCCGCACCGCCATGGCGCACGCCGCCGAAGCCAAGATCCCGCTGCCGCAGTGGTTCTCGGAGAAGAAGCTGGTCACCGCGGCGCAGTTGGCGGCGGCCAATGCGGTCGAGTTCGGGATGCCGCTGCTGGACGTGTCGGTGTTCGACGCCAACCAGAGCGCGATCAAGCTGGTCAGCGAGGAATTGTTGCAGAAGCACCAGGTGCTGCCGCTGTTCAAGCGCGGCAACCGCTTGTTCGTCGGGGTCAGCAATCCAACCCAGACCCGGGCGCTGGACGACATCAAGTTCCACACCAATCTGACCGTCGAGCCGATCCTGGTCGACGAGGACCAGATCCGGCGCACGCTGGAGCAGTGGCAGGCCAGCAGCAATGCCATCGGCGATGCCCTGGGCGACGACGACGAGGGAATGGGCAACCTCGAGGTCGGCGCCGGCGACGAGGACATGGGCGGCAGCGGCGACACCGGCGTCGATGCCAAGGGCGACGACACGCCCGTGGTCAAGTTCGTGAACAAGGTGCTGGTCGATGCGATCCGCCGCGGCGCCTCGGACATCCATTTCGAGCCGTACGAGGACGACTACCGGGTGCGCCTGCGCATCGATGGCCTGCTCAAGAGCGTGGCCAAGGCGCCGGTCAAGCTCAATCAGCGCATCGCCGCGCGCCTGAAGGTGATGTCGCAGCTGGACATCGCCGAGAAGCGGGTGCCGCAGGACGGGCGCATCAAGCTCAATCTATCCAAGAGCAAGCAGATCGACTTCCGCGTCAGCACGCTGCCGACGCTGTTCGGCGAGAAGATCGTGCTGCGTATCCTCGACGGCAGCGCGGCCAAGCTGGGCATCGACAAGCTCGGCTACGAGCCGGAGCAGCAGAAGCTGTTCCTGGACGCGATCCACAAGCCCTACGGGATGGTGCTGGTCACCGGCCCCACCGGCTCGGGCAAGACGGTGTCGCTGTACACCGCGCTGGGCATCCTCAACGACGACACCCGCAACATCTCCACCGCCGAGGATCCGGTCGAAATCCGCTTGCCGGGGGTCAACCAGGTCCAGCAGAACAACAAGCGCGGCATGACCTTCGCCGCGGCGTTGCGCTCGTTCCTGCGCCAGGATCCGGACATCATCATGGTCGGCGAAATCCGCGACCTGGAGACCGCCGAGATCGCGATCAAGGCGGCGCAGACCGGCCACATGGTGCTGTCCACGCTGCATACCAACGATGCGCCGCAGACCATCGCGCGCCTGATGAACATGGGCATCGCGCCGTACAACATCACCAGTTCGGTGACGCTGGTGATCGCGCAGCGCCTGGCGCGGCGCCTGTGCAACAACTGCAAGCGGGTGGCCCCGACCATGCCGGAGAACGCGCTGCTGAAGGAAGGCTTCACCGAGGCCGAGATCGCCGCCGGCATCCAACTGTACGAGGCGGTAGGCTGCGACGAATGCACCGAAGGCTACAAGGGCCGCACCGGCATCTACCAGGTGATGCCGATGAACGACGAGATCGCGGCGATCGTGCTGCAGGGCGGCAACGCGATGGACATCGCCGAGGCCGCGCAGAAGATCGGGGTCAAGGACCTGCGCCAATCGGCGCTGCTCAAGGCCCGCAACGGCATCACCAGCCTGGCCGAGATCAATCGCGTCACTAAGGATTGAGGGCCGGGGATCCAGCGTGCCGGGGCTCAATGCGTGACGGCGGGCTTCGCGGTGAGCTCGATCCCAAGCGCCTTCATCACGGCCAGCGTGGTCCGCAGCGTTGGATTTCCGTCCTCGCTGAAGGAACGATAGAGCTGTTCCCGGGAAAGGCCGGTTTGTCGCGCGATCTGGGTCATGCCCTTGGCTCGGGCGACGATGCCAAGGGCGTGGGCGATGAAGCCGGGGTCGTTCGTCTCGAAAGCGCCCGCCATGAAGTCGGCAATCGCCTGGTCGGAGTTCAGATCCTCGGCTGGATCATAGGTGGTCAGGTTTTGGGTCATGGTCATTCGCTCCATTCGTCGGCAAGGCGTTTGGCGGTCTTGATGTCCTTCGCTTGCGTGCTTTGTCGCCGCCGCACAGCAAGACGATGATCGTGTCGCCACGTCGCTGGAAATACACCCGATAACCGGGGCCGTAGTGGATACGGAGTTCGCTGACGCCTTGCCCGACCGGCTCCGTATCGCCCGCGTGGCCATAGGCAAGTCGGGTCAAGCGCAAGGCAATCGCGGTGCGGGCGCGCTCGTCTTGCAGCCTTGTGCGCCATTTGCGGAACGTGTCGGTCTGCTTGAGTTCGATCACGGCCCAAGTGTAGTTCAAAAACTACAGGCGTGCCAGGTGCTGTGGGCCAGCTAGATCAATCGCTATAAAAACTGAGGGCGCAGGATTCGGCATTCGGGATAGGGATTCGCACATGCAGCGCGGCGGCGCTTCACCTGGGCCTTGACCCGGCTTCGTTGTCTTGCGGAACTAGGCGGAAGGTGGGAGCAGTCTGCTTTTTACGAATCCCCAATCCCGATTCCCCATTCCCGGCTTCTCTACTCCATCCCCAACTTCTTGAGCTTGTAGCGCAGCGCGCGGAAGGTGATGCCGAGCTGGGCCGCGGTGCGGGTCTTGTTCCAGCGGTTCTCCTCCAGCGCCTTCTGGATCGCGGCGCGCTCGAGTTGCTCGATGTAGGAGGGTAGGGCGGAGGAGGTCGGGTCGATGTCCACCACGCCGGGCGGCAGCGCCGGGGCCGCTTCGGCCGCGGCGCGGGCGCTGTTGCCGGGCTGCGGCAGGTGCAGGTCGGCGGCGCCGATCTGGTCGTCCTCGGCCATCGCCAGGGCGCGTTCGAGGATGTTCTCCAGTTCGCGCACGTTGCCGGGGAAGGGGTAGCGGTTCAGCGCGTCCAGCGCCGACGGCGACAGCAGCGGGGTGATCCGGCCGTGGCTCTTGGCCAGCCGCGCCAGGATCGCCGCAGCCAGTTGCGGCAGGTCGCCGCCGCGCTCGCGCAGCGGCGGCACGCGCAGTTCGATGACGTTGATGCGGTAGTACAGGTCGTGGCGGAAGCGGCCCTCGGCGACCAGGTCGGCCAGGTCCTTGTGTGTGGCCGAGAGGATGCGCACATCGGTCGGGACTTCGACCGAGGCGCCGACCGGGCGCACCGATTTCTCCTGGATCGCGCGCAGCAGCTTGACCTGCATCGGCAGCGGCAGTTCGGCCACTTCGTCCAGGAACAGGGTGCCGCCGTGCGCGGCCTGGAACAGGCCGGCCTGGTCGGCGTGGGCGCCGGTGAAGCTGCCCTTGCGGTGGCCGAAGAACTCGCTCTCCATCAGTTCGGCCGGGATCGCGCCGCAATTGACCGGCACGAACGGCCCGGCCGCGCGCGCGCCCTGTTCGTGGATGGTGCGCGCGACCAGTTCCTTGCCCACGCCGGACTCGCCCAGGATGTAGACCGGCGCCTGGCTGCGCGCGACCTTGGCGATGGTGGCGCGCAGCGCGTCCATCGCGGTCGAGGCGCCGAGCAGGCGGCTGGCCTGCTCCGGCGGCGGCGCCGGCGGCGCGGGGCGTTCGCTGTTGTTGAGTTCCAGCGCGTGCTTGACCAGGCCGCGCAGCACGTGGATGTCCACCGGCTTGCTGACGAAGTCGAAGGCGCCGGCCTTCAGCGCTTCCACCGCCAGGTCCATGCTGCCGAACGCGGTGATCATCGCCACCGGGGTGCGCGGGTAGTGCTTGGCGATCTCGCTGACCAGTTCGATGCCGTTGCCGTCGGGCAGGCGCATGTCGGTGATGCACAGGTCGTAGGGATTGCTGGCCAGCAGTTCGCGGGCTTCGGCCAGGTTGGCCGCGGTGCTGATGCGCAGGCCCATCCGGCCCAGGGTCAGTACCAGCAGTTCGCGGATATCGCGTTCGTCGTCGACGACCAGGGCGCTTCGGGTTTCGTTCATGTTGGGAAAAGATAGCCCAGGTCCGGGGGAATGCGCCAATTTATCGACGCGGGCGAGCGCATGGCGAAGCGATTCTCAACCAGAGAGCATGGTGTGCGGCCCGGGCAGGACCACGCGGAAGCAGGCGCCGCCCGCCGGCACCGGCACGTACTCCAGCCGCGCCTGGTTGGCCCGGCACAGCTCGCGGGCGATGTACAGGCCCAGCCCGGTGCCGTGCTCGGAGGTGGTGAAGAAGGGGCGGAACAGTTGCGCGGCCACCGCGTCGGGGATGCCGGGGCCGCGGTCCATCACGTCGACGATCGCGTTGCGCTCCTGCACCGCCACGCGCAGCCGCACCCGCGCCGGCTCCTCCATCACCCGGCCGTACTTGAGCGCGTTGTGCACCAGCGCGCTGAGGATCTGGTGCAGGTGCTTGGGATCGACCAGCGCCTGCACCGGTTGCGGGGACAGGATCGCTTCCAGGCTGTCGGTCTCGATCGACAGGGTCTGCTTGTACTCGAGCACGAAGCGGCGCACGAACACGCCCAGGTCCAGGTTCTCCGGATTGGAGCGCTCGCGCCGGGCCAGGCCCAGCACGCTTTCGACGATGCCGTTGGTACGTTGGCACTGCAGGTGGATGATCTGCAGCAGGCGGCGGTCGGCATCGCCGATCGCCGGCGACTCCTCGAGCAGCTGCGAGGCGTAGCTGATCGCCGCCAGCGGGTTGCGGATCTCGTGCGCCAGGCTGGCCGAGAAGCGGCCCAGCGCCGACAGGGTCAGCGATTCGGCGCGGCGCGACACCACCGTGGCATCGTCCAGGAACACCAGGGTCAGGTCGCCTTCCTTCAGCAGCCGGGCGAAGCGCGGTTGCACTTCCGGCTGGTCGGGCGACAGTTGCAACGGGGTTTCTTCCTGGTTCCAGCCGTTGCGCCAGCGCTGCAGGCGCCGCGCCAGTTCCGGCGCGACGCTGAGCAGGTCCAGGCGGCCGCTGGCGCTGTTGCCGTCGGCATCGCCGAGCAGCGCCGAGGCCGCCTCGTTGGCCAGGGTCACCCGGTTCTGCGCATCCACCACCAGCACCCCGGTGCGCATGCGACGGATGATCAATTCGTTGATTTCGTAGAGATTCTCGACCTCGGCGCCGCGCTGGTCGGCCAGCGTCTGGCTGCTGCGCGCGCGCTGCCCGATCTGGTAGCAGATGTAGGCCACGGCCAGGTAGCTGGTGGCGAACATCGCCAGTTCGGCCAGGCTGCGGGTGTTCTCGCCGCCGTCCAGCGAGGTCCACAGGTATTCCAGCACGGTCGCCGCCGCCGCGATCACGGCCACGCCGAAACCGTAGCGCAGCCGCAGCAGCATGGCCGCGGCGGCGACGTTGAACAACAGCATCATCGCGATGCCGGCGTTGGCCGCCGGCAGCGCATGCGCCGCCAGGGTGGCGACGACGATGTCGGCGGTCGCGCTGCAGGACACGATCAGGGTCAGGTAGCGCTCGTTGCGTCCCCACAGCAACAGCAGCAGCGCCACCATCAGGTAGGCGCCCGCCAGCCCGGCCGCCAGTTGCGGGAAACGCGGTGTGCCGACCAGGGTGCTCAAGGGGCTGAACACCAAGGCCGCGATCAGCCCGGCCACCAGCACCCGGTACAGCGCGAAGAAATACAGTTCGCGGCGGGGGATGGACTCGATGCGGTCGATGAGCGAAGCGCTTGCGGGCAAGCCGGACTCCAGCCAGGCGGCAGACGGCGCGAGTATAGGCGCGGTGCCGGGGAATGCGATGGCGGTCCGGGTCGGGGGCGCCAGCGCCGGCTGGTGCCGTGCCTGTCCGGGCGCCGGCGGCCCGGTCCGCGCGCGCCGTCAGGCCCGTCTGGGCGCG
>Ga0065704_10001399_pt1 | contig 18828 bp, 14 predicted proteins | sample SwiRhicommuniRL2_FD_59091 | JGI IMG/M metagenome (GOLD analysis project Ga0065704, IMG submission 59091) | Switchgrass rhizosphere bacterial communities from Rose Lake, Michigan, USA - RL2 v2 (version 2) | ecosystem: Host-associated > Plants > Roots > Rhizosphere > Soil | place: East Lansing, MI
TCGGCGGCCGCCTGCCCGGCCTCCTGATCCCGATCGGCCAAAGTAACGAACGCTCCGGCCTGGGCGAAGCGTGCCGCCGCCGCAAAGCCGATCCCGGATGCGGATCCCGTAACGATGGCAACCTTGCCGGAAAAATCGAGCCTGCTCATTCGCGATCAACTCCCAGTTTGTGGCGTCTTACGGCGGCTCCGGAAGCCATGTGCGACCCTCCTTCCGCAGCCATCGTCCTGTTGCGGCTTTGTCAGAAGAAACGCCTGCCGCCTTATGGTTACACTACTGTATCACTAACAAACGGCGCCGCAAGCGTGCTGATTTTCGCCTCTGGTGGGCGATAGCGATTGAAGGCGGCGCGAGACCCCGCTTCAATGCACCGCGCCAAGCCGATTTTTTAGGTTTACATAAATGTATACCTAACTCATAGTGCCGCTCCAAGCTCAGATAAACATGGGCGATGTTGGAGCGGCTGCCATGAAGTCGACGCGGATCTTCGCGTTGCTCAAACCCTGGCTGTCACAATTTTCTAAGGTCCCTGTAGCGCTTCGGCGTCGCTGGGCGGATTGATGGTGAAACGAGTCCAAAGGACCGATGCGCTGCCATACAGGCCGCCGGCCAAGGGCAAGGGGAGTGAGGATCGAATGCAGGATTTTGAGTTTTCGCCCGATGTCCCGCAGCGGGCTGAACGCGGCATCGAACAATACCGCAAACTTCTGGACAGCGAACCCAAGGCTGACACCCCTGTAAAGGGCGCGGCACGGGATTTCGTGTTTTCGGAGGTGTGGACCCGGCCCGGGCTCGATCAAAGGTCGCGGTTCTGGATTTCTCTTACGTGCGCCTGCGCCGCCGGCGCTCCGATCGCGATGACGGCCTACATGCAGATTGCGCGAAACACCGGCTTCGCCACGATTGCGGAATTGCGGGAATTTGCCCTCCAGTTTGCGGTCTATCAGGGCTTTCCGCGGGCAACTGCCGTCGAAGCTCTTATCGACGCGCTGGAAGCGGGCGAAATCTCCCATGATCCGGGGCAGCGATGACGAACCGCACGGCACTCTCAAAGACGCGATGTGCGGACCGGAAGGAGACCGCGAAGTGATGCCGCAGGCCCCCGTCAACAGTGCTTGCGGCCTATAGCCAGACCCCAATCCAATTCCTGCAGAACTCGAAGAGGAAGCCTGCGATGACCAGCATCCCGATCCGCATCACCCAGCCTCCCCTGGCGCCGAACTCGCTTCCCACCTGGGAAGACCAGATCCGCGCCCTGCTCCCGGTCGGCCAGAAACTTCTGGACAACTGGGGCCGGCCGAACCCGTCGGAAGAGGAAAAGCAGGACCAGTGGATCCTCGGCCTCGCCATGCTGGCCGGCGGCTACCTCGGCCATGTCTACATGGATCCCAAGCGCCCCGTCTTCGTGCCCTACTGGAACATCGCCCTCAACCAGGGCGGTCCCAACCCGGACTATATCTACAACTATACCGCACTCGATCCGGAAGGCACCTACCGCATTTCCGGATTTCGCGGCACCACACGCTTCACCGAATTCTCGCAAACCCACCGGCGCGTGTTCCACGAGCTGGAGGAAGCGCGTAACACCAAGCCGATCACCAATGACCTCGACCAGCTGCAACTGGGCCCCAACGGCGAATTCAGCGTGATCCTCAGCCCCGAACGCCCCGCCGATTACGACGGCGACTGGTGGCAGCTTGGGCCCGACACTCAGTCGATCATCGTGCGGCGCTGCTCGACCGACTGGCGCAACGAGGTCGATGCCCGCATCGCGATCGAGCGGCTCGACCCGGTCGAGACCGCCACGTGGAGCGACGTCTCGCGGCGCTGGGCCGAATTGCCCGAGTGGATCACCGGGATGATCGCCTTCATGACCGACCTGGTGAAATGGTACAAGGAACACCACCCCACCAACGGCTTGGAGCTGTCCAAGAAGGTCACGCAGGTCGGCGGCCTGCCCAATCAGTTCTACTACGACGGAATTTACCAGATCGACGACGACGAGGCGCTCGTCGTCGAAGTGCGGATTCCCCAACCATGCCATTACTGGCAGATACTCGTCGCCGACGACCGGTTCTGCACGGTCGACTGGATCAACCGCCAGTCGAGCCTGAACGACAAGCAGGCCCGGCTTGATGCTGACGGCATACTCCGGGTCGTGGTCTCCAAGCAGGATCCCGGTGTCCCCAACTGGCTCGACAAGGAGGACAACAAGTGGGGCATCCTGCAGATGCGCTTCAACCGCGCCAAGGAAGCGCCCCCGGCCAAGGTCACGCGGGTGAAGCTGACCGAGGTGCGCAGCCACCTGCCGTCAGACACGCCGGTCGTCACCCCCGAGGAGCGCCGCCAGACTATCGCCGCACGCCGCGAGGGCGCCCAGTTGCGCACCTTCTGGTAGGCCGCGTCGCACGCCACACCAGGTTCGGACGCAAAGCGGTCCAAGCGGCACATCGATTGCCTGGGAAGCGCTAGGCTTGCTGATGCCGACGGCAATTGTCGAATGCAAAAAGAGGAGAGGCAATATGGGACTCCTGCAGGACCGGGTGGCCATCGTCACGGGAGCGAGTTCGGGGATCGGACGCGCCTGCGCGCGCCACTATGCCGCAGAGGGCGCGCGTGTTGTCGTCTGTGCCCGGCGCAAGTCCCTGCTCGACCAACTGGTCGATGAAATCGGTGCCGCCGGCGGAACGGCCCTGGCGGTCGGCTGCGACGTCGCCGATCACGCCCAGATCAAGGCCGTCGTCGATGCCGCCATCGCCACCTTCGGCACGATCGACATCCTCGCCAACATTGCCCAGGGGGGCATGGAGGAACAGGAACACCTCGCGGAGGCGTCGGAAGAACGAGCGGTGTACATGTTTCGGACGGCTGCGGTGCAAAGCCTGCAGTTCATGCAGGCCTGCCTGCCGCACATGAAGGCCCGCCGCTACGGCCGGATCATCAATACCGGGTCCCACGCGGCTGTAAAAGGCGAGCCCGGCTTTGCCGCTTACGCGATCGCCAAGTCCGCCGTGACCGGACTCAGCCGGGTGGCCGCGAAGGAATGGGCCCAGTTCGGCATCGTGACCAACACCATCTTGCCGGTCGTGCGGACCGAAGCCTACGACAATACCCCGCAGGGGCGTCAGTCGGCAAAGCGGCTGGCCGAGACGAACCCGACCGGGCGCTTCGGGACGCCGGAGGATTGCTCCCCGCTGCTGGCCTTCCTGGCGAGCGAGGGCGCTGGATATATCAACGGCCAAGTCATCGGGATCGACGGCGGCGCACACTTGCTCGCCTGATCGGCAGTGGGAGCGCCCGGGCAGAGGGAGAACTAGCTTGCGCCTTAAGACACCCTGGTATCACGGCTGGAACATCGTTGGGATGTGCGTGCTCATGCAAATGACCGTGCTGGGCGTGATGGTGAACTGCTTCAGCTTCTTTCTCGAAGGCTGGTCCAGGGATTTCCAGCAACCGATCAGCCTGTTCGTGCTCGCGATCTCTGTCTTTAGCATTCCGGCGGCCTGCTGCATGCCATTTACCGGATGGGTGCTCGAACGCTGGTCCCTGTCGCGCGTCATGTTGACAGGCTATCTCGGGGTTGCCGCTGCCTATCTGCTGATCGGCTTTGCCCCCAATGGCTGGGCGGTGGTCCTTGTCTATGTGTTGCTGCTCCCGCCGGCTGTAACCGCCAGCGCCGGTATACCCTCGCAAACGCTGGTGTCGCGGTGGTTCGTCAAGCGGCGCGGGTTTGCATTCAGCCTGAGCGCGCTCGGGCTGGTACTCGCAGGCGTCCTTTATCCTCCGCTCGTCGTCCGAATGATCGACTCTTTCGGATGGCGGGCCACTTGGTGGGCGTTTGGCGCTTTCAACTGCGTGGTGATCGGCACCCTGGCCTGGCTTGTCTTGCGTGACCGTCCTGGTCCGCTTGACGGCACGGCCTACCTTGGTGGTGAAGATCATCACGCGCTTGAAGAGACCGGCAGCACGATTGGTTTTCGCGAGATCGCCCGTCGGCGCAACTTCTGGCTCGCCGTGCTGTGCTTCGTGCCGGCGGTCGCGGCTTACAATGTTCTGTCTAACAATTTCGCGCCTTATGCGAAGGAGCGAAGCGTCGATGTGGCAACGGTGGCCCAGCTCGTCGTCGCGTTCAATATTGCCGCGACAGCCGGGAAGCTTGGGTCAGGTTGGCTGGCCGATCGGCTCGGCAATCGCCTGCCGCTGTTGCTGCTGACCACCGCGGGCGCCGCGGGGGCCCTCATTCTCACCTTCGCACACGGCGCCACCGGGATCACAATTGGCGCAATTCTCCTCGGAGCCAGCCAAGGCATGTGGGTGATGCTGGCATCTTGCCTCGCGTCTGAATTTGGCAGTCGGGATTTCCCCCGGGCCTATGGCTTCGCCTGCATCACCACGGTGCTTACCGCCGCTACGGCGCCCATGGTGGCTTATTCGGCCGAACTGACCGGCGGATATACCGGAGGATTCATTGCAACCACGCTCTCGTGCGTGGTTGGGATGATTGCTGCGTTTCTCTATCGGGACGCGCGACGGGCCTCGCTTAATATTGCGGACGAGGCTGAACTGACGATCATCAATCGAGCCTAGCGGGACAACCCATCGTCAATCCCCTCGCCCGGTTGCCGGTTGCCATGCCGATGCCAACGCCTCCCGGCTCGCTCGGCAATTGCCCCCCTGCCACAGCAGGGCTAAGGCAGGCGAATTGCGCCGCGCCCTAAGCTACGGGGCAAGGGGAACGGAGCGGGTCATGCCACGAGCGCACACTGCAGGAGAGGAGGCATCGCGCAAATCGCGCAAGAACGGCCGTCTCACACGCCAGCGCCTGCTTGCAGCCGCCATCACGCTGTGGTCGGAACTCGGGTCCTTGGGCGTCACGGTCAGCGCGGTGGCGGAGCGCGCGGGAACCACCCGCCGCACCGTCTATCATCATTTCCCCACGCATGAGGCGCTGCTGTCGGCTACGGCGGAGTTCGTCGACACCGAATTGGCCCAACTTGCAGCCGGTGAGGTCAGCCTCGACGAGAACCCCTACCAGTTGGTGCCAGGCCTCGCGGCCGACAACCCCGATCTTATCCGCTCGGTGCTGAGCCGCCTGCTGGCGGGCGATCCGATGGCCAATCCCATTTACGCAAGCGGCGTGCGCTACTGGCTGAGCGAACCGACCCAGCGATTGCGCGAGGGCATACCCCCCGAGCATGCCACCGCGGTCTCGATCGGCATGTGGTATGCGGCCAACCTGGTCATCGCGACGAAGCACTCGCCCGCCGAGCGCAGACACGAGGCGCAGCGTTTCGCCCGCACTTACGAACGCCTGCTCAGCGAGGGCCTTTTTGCCGAGGAGCCGGCAGGCGAACAATGAGCCTGCGGCATGAGCGCTGTCAGCTCCCCTCGGGCCATCCGACACGCCCCTGGCCGAAGTCAATGGCTGACATCTCGCGCACCGCTCAGTCGCTGATGGCGATAGCGGGCTGCAAACGGCCACCCAAACTGATCTGCACGATGCAGACCCCCTCGCCCATGTTCCGCACTGAACGATATTTGCCGGTCGGAGCGGAATTCCGGCACACCTGAAAGTATCTCGCACAGGGCAGGCGGCCGAATCTTCCCGGCATCAGGCGGAGCGGGCACCGCAACCGCAACAGTCCGGACCAAATCTCAAAAACCCAGATAACGTTTCATAATCAGTACTTTGGGGCACACCCGAACCGTCAACTTTCCCATGCATCACCAGTTTGACATGACGCTGTTACGTGATACGATCCCCAAAACATCAAGAAGGGAGAGGCCATGACCGGCCAAGCTGCGGCGCTGACCGAATCCGAGCCTGTGCCGGACCATGTGCCATTCTCGCTCGTCTATGATTTCGATATCGGGGGGGCTGAAAGCGCGCCGGTTGACCCGCATTTAGCGGCCCTTGCCCTCCATGCCGAAGCGCCGGAGATATTCTGGTCGCCGCGCTACGGCGGCTGCTGGATGGTCCGCTCGCTGGCCGCGGCCCGCGAAGTGAGCCAGTCGCCCGCGATTTTCCTTAGCGGCGGCAGCGAGGTGGTGCAGATTCCGGTCGGCCTCGATCCGCCCGTTCACGCCCCCTTTCGCCACGCCATCGGTGCGGCCTTCGCGCCCCGCCTGATGCAGGCGCTCGCACCTTCGATCACGGAGCTTTGCAACAGCCTGATCGATCAGGAACTGAGCCGGGGCGACGGCCGGTGCGAAGTCATCGGAGCGATCGCTTCGCGGCTTCCCGTATGGGTCTTCGTCAAGCTCGCTGGCCTCCCGATGGATCAGCTGGACCACTTGCGCAACCTTACGCTCGCCTTTCTGCGCGAGCCCGACGAGGCCCGGCGGCGCCCCATCATCGATGCAGTGCTGGAAACCACTGCCGTGATCATCCGCGCCCGGCAAGCCAAGCGCGAGGACGACATGATCAGCCGCCTGCTGGACTCGCCCATCGACGGCCGGCCCATCACCTTTGATGAAATGCAGGCGATCTGCCTGTTCCTGGTCCTTGCCGGTCTCGATACCGTAACCAGCGCCATGGGTTTCGGGCTCCACTACCTGGCGACCCACCCCGATCTCCAGCAGAAGCTGCGCGAACAGCCCAAGCTGATCGACATCGCTGCCGAAGAACTGCTTCGCGTGGGCGCGCCCAGCTCGGTCATCCGTCATGTCGCGGCCGATTGCACCTTTCGCGGCGTGGAAATGCGCCAGGGAGACCGCGTCCACATCCTCTACCCGGCGGCTAACCTCGATCCGTCGGTGTTCGGCAACCCACTCGAAGTCGATCTCGAGCAGACCGAACCGACCGTCGCGTTCGGTACCGGTCCGCATCGCTGCCTGGGCTCACACCTTGCCCGGATCGAAATGCGCATTCTCTACCGCGAATGGTTGCGCCGGATCCCGCCGTTCAGCCTCGATCCCGACAGACCGCCGACGTACCAGACGGGTCTCGTCTGGGGTCTCGACGAATTGCACCTGAAGTGGAGCGTATGATGGGACTGCTGATCCAGGGCGGAACGGTAATTGACGGCACCGGCGCCCCCGGCTTTCGGGCGGACGTCCGGGTGGCCGATGGCCGCATCGTTGAAATCGGGCCGCAATTGCAGCCGCAGGGCGAGGACGTTCTCGATGCCCGGTCGGCTTATGTGACGCCGGGCTTCATCGACACCCACACCCATTTCGATGCTTCGCTTTATTGGGATCCGGCCTGCGATCCCATGCTGCAGCATGGCGTCACCACGGTCCTGATCGGCAATTGCGGGCTTGGCTTGGCGCCGCTCCGCGCGGGTGACAGGGATGCGCTTGCCGGGCTGTTCGCCTACGTCGAGGATCTGCCACTCGACGTGATGAAAGCCCGGGTGCCGTGGACCTGGGAAACGTTCGGCGATTATGCGCGCGATCTCGCCGGCCGCGATTTCGGCCCGAACGTGGCCGCTCTGGTCAGCCACTCCCTGCTGCGGATGTGGGTGATGGGCGATGAGGCGTGGCACCGCGCGGCTACCGCTCCCGAGTGCGAGCGGATGGCGGCCCTGCTCGGCGATGCGATGAAGGCAGGCGCAAGCGGGCTGTCATCCTCCCTCTATGATCGCACCGCGGACGGAATGATGGTGCCCAGCGCCTATGCCGACGATGCTGAGTTCTCCGCCATGTTTGAAGTGCTGGCGCAGCACGGCGGCCTGTTCCAGATCATCCCTCGGCTCTGGAGCCCCGATCTTGCCATCGGCGATCTCGAGCGGCTGGCACAGCTCGCTATGCCTCATGGCGTCCCAGTCCTTTCCAACGGCATCTTCGAACGGCCCGAGGACCATGCCGTTCATGAGCGGATGGTCGCCAGCGCCCGCAAGCTGAATGCGGCGGGTGCGCGCCTGTATCATCTGGCCTCGCCGCGTTCGATAGAGTTGCCGATCAGGGTTCGTGACTGCTTCTCGCTGGGAACCGTCCCTGCCTGGGCGCAACTAGTCAACGCGCAGGATGACAAGACCGCCCTCCTCTCCGATCCCGAATGGCGCGCGCGGGCAAGGGATGATTGGGCGGCTGCCAGCTTTTCGAAGCTGGGCCATCTGACCCGGATCGTAAAGGTCGGCAATCCCGAGTTGTCCGGGTGGGTTGGGCGGACACTTGCCGATCTGGTCGCGGAACGCGGTGGCGACGCCAGCGACGTCATGGCCGACTGGTTCGTCGAGAACCAACTCGATGCCGAATTCGTGATCCCTATTTCCAATCTCGATCACGGCATCGTCGGGCAACTTCTCGCCGCGCCGGAAAACCTGATCAGCGGCAGCGATGCCGGCGCGCACTACCAGATGTTTTCGGGTGCCGGCGATTCAACCCTCGTGCTGACGCGTCACGTCCGCGAGCGCGGCGATCTGACGCTGGAACTTGCGGTCCGGAAGCTTACGGCCGATCAGGCCGACCTGCTTGGCATGACCGACCGCGGGCGCATTGCCGAAGGATGCGTCGCCGATATCGCCGTGTTTTCGCTCGATGAACTGCACTGGGCGGCTGAAAATGTCGTTCATGACGTTCCCGGCGGCAATCCGCGATTTACCCGCGCTCCGGGCGGATACCGCTACACTTTGGTCAACGGGATTGTTGTCCAGGAAGCCGGGAAGGCGACCGGGATACTTCCGGGCCGTTTTGCCGACGAGCTGGTTTACGCGGAATGATCGCCGAAGCCGTGCGCGATGTTGTCGGACCCGAGGCCGTCACCCCGTTTCGGCTTCATGTTCCGCAGGCGGAGATCGACCGCCTGCACCGCAAGCTCGACGATACCCGCTGGCCGGATGATGGACCCGTCGGCGACTGGTCGCAGGGGGTCCCCAGGCCAAGCCTTCAGCGCCTTTGCGCCTATTGGCGTCACGAGTACGATTGGCGGCGGTGCGAGAACTGGTTGAATGCGGTCGGCCAGTTCCAGACCGAGATAGACGGCCTGGCCATTCATTTCCTGCACGTGCGATCCCCGTCTCCCACTGCGCGCCCGCTTCTGCTGACTCATGGCTGGCCCGGATCGGTGCTGGAATTCCGCCACGTCATAGGCCCCTTGACCGATCCCGCCACACATGGCGGCGATCCGGATGATGCCTTCCATCTGGTGATCCCCTCCCTCCCGGGCTTCGGCTTTTCCGCCAGCCCTGCGGTTGAAGGCTGGGACCTTGGCCGCATTGCCGAAGCATGGGCGGTCCTGATGAACCGCCTCGGATACAATCGCTGGTTCGCACAGGGCGGAGACTGGGGCTCGGTCATCACCCGCATGATGGGTGAGCGCAGCTTGGGCGGCTGTATCGGCGTCCACATGAACATGGCTTTCGCGCAGCCCCGTCCCGAGGACATGGATAGTCTCACGCCAGCCGAACAGGCCTTTCTTGCCCAGGCCGCCCATTACGATCAGCAGGAATCCGCCTACGCCAGACTTCAGTCCACGCGCCCTCAAACGCTAGGTTATGCGCTGACCGACAGCCCGGTGGGGCAGGCGGCGTGGATCTACGAGAAACTGCGCAGCTGGACCGACAACGATGGCGAGCCGGAAGACGCGCTGGCAATCGATGAAATTCTCGACAACATCATGCTCTACTGGCTTCCCGCCAGAGCGGCGTCCTCGGCGCGGCTGTACTGGGAAGGCTTCAGCCAAGCCTTCGCGTTGCCGACCGGGGAAGGCGTGCCCACCGGCATAAGCATCTATCCGCGCGATATTCTGCGGACTTCGCGCCGGCTCTACGAAGGCGTCGGCGTCAAGGTGGCATTCTGGCGCGAACACACGCGCGGCGGACATTTCGCCGCCTGGGAAGAACCCGATCTCTTCGTCGCGGACATGCGCGACTGTTTTGGAGCGCTGCGATGATCACCGGGGATGGGGATTACGATTTTATCGTGGTGGGCGGAGGCTCGGCAGGCTGTGCTCTGGCCAGGCGGCTCAGCGACGATCCGGAAAACCGTGTTCTCCTGATCGAGGCAGGAGATGACGAACTGTTTTCGCCCTCCTTCGCCAACTTCCTGCCGAAGTTGAAGGTCCGCATCCCGGCGGGCTTCGCGCATCTGATGGACGATCCCAGGGTGTCCTGGCTCTATACCAGCGAGCCCGACGAAGCCGCGGGCGGGCGCATTCACAAGTTCCCGCGCGGGAAGATTCTCGGCGGCTCCTCCGCGATCAACGGGCTCGCCTATGTCAGGGGAATGCCAAGCGACTACGATACCTGGGCTCAGCTGGGATGCACCGGCTGGTCATGGAACGATGTTGCGCCTCTGTTTTCCCGGTTCGAGAGCATGGCAGGGACGCCTTCCGACGGACGGGGCGACTTGCGCATCGAACGCTTTCCCGAACGCTACCCTTCGATCGACGCCTTCCTGTCGGCCTGCACTGAAGCGGGGCTGAAGCGCAACACGGATATCAACGGCGAAGTCGAGGAAGGCCTCAACTATTCCTGGCAGACCAGCCGGCGCGGGTTGCGGCAAAGCTCCGCGGCAGCCTTTCTGCGCGGCGTTCGCGGGCGCCGCAACCTCTGCATCGAAACGCGGGCGCTGGCTGAAAAGGTGCTTCTCAATGGCGCCGTGGCCACCGGGGTCAGGTATCGCCAGAATGGCCGGGTAATCGACGCGGCGGCGCGGCGAGAGGTCATCCTTTGCGGCGGGGTGATCAATTCGCCCCAGCTCTTGCAGTTGTCCGGTATCGGCGATCCGNAACATCTTGCGCAGATCGGAATCCCGGCAGCGATCTNAAGCCCCGAAGTCGGGAGGAATTTTCAGGATCANTATGCGGTCTCGCTGCAATTANGNCTGAAGCCGGGTAGCCACAGCATCAACAGTTCGTCGCGCGGCCTGGGTCTGGCGTGGGAACTCGCGCGCTTTGCGCTGCAACGCCGCGGGACGCTCGCCGGCGCGTCCGTCATGTGCACCGGTTACCTGCGTTCTGTGCCCGAGGCCGATATTCCCGATCTCCAGGCTTTCGCAAGCGCCGGGAATATCGACTACGAAGAGACCGCAAGGCGNGGCCGTGTGGTCCTGGGGGCAGAGCCGGGTTTCAGTTTCACGGCNTATGTTGCCAGGCCCCAGTCGCGCGGGACGGTGATGGCGCGGTCCTCGNACCCGGCGGAATANCCATCGATCCGCCCGCAGTTCCTCACGGCAGAATATGATCGGCACACCACGGTGGCGATGGTTCGCCGGCTTGACGCGCTTCTGCGCCAGCCCTCCATGGAGCGCATCATCGGCCGTTACCTGCCCCCCTTCACGGCGGAGTTGCTCGATGACGAAGCCGGACTGCTCGATTTTGCCCGGACCTTCGGGTTCAGCACCTACCACGGCAGCGGCACCTGCCGAATGGGCGGCGACGAATCCAGCGTGGTCGATCCGCAACTCAGGGTTCGCGGGGTCGCCAACCTGCGAGTGGCGGACGCCTCGATCATGCCGCGCCTGGTTTCAGGCAACACGAACGCGGCCAGCATCATGATCGGCGAAAAGGCCGCCGATCTGCTGCGCGACAGCTCTTTCAGCTTTGCCGAAGAGGACTTGATCGATGCTTGAAGCCCCCAGCCTGTCCAGCGGAAAAGCCGAGCCAGCGGAGCGGGTTCCGCCGGCAGAACGGGTTTCGCCCGACCGCGTCCGCCAATACGAGTTCAGCCTTACCCAGGGCGAAGGCGCGGACGATCCGTTCGATGTCCTTGTTCCCCGGATCAACGCGGGTCCGGAAGTCTACTGGTCGCCCGAGGGGCTGCGCCCCGGCGAGGGTGGCTGGATCATCCGCACCGACGAGGAAATCCGCAAGGTCTTCCTCGACACCACGTCCTTCACCTCCGCCCATATTTCCGGCGTGCTCCAGGCGATCGGCAGCGACCAGAGCCTGATCCCGGTCGAAATCGATCCGCCGGACCACATGTGGTACCGCGCCTTCCTCAATCCGATGTTCTCGCCGGTGCGGATGACGGCACTCGAAGGCATGGTCGAACGCGAGGTGACGGAGATGGTCCGGCGGCTCGTGGCTCAAGGGGGCTGCGATTTCGTCGAAGACTTTGCCATTCCCTTGCCGGTGGCCATTTTCCTCGGGCTTCTGGGTCTGCCGCTTTCCGAAATGGACACATACGTCCGCTGGGAAAAGATCATGATGTCGACGCTCGATCCTGATCTTCGGGTCAGCACGATCCGTGCGATCGAACAATGTCTGAAGGATGCGCTCGCCGAACGCGTGGCCAAGCCGCGTGACGACGTCCTTTCGCATCTGGTCAATGCCGAAGTCCGGGGTCGGCGGATGACCATGGACGAATGCGTCAACACCGGATTTACGCTGTTTTTCGCCGGTCTCGACACGGTCACGTCGAGCATCGGATGGTACATAAAGCACTTGGCCGAACACCAGGAAGATCAGAAGCGTTTGCGAGAAGACCGAGAACTTCTCCCCCTGGCCATGGAAGAACTCCAGCGCGCCTTCCCCACCGTCACCGTGCCCCGGCAGGCCGTGAAACGCTACACGACGCGCGAAGGCATCGTTATTGAACCGGGCGAAACGGTTCTGCTCTGCACCCCGGCCGCCGGCCGCGATCCTGCCGTTTACGACAGACCCGACGAGATCGTGCTCGATCGCAACCCGACCAGCGTGACTTTCGCCTACGGGGTCCATCGCTGCCTCGGCTCCCATCTCGCCCGGCGCGAACTGCGCACCTCGATCCGGGCCATGCTGGACATGGTGCCCCCATTCCGCCGGCCGAACTCCGATCGCCTGCCGATGCGGTTCGGCAACGTGCTGGCCCTGGAGTCATTGCCGCTCGAATGGTGAACAAGGCCCGCGAAATCGTCTCAGTCCCATGGAGGGAACAATGAACCTGCTGACTACACCGACCAAAGGCGAAGACCTCATCAGCCGTCCCCGCGATCTGTACATCGACGGTGCGTGGGTCGCCCCCTCTTCCGATGCAACGCTCAAGGTGTACTCACCCCACACCGAAGAAGTGTTTCTGGAAGTGGCCGAAGCCCGCGAAGCCGACGTCAACCGCGCTGTCGATGCGGCGCGACGGGCGTTCGATCAAGGTCCGTGGCGCAAACTGTCGCCCAAGGACCGCGCCGCTTACTTGCGCAAACTGGGTGACGGCCTAGCCCTGCGAGCAAAGGATCAGGCCGAGATCTGGCCCAACGAGATGGGAGCGCTGCATTCTGTCGCGCAGGCGATGCTCACCGGGATAAGCGCCGGCTATCACAAGTACGCCGACATGGCAGATACCTTCGCGTTCGAAGAACTGCGGACCCCGGACCAGCCGGGAATCACCGGCATCGTCACACGCGAACCTGTTGGCGTGGTGGCAGCCATTGTGCCTTGGAACGTGCCGGCATTTCTGATCGCGCACAAATTGGCGCCCGCCTTGTTGGCCGGGTGCACCGTGATCATCAAGGCTTCGCCGGAAGCCCCTGGAATGGCCTATGTGCTTGCCGAAGTGGCCGAGGAGGTCGGCATACCGCGAGGCGTCGTCAACATTCTTACAGCCGATCGGGAGGTGTCTGAACTGCTGGTCCGTCACCCCGGGGTGGACAAGGTCAGCTTCACGGGATCAAGCGCCGCCGGCAAGCGGATTGCTTCGATCATGGGTGAGCGCATCGGCCGTTACACCTTGGAGCTGGGCGGCAAATCCGCTGCGATCATCCTGGACGACTATGACCTCGACACGGCGGCACAGTCGATCGCCGGGTCGGCGTGCTTCCTGTCCGGCCAAGTGTGCGCGTCGCTAACCCGCATACTTGTGCCGGAACACCGCCACGATGCATTCGTGGACGCGCTGGTCCACCATTTCGGGGCAAAGCGCACCGGCGACCCGTTCGATCCGGAAACCGAATTGGGTCCGGTGGCGATGCGCCGCCAGCGGGACCGGATCGAGGGCCTGATCGCCCGAGGCGTCGATGAAGGTGCCACGTTGGCGTTGGGCGGCAGCCGCCCCAAAAACCTCAACCGCGGCTTCTATATCGCGCCGACGGTCTTCGCCAACGTCGACAATTCCAGCACGATTGCGCGAGAAGAGATTTTCGGCCCCGTGCTGAGCGTCATTCCCACACGCGGCGAGGATCACGCAATCGAGATCGCCAACGATACCGTATACGGCCTGAACAACTCCGTGTTCACCAACGACCTGGAAAAGGCCTACACCATCGCGCGCGAACTGCGCTCGGGCACGGTTGGCCACAATGGCTTTCGAGCCGACATGAACGTGGGATTCGGCGGTTTCAAGCAATCCGGGATCGGACGCGAAGGCAATGTCGAAGGGCTAAGCGCCTACCTCGAACAAAAATCGTTACTCCTTGATGGGGTTCCGGCCCACCTCAGGTGACGGGATTTCAGTCGGCACCACCACGTCAAATCCATCAAGGAATACTGCATGACGGTAATCGGAGTATCGCACCTGCCTATCGGTGTGCTCGACATGGACAAGGTTCTCCCATTCTATACCCGCGTTCTGGGCTTCCATGTCGTCTCCGATTTCGTGCAGGACATCGGTGCCGATCAGGGGCGAGAATTGCATGGCGGCCGGCACATCCGGCGGCGCCAAGTTTGGCTCCGCCAGGAAGAGACGGCTCATTCCTTTGCGATCGCGCTGGACGAGATGTCGGTCGGGGGGGCAGCCGATCGTCGCGCGGACATCTACGACATCGGTATCCACCATATCGGGCTTTGGGTCGATAACATCCAGGAGATCGTTCAGCGTGCCCGCGATGGCGGGCACCCGGTCATCATGCCGCATACATCTTCTCCCGACGGCTACGGCGATGACGCGGCAGAGGGGCGGATCGCGAGTGTGTTCATGCGCGATCCAGAAGGCAACCTGATCCAGTGCGACCAACGGATCAAAGAGGGTGAAATGCCCGACTGGCATATTGGAACCGCGTCCAAGGCGGAAGACGCCTGACGACGACCTCGCGGGCCGGTGGACGAGGCTAACACCGAAACGGTGTGCGTTTTTACGCGTCCTTGCCAGAGGTGCCGTGCTGCAGCCCGCCCAGCAGTTCCACAAGCATATCCGAGACTTGCGCGCTGACGGCGGAAGGATCGTCCGCCGTCGCCACGAGTAGCCCAGCCTCGATGATTGACGCAAAGATCAGGTTGGCGAGGTAGATCTCGTTCGACCGGCGAATGACGCCGGCTTCCATGAACTCGTGCAGCAACTCTCGCAGATTGCCGAGGCTCAGCTGTTCTTCCAGCGCGCGCCAGCGTTCCCACCCTAGAACGGCGGGCGCTTCGATAAGAGCGATGCGCTGGAATGTTGGCTGTGCGGCGGCATCAAGGAAATAGCGAACGCCTTTGCAGAGGCCATCGAGCGTGTGCTCCCGATCATGGTTCGCCGCCTTGTTGGCGCCCGCCAACATTTCCCGTTCCACTTCGTCGAATACGGCAAGAAACAAGGTCTCCTTGTCTCCGAAATGGTGGATCAGCGCGCCCGGCGTCACATTGGCGAGCGCGGTGATGTCGCGCACACCCGTAGCGTGATAACCGCGCGCGACGAAGAGCTCTCTTGCCGCAGACAGCAAGTTCGCTCTGGTCCTCGCCGCTTGGGCGTCGCGATTTGGCTGCTGCCGGCCCTTGCGCCCTGTTTCCGGCGCGATGACTGACGGTGTGATACGGTTCATGGGTTCAGGCAAAAGACGGCGCAAGGCCTGCCGCGCTGCGGGGGAAAAATAGCGATGCAGCATTTCGGGACAGCGCCGCTCCCGAACAGAATGCGCGACCGGCGCACAGGCTTCCTACCGGCACCGACGAAAGGCTCCAGCGAAACATGCACCGCCGCCGGGAACCGCCACGCTCGCACTGCCTTTGAAATGGGAACGGACGCCATCACGGTCCTTGTTCGATCACATGTTGCTTTGTCCGAAAAGACATCACATGACAATGTCATGCCAGTCAAGTTCCTTCACTGGACGGGCGTGCGAGATGTTTTTCGTGACCGGCATCCGAATGGTTCCGGTGCGACATCAGCCCTTCGGCGGGACTGCCGGCTAGGAAAGTGCGGGCGTTGCGATGGATTTGAGCATCAGGCGCATCAAGCAATTTGTAGCTTTGGCCGAAGAGCAGCATTTCGGGCGGGCTGCAGCCCGCCTGAACATGGCGCAACCTCCATTGAGCCAATCGATCAAGCGGCTTGAAGAGGAGCTGGGCATCAAGTTGTTCGACCGGACAAGGGGCGGGGCAGTTCTTACGCGGGCGGGAGAAGTGTTTCTTTACGAAGCCCGCAAGATCATTTTCCAGACCAACCTGGCGGTGACCGTCGCCAAGGAACAGGCCAGCAAGGACATGGTGAGGTCCAGTCTGCGAATTGGCTTCATCAGCCCGGCGGGCTATCGGCTTCTGCCCCCCTTGCTGGCTTCGTTCAAAGCAAGCTCGCCGGGCGTGAAGATCGAGCTGTCGACGCGCGGCTCCATGGCATTGTCGAGGATGATTCAGGAGGGCGAACTGGATGTCGCTTTCATTCGTCCGCTGTCCGAACTGATGAAATCTCACGACGATAGGATGCTCGTCGAGCGCACCCCCCACGTCTGCGCAACGGCGACCGATGATCCCAGGGCCGTTCATCAGCAGGTTACTCTTGGCGATCTCTCGCGCCAGCCGCTGATCTTCACGCCTGCTGACAGGTCGCCGGAATTGATTTCGCGGTTCCTTGCGGCTTTCAGTGTCGCAGAAGCGGTGCCTGAGATCAGTCAGGAAGCAGCGACCACCGACCATGCGATCCTGCTGGTTCGTGCGGGCCTGGGCTACTCGTTAGTGCCCGCCACGGTCGCGCATTGCCGACATTCGGACATCCGGCTCATCCCGATCAGCGGCCTGCCATCCAACACGGCGGCCGAACTGTTTATGGTCTGGAACCCTCGAAACATTTCAGAGGCGGGGGCTAGATTTGTGGGGCACGTACATAACGCCCTCAAAGACAACGATAAAATTTACCTGAGCGCTGAGTCTGCGATGGAAAAGCTCCAACTGTAGCGCACAAATCGCCCGAACACGCTCCATGTCGGCCCGCAGGCAAGGCGGCCACGCAAAGCCCCCCGATAACGCTGACGGCCGGATCCTCATGCACAGTGTTGCAGTGGCGTTCGATGCACCTCTCGGATCCGCCGCAAGTCGATCAAGAACGTTCGTGAAAGGCCACGTAATCCGCAGTTTTTGCGTAATGACGGATTTCACGGACTGCTGATTGTGGCTCACTCTCCTCCCGCGTATTGGCCGATACGCATAATGTCTTGGACGGCCTGAAGAGGGCCAACTAAGGGCTGAAAAAACGCTTTTGGGAGAAGTGGCCGGCGGCCGCGGTTCGCATATCCTGATGGATATCGTGCCACACCCAGACGCTTATGTGGGATCCGCCTCGGGCGGGGGATGCTGTTCTCTCCAGCGTGGCCTTTGCGGCTGCGCGGAGGGATGCGCCTTAAGCAATGGCGGCAATTCGAAAATGGCTGGCGACTTAGGCAAATTTATTATCGGGGTGGATATCGGTGGGACCTTCACGGATTGCACCGTCGTGGCCGGTGAAGGGAGCGCCTACTCCGGGAAGTCGCCCACTACCCCGGACGACCTCTCGGTCGGCTTTTTCGCATCCATCGCGAATGCCGCCGAGGCCATTGGCTTGGGGCTCAACGACCTTTTGCAGCAAACCACGCGGATTTGCCACGGCACGACTACCGGGCTGAACGCCTTGGTGACGGGGGCGGGTGCCAAGACGTTGCTGATCACCAGCGCGGGTCACGCAGATGCGCTGAGCATCATGAACAACAGAGGGCGCACGCAGGGTGCGACAGCCCGCGAAGCGCTCGATTGGTCGATCAGCTCGCACCCCGAACCGATCGTGCCGCGCGAACTGGTGGTTGAGGTGAACGAGCGGATCGATAGCTTTGGCGCTGTCGTTTGCCCGCTGCTCGATAGCGAAATCGACCGCGTGTGGGCGCTGGTGGCCGAAGCGCAGCCGGAAGCGATCGGCCTTTGCTGTCTGTGGAGCTTCGCAAACCCCGAACACGAGATCCGCCTGCGGGCGGCTATGCGGGAGCGCTTCCCCCATATTCCGATCTCCTGCAGCTTTGAGGTCGCCCCTCGCATCGGGATTTATCCCCGCATGGTCACGACCGTGATGAACGCGATGCTGGTTCCCCTGATGACGGCCTATGTCGCGCGTATCGAGGATCGGGCCGCGGCCAACGGCTTCACGGGCGGCATCTTTTTCGTGCAGAACGAAGGCGGGCTCGTGCCGGCATCCGAAGCCGCCTCCTTTCCGATCATGACGCTCAAGTCCGGCCCCGTCGCCGGTGTCGTGGGTGCGGGGATTGTCGGCATGCAACTCGACGATCCGGACATCATCGTTGCCGACATGGGCGGAACCACGTTCGACGTTGGAGTGATCCGCAGCGGTATTCCGGGCCGGATCGACGAAAGCGTGATGCGCCGCCAGCAGTTGCACCTGCGTTCCGTGGATGTCGATTCCGTCGGCGCCGGGGGCGGAAGCATTGCCTGGGTGGACGAGCGGACGAAGACATTGCGGGTGGGGCCCCGCAGTGCCGGCGCGCGTCCGGGTCCCATCTGTTACGGCAATGGCGGGACGGAAGTGACCGTAACCGACGCCGATCTGGTTCTCGGCGTTCTTGATGACAAGCGCCCACTCGCGGGGGGCCTCAAGCTGGATCGAAAGGCAGCCGAGGAAGGCCTTGCCCGGTTGGGCGCGAAACTTGGCATGGACGCGGTGCGTTGCGCCGCGGGTATCGTCGAGGTGGTCGACAGTTTGATGGAGGACCTCATCCGCCGCACGACTGTGCAGCGCGGCCTTGATCCCCGCGATTTCAGCTTGTGGGTCTATGGCGGTGCGTCGGGCGCTCACGCCGGTTTGT
>Ga0065704_10000820_pt1 | contig 18793 bp, 16 predicted proteins | sample SwiRhicommuniRL2_FD_59091 | JGI IMG/M metagenome (GOLD analysis project Ga0065704, IMG submission 59091) | Switchgrass rhizosphere bacterial communities from Rose Lake, Michigan, USA - RL2 v2 (version 2) | ecosystem: Host-associated > Plants > Roots > Rhizosphere > Soil | place: East Lansing, MI
CACCCGCAGCGCCACCGGCCGGGCCGCCGGCCGCACCGGCATCCGCCCCGGCCTGGCTCGCGTAGGCCTGCTGCGCGATCTTGGCCGAAGCCTCGGCGAGCGCCGTGGCCTTCTTCTCGATGATGTCCTTGTCGTCGCCCTTGAGGACGCCTTTCAGGTCCGAAACGGCGGCTTCGACGCGGGCCCGGTCCTCGGCCGCCACCTTGTCGCCCAGGTCCTTGAGCGACTTCTCGGCGGCGTGGACCAGTGCGTCGGCGCGGTTGCGGGTCTCGGCCAGTTCTCGGAACTTCCGATCTTCCTCGGCATGCGCCTCTGCGTCGCGCACCATGCGCTTGATCTCGTCGTCGGACAGGCCGCTCGAGGCCTTGATGACGATCTTCTGCTCCTTGCCCGTCGCCTTGTCCTTCGCGTTGACGTGCAGGATGCCGTTCGCGTCGATGTCGAAGGTGACCTCGACCTGCGGCATGCCGCGCGGGGCCGGCGGGATGTCGGAGAGGTCGAAACGGCCGAGCGACTTGTTGTCCTGCGCCCGGTCGCGCTCGCCCTGCAGCACGTGGATCGTGACGGCGGTCTGGTTGTCGTCGGCGGTCGAGAACACCTGAGTCGCCTTGGTCGGGATCGTGGTGTTCTTCTCGATCAGCTTGGTCATGACACCGCCGAGCGTCTCGATGCCGAGCGACAGCGGCGTGACGTCGAGCAGCAGCACGTCCTTGACCTCACCCGTGAGCACGCCGGCCTGCACCGCCGCGCCGACCGCGACGGCCTCGTCCGGGTTCACGTCCTTGCGCGGCTCCTTGCCGAAGAAGTCCTTGACGTACTTCTGCACGAGCGGCATGCGCGTCTGGCCGCCGACGAGGATCACCTCGGCGACCTCGTTGATCGACAGGCCCGCGTCCTTGAGCGCGATGCGGCACGGCTCGATCGTCCGCTGCACGAGTTCCTCGACCAGCGACTCGAGCTTGGCGCGCGTCAGCTTGATCGCGAGGTGCTTCGGGCCCGAGGCGTCGGCCGTGATGTACGGCAGGTTCACCTCGGTCTGCTGGCTCGACGACAGCTCGATCTTGGCCTTTTCGGCCGCTTCCTTGAGACGCTGCATCGCGAGCGGGTCGCGCCGCACGTCGACGCCCGATTCCTTCTGGAACTCGGCCGCGAGGTAGTCGATCACGCGCTTGTCGAAGTCCTCGCCGCCGAGGAACGTGTCGCCGTTGGTCGAGAGCACTTCGAACTGCCGCTCGCCGTCGACGTCCGCGAACTCGATGATCGAGATGTCGAACGTGCCGCCGCCCAGGTCGTACACGGCCACCTTGCGGTCACCACCGGCCTTGTCGAGGCCGTAGGCCAGCGCGGCCGCCGTCGGCTCGTTGATGATGCGCTTGACCGTGAGGCCCGCGATCTGGCCGGCGTCCTTGGTCGCCTGGCGCTGCGAGTCGTTGAAGTACGCAGGCACCGTGATCACGGCCTCGGTGACCGGCTCGCCGAGGAAGTCCTCGGCGGTCTTCTTCATCTTCATCAGCACGCGCGCCGAGATCTCCGGCGGCGCCATCTTCTTGCCGTGGACGTCGATCCAGGCGTCGCCGTTGTCGGCCTTGACGATGTGGTACGGGACCATGCCGACGTCCTTCTGCACGACGGCGTCGTCGTAGCGGCGGCCGATCAGGCGCTTGATCGCGTAGAGCGTGTTCTGCGGGTTGGTGACGGCCTGGCGCTTGGCCGACTGGCCGACGAGGACCTCGTCGTCCTTGGTGAAGGCGACGATCGACGGGGTCGTGCGGTCACCCTCGCTGTTCTCGATCACGCGCGGCTTGCCGCCGTCCATGATCGCGACGCAGGAGTTGGTGGTGCCGAGGTCGATGCCGATGACTTTTGCCATGGTGGGGGGCTCCGAAGGGAAGCTGCAGATTCGTTGCGGCTAACGTGTGGACGGGTGACTCGAATTCAAGACGGGACGGTCAGTTAGCCGCGTCCGGCGGGCGGGCGACGACGACCCGGGCGGGCCGCAGCAGGCGTCCGTTCAGCGTGAAGCCCTTCTGGATCACGGCCAGCACCGTGCCGGGCGGCTGTTCGGCGCTCGGCTGGGTGGTCATCGCCTCGTGCAGTTCCGGGTTGAAGGACTGCAGGACCGGGTCGACCACGGCGATGCCGGCCTTGTCGAAGGCCTTGTCGAGCATGCGCAGGGTCGCCTGGTTGCCCTCGACGAACCGGGCGGCTTCCGGCGCCGAACCGGCCGCGACGATCCCGAGTTCGAGTGTGTCGCGCACCTCGATCAGGTCGGCCGCGAACCGTTCGACCGCGAACTTGTGGGCCGCCTCGACGTCGCGCTGCGCTCGCCGCCGCAGGTTCTCCATTTCCGCGAAAGCGCGCAGCTGGGCGTCGCGGGCGTCGGCCGCCTGGGCGCGCGCTTCGGTGAGATCGGCGGCGAGCCGCTCGACCTCCGTCACGTCGTCNNCNGCCGGGGACTGCCCGGGGGCGCCTGCCGCCGGATCCTGTTCGGGATTCATGCTCATTTCACTGCCTGTCATTGCAAACAAGGGGTGTCCGGGCCCGAACGGGTCCGGACGCAACGTTGCCCGCTCGATGGGGGCCTAGCGCCGCGAATTCAAGGCGGAGCCCAGCAGCCTGGCGGAGATGTCGACGATCGGGATGACCCGGTCGTAGGCCATGCGCGTGGGACCGATGACGCCGAGCACGCCGACCGTCTCGTTGTCGAGCGCATACGGTGCCGTGACCAGGCTGATGTCGTCGAGGATCTGGTAGCCCGACTCCTGGCCGATGAAGATCTGGACTCCGTCCGCGCGCAGGCTCTGGTCGAGCAGGTGCAGGATGTCCCGCTTCGCCGTGAACGCCTCGAACAACCGGCGCAGTTTTTCGACGTTCGAAAGCTCGGCGACCTCCATCAGGTTGGTCTCGCCGGCGATCACGTACTCGGGCTCGCCCTGGCGGCGGCCTTCGCCGACGACCTGCTGGGCGACCCGGATCGCGTCGCGCATGAGTCCGCTCAGCGTCTCGCCGGTCTGGGTCAGCTCCGAGACGATGTCCGAGCGCACCTGGTTGAGTTCCTTGCCGCCGAACTGCTGATTGAGGAAGTTCGCGGCGCGACGCAGTTCCTCGGCCGAGTAGTAGCGCTCGAGCTGGACGATGCGGTTCTGCACGTCGCGGCCGTTCACGACCATGACCGCCAGCACCCGGTTTTCGGACAGCGGCAGGAACTCGATCTGGCTCAGGGACTGGTGCGGCTGGCGCGGGATCGTCACGACGCCGGCCAGGTGCGTCAGCGAGGACAGCACCTGCGAGGCGACGGCGACCAGCGCCTTCGGGTCACGGTCTTCCTGCTCGCGCAGGCGCCGCTGCAGTTCGTCGATCACGTTCTCGACGCTGGCGGTCTGGCGCTGGCGCATCAGCGTGTCGACGAAGAACCGATACCCCTTGTCGGTCGGGACGCGACCGGCTGACGTGTGTGGCGACGTGACGAAGCCGTATTCCTCGAGGTCGGCCATCACGTTGCGGACCGTGGCCGAGCTCAGGTTGAGCCCGGAGTCGCGCGACAGGTTGCGGGACCCGACGGGTTGCCCCTCGCGGATGTAGCTCTCGACCAGCACTCGCAGCAGGTGCCGCGCGCGGTCGCTCAGGGGGTCGTCGTGCAGGTCGCTCATGTACCCGACAAACCTAGCTGCGCCGATTCGGGCAAGTCAAGGACGCAACGCCGGTCTCTCCGCATCGATCCACGCTGGCCCGGCCAAGCGGGCGCGTGCTAAAAGGCAGGCCACTTTATGGACAAGCGTGCCACCGACCGCACCTGCGTCGCCCTGGCTGGCCGTGCGGTCGACCCGCGCGTCGGCGAGGCCATGCGCGTGCTCGCCGAACACCTCGTCGCGAAGGGCTGCGTCGTGCGCGTCGCGGCCGACGAAGCCCTCGAACTCGGCGGCCCGGGCGTGCGCACGGTCCTAGAACCGGACCTTGCGCTCGACGCCTCGCTGGTCGTCGCCGTCGGCGGTGACGGCACGATGCTGCACGCCGCGCGCATGGCCGCGATCGCCGACGTGCCCGTGCTCGGGGTCAACCGCGGCCGCCTCGGCTTCCTCGCCGACGTCAACCCGGAAAAGATGCTCGAGAGCGTCGACGACGCGCTCGCCGGCCGCTGTCACGCCGAACGTCGCATGCTGCTCGCCGCCCACGTGCATGCCGGTGGCCGCACGATCGACGCGCTGGCGCTCAACGACGTCGTCGTCACCAAGCGCGAGACCGGCCGCACGGTCGACGTGCGTACCTGGGTCAACGGCGCCTATGTCAACACCCACGGCGGCGACGGCTTCATCGTCGCGACGCCCACGGGCTCGACAGCCTACGCGCTGTCGTGCGGCGGCCCGATCGTGCACCCGAGCCTCGACGCGGTCGTGCTGGTGCCGGTGTCGCCGCACACGCTCTCGGACCGGCCGATCGTGGTGCCGGCGGGCAGCGTCGTCGAGATCGAGCTGAGCGACCGGTTCGACACGCGGGCCCAGGTGGCCTGCGACGGCAACGTGCTGTGCGACCTCGAACCGGGTGTGCGCCTGCGCATCGAGCGGGCCAAGGTGACCGCCACGCTGCTGCACCCGCCCGGCCACGACTATTACCGGATCCTCCGTTCCAAGCTGCACTGGGGCCGCGGCACGCGCGACGGCCAGCCCCCGGGTGCCTGAGCCGCATCGATGCTGACCCACCTGCAGATCCGCGATTTCGCGATCGTCGACGCGGTCGAACTCGAGTTCGACCGGGGCTTCACCGTGCTCACGGGCGAGACCGGCGCGGGCAAGTCCATCCTGGTCGATGCGCTGCTGCTCGCGGTCGGTGGCCGCGCCGACAGCGGTTCGGTCCGTCACGGCGCGGAGCGCTCCGAAGTGAGCGCCACGTTCGCGCTGCGCGGCAACGCGGCCGCCGTGGCCTGGCTGGCCGAGCAATCGATCGAGCACGACGACGAATGCCAGTTGCGTCGTGTCGTCGCGGCCGACGGTCGCGGCCGTGCCTACGTCAACGGCCAGGCCGTGCCGGTGCAGTCGCTGCGGTCACTGGGCGAACTGCTGGTCGACGTGCACGGCCAGCTCGAGTTCCAGTCGCTGGCACGACGCGGCTACCAGCGCGAGGCGCTCGACGCGAGCGGCCGGCTCGAGACCGAAACGGCGGCGGTGCGTGCGGCCTACCAGGCGTGGTACTCGCTCGAGCAGCAGCGGGCGTCGTTCGAACAACGGCTCCGCGACCGCGAGTCGCGGCTCGACCTGCTGCGTCACTACGTCACGGAGCTGGCCGCGCTCGACCCCAAGCCAGGCGAAGGCGACGCGCTGGTCGAGGAACGCAAGCGCATCGCGGGCCTCGGTCGCCTGGCCGAAGTCACCGCACAGGTCGAGGGCCTGCTCTCGGGCGACGATGGCGGCGTGGTCGACGCGCTCGGGCGCGCGCATGCGCAACTCCGGCAACTCGTGGCGCTCGATGCGGCGCTGGAACCCACCGTTGCCCAGCTCGAAGAGGCCTCGATCGCGGCACGCGAGGCGCTGTCGTCGCTGCGTCGCTACACCGACACGCTCGAGGCCGACCCCGCCCGCCAGGAATGGCTCGAGGCGCGTCTGGCCGCGATGGAGGCCGTTGCCCGCAAGCACCGCGTCGACGTCGCCACGCTCGCGGAACTGCGTGACCGGCTGGAGGGGGAACTGGCCGAGCTCGACGCCGGCGCGCTGAGCGAGGCGGCGCTCCAACAGCAGCTCGCACAGGCGGCCGAGCGCTACCTGCGCGCAGCGAACCGGCTTTCCGAACGCCGCCGCGCGGCGGCGGCGGCACTCGACGCCAAGGTCACCGAGTCGATGCAGACGCTCGGCATGCCGGGGGGCGTCTTCAAGACGCGCGTCGAAGTGCAGCAGCCCCCCGTCTACTCCGCGCACGGCAACGACGAGATCGAATTCCTCGTGAGCGCCAACCCGGGCCAGCCGGAGCGCCCGCTTGCGAAAGTCGCCTCGGGAGGCGAACTGTCACGCATCAGCCTCGCACTGCAGGTGGCAGCCGTGGAGGCCGCGCCCCTGCCCTGTCTCGTCTTCGACGAGGTCGACGCCGGCGTCGGCGGTGCGGTGGCCGAGATGGTCGGGCGACAGCTGCACGCGCTCGCGACGCGTGGCCAGGTGCTCTGCGTGACGCACCTGCCGCAGGTCGCGGCGCAGTCCGATCGTCAGCTGCGAGTGTCGAAGCAGGTCGTCGGCGGCACGACCCGCACCCGCATCGAGGCGCTCGACGCGGCGGCGCGAGTCGACGAAATCGCCCGCATGCTCGGCGGCACCAAGATCACCGAACGCACGCTCGAGCACGCGCGGGAAATGCTGGATTCGGGCCGCCGTGCGGCCCCGTCCGTCGCCTCGTCGAACGGGACGGCGACGAAGACCGATCGCGGCGTCAGGGCCGCTTCGGGCGGTTCGGGCAGTCCGCGCGCACGCAGTGCCCGTGCAAAGTGAGCGAGTGGTCGGTGATCTCGAAACCGAGCTGCTTCGCGATCGACTGCTGCCGCGCCTCGATCCCCTCGTCCGAAAACTCCTCGACGTGGCCGCAGTCGACGCAGACGATGTGGTCGTGGTGCGTGCCCTCGTTGAGCTCGAACACCGCCGTGCCACCCTCGAAATGGTGACGCGTGACCAGGCCGGCCGATTCGAACTGCGTCAGCACGCGATAGACGGTCGCGAGCCCGATGTCCTCGTTCAGCTCGAGCAGCCGGCGGTAGACGTCTTCGGCGCTCATGTGGCGCACGGTCGCGCTCGCCAGGATCTCGAGGATCTTGAGGCGCGGCGCGGTGATCTTCAGGCCAGCGCGACGCAGTTGCGAGGGTTCCACGTGTTGCACCTTGCTGCCAGGATGCCGCGCCGGGGCGCGGTTGGGGTAGAATCGCTTCGCATTATCACCGGCCCGGCCCGGCAACTCCAGACAGCATGAACCGAGACCAGATCAGCGCGGCAGTGCGCGCCGCCTTCGTGTTGGCTGCCCTCACCGGGGCGGTCGGCGTGACGACGGGTTGCGTGTACCGTCCCAACATCCAGCAGGGCAACCTGCTCGACATCGAGGATGTCGACCAGGTGCAGACCGGCATGACCCGCAGCCAGGTCCGTTACCTGCTCGGCACGCCGATGCTCGCGGATCCCTTCGATCCGCAACGCTGGGACTACATCTACACGTTCAAGCGCGGACGCTCGAGCAACGTCGAACGCGCGCATTTCGTCGTCAAGTTCGAGGGCGACAAGGTCGCCAGGGTCGAAAAGCTCGACCTGCCCGACGAAGTCACGGCGCACAGCAAGAAGCAGCAGAAGGATTACGAGCCGCCGGCCGCGTCCTCGGCGGAACCTTCGGCCGGGTCGCCCCCGCAGCCGGAAGCGCCGCGCCCCGACGGCCCCGGCTGAGCGTCCCTCCGAGCGGCACGACCACGTCGCGGCCACCCGGCCAGCGATCAGCGTGGGCGGCTGCGACCGCCCTGGCGCCGTGTCTGCGCCGCCCGCTCGCGACGCGAGGCGCGGGGGTCGTGGCGCAAGGGCCGGTAGATCTCGACACGATCACCGTCGCGCAGCAGGCGCGTCGGTTCACAAACGGTCCCGTAGATGCCCAGCGCGAGCGCGTTGCGGTCGATCTCCGGAAATTCCCGCAACAGACCCGAACGCTCGACTGCCTCCCCCGCGGTGAGCCCCGGTTCGGCCAGCGGCACCCTGACAATCCGCTGCAGCCCCGGCAGCGCGTAAACGACCTCGACGCACCCCGCGTCCTTCTCAGCCGCTCCCATACGCCTGCTTCGCCCGCGCCACGAACGCGTCGATCAACTCGCCGATGCTGTGCTCGAAGGCACGGCCGAACAGCATCGAGGCAAGCGGGTTGGCGAAGTCGAACTTCATGTCGAGCACGACCTTCGTGCCCGCGGTGCCGATGGGCGTGAACGTCCACAGGCCGTCGAGTGTCCGGAACGGCCCCTCGACGAGCTTGAGCGACATCCAGTTGGGGCGGTCCATCTCGTTGCGCGTCGTGAAGGTCTGGCGCACGCCGGCGCGCTCCATCGTGATGCTGGCCTGCAGGTCGCGCTCGGTCTTTTCGTGGACGTGCGCCCCCTTCACCCAGGGCAGGAACTCGCAGTAGCGCTCGACGTCGACGACGAGGTCGAACATCTGCTGCGGCGTGTAGGTGACGAGGGCTGTGCGCTTGACTTCATGGATGGACATTGGGGGACGGGTCGGCTCGGGACGCGCGCAGTGTAAGCGGGGCAGCTAGAATGCGCGACCCGCCGGAACCGAAACCATGGCCACCTCGAGCAGCAGACAAAAGGACGGCAAGTCCGCAACGTCGAATCCGTCGATCGCGCTCAACAGGCGTGCGCGATTCGACTACTTCATCGAGGAAAAGCTCGAGGCGGGCCTGTCGCTGCAGGGCTGGGAGGTCAAGAGCCTGCGGGCCGGCAAGGCGCAGATCACCGAAGGCTACGTGATCCTGAAGGACGGCGAGGCGTTCCTGATCGGCGCGCACGTGACGCCGCTGCGCACGGTCTCGACCCACATCGTGGCCGACCCGACCCGCACGCGAAAGCTGCTGTTGCACCGGCGCGAGCTCGACCGCCTCGTCGGCGCCGTCGAGCGCAAGGGCCACACGATCGTGCCGCTCGAACTCTACTGGAGCCACGGCAAGGTCAAGCTCACGATCGGGCTCGCCAAGGGCAAGCAGGCGCACGACAAGCGCCACACCGAGAAGGACCGCGACTGGCAGCGCGAGAAGTCACGCCTGCTGCGCAAGCGCGGCTGACGGCGCAGGCGCACGTCGCATCGCGGCGCCCGACACCGGCTGCGTGCGCCGGCGGGGGTGTCCCGGCGATTGTCGCCGCAGTCCGGCCGGCGTAAACCGCCAACACCGCGGCAGTACAGGCTGTCGGCGGTGCGCGGTTCGCTGCGAGGCCACACTCACTCGAGGCGACCGCTCCTGCACGTGCGTGGCCGCAAGACGCCGCGTCGAGACGACATGAATCACCCTCCAGCGAGCAGTTGACGACGCCCCGTCCCGGCGATTGCACGCGCCTGATCCCGTGTCTTCCACGTTCCGCAGCGATGCCACGGGCGCACGCGCGCCCAGGGAGGGACTCATGGATCTGCTCAGCGTTCGCTCGTTGCTGACGGCCGGCCTCGGCATGGCACTCGTCGGCGCCTTGCCTGTGGTGCACGCCGAGTCGACGGCCACAGCGGCGGCCAAGGCCGTGGTGACCGTCTACGCCTCGGGGCTCAACAATCCACGCGGACTCGAATTCGGTCCGGACGGTGACCTCTATGTCGCCGAGGGTGGCATCGGCGGCAAGAACCCGCCCCCGGACGATGCAGCCTGTGTCGTCGAACCGCCCGTTGGCCCCTACCTCGGCCGCCAGGGTGGCGCGCGCATTTCCAGGATCGACCGTCACGGCGTCCGCACGACCGTCGTCGACCAGTTGCCGTCGAGCCAGACGAGCGCCGACCTGGGCTCGCTGGTCAGCGGGGTCGGTGACGTGGCGTTCGTCGGCAAGACGCTGTACGCGGTGCTCGCGGGCGCCGGCTGCTCGCACGGCGTGCGCGGGATCCCCAACGGCGTGATCCGCGTCAAGAACGGCCAGTGGACGATGATCGCGAACCTGAGCCAGTTCCAGCGACGCCACCCCGTCGCGAACCCGGAGCCCGCGGACTTCGAGCCCGACGGCACCTGGTACAGCCTGCTTGCGCACGCGGGCGACCTGTACGCCGTCGAGCCGAACCATGGCGAGATCGTCCGCGTCGGCATGGACGGCAGCATCGAGCGCGTGATCGACATTTCGGAGAGCAAGGGCCACGTCGTCCCGACCGCGATCGCGTTCAACCGCGGCAAGTTCTACGTCGGCAACCTGTTCCTGTTCCCGCAGGACAAGGGCGCGGCGCGGGTCTGGTCGATCACGCTCGACGGGCAGATCGAGTTCCACACCGGCGGGTTCAACATGGTGACCGGGCTCGCGTTCGACGCGCGCAATCGCATGTACGTGCTCGAGGCCTCGGCGCCACCCGCCCCCACTCCGGGCACGGGCCGGATCGTCCGCGTCGACCCCGACGGCCACGGCCGCGTCGTGATCGCCGACGGCCTGTTCTTCCCGACGGGCATGACGATGGGACCGGACGGCAACCTGTACGTGTCGAACGTCGGCTTCGGGCCGCCGCCGAAAGGGCTCGGCGAGGTGCTCAAGGTCGAGTTACCCGACTGAAGGTCGAATTACCCGACTGACAGTCGCTGTGTCTCCGGGGCACGCTCTCCGGCGTGCCTCGGGGTGCCGATGCGCGACGCGCTTGTATTCCTGCGCCTTGCCCCTACACTAGGCCCCGTTCCTGGGGGCGACCGGTTTTGACGTGGGTCGCGAAACTTCAGGTGCATGCCGAGGTGCAAGGTACCTCGTTAAACCACTTGCAAACTTATAGTTGCCAACGACGACAACTACGCTCTGGCGGCTTAATCCCGCCTAACCCCCGACTGGCATGTGCCTGTGCATCCAGACCCGGGGGACGCGCTCACAGGCTCGCGTGTCCAGTGTGCTGAGGGCTGGCTCGCTAAAACGTTCCTGAGCTGGTCGGTCATCTTCCCTGCCGCTTGGGTAGTGCCCGACGAGAATCAAAAAGACGGCTAAGCATGTAGGTCCTGGAACGTAGGGCTTGCGGACGCGGGTTCGATCAGGAAGGGTCGCCTTCACTCGCAAGGGTGAAGTGACACACGGGGCTCACATCGGTGAAGCCTGACGTGCCGAAGATGGCGGCACGAGGTAACGCCGAGGGGTAGCAAGAGGGCCAACCTCAGGGCTGCCCTGTAGAGACTCATAGGCCGGCTGAGCTGCTTGCAGTGGAGCCGGCACTAGGATTCGATGCGTTGGTCTTGCATCGGATAACACGCCCCGCCCCCGGCTTCGGCCGGGGTGAAGGCATAGTCCAGCCTGTCTCGGAAGAGGCAGATACGCTGTCCCGCCGCCTCCACCATCAAAGACCCCTCGGCCGTCAGGCCGAGGGGTCTTCTTCCATGGAGGGCTGCGCCGTGAACCGCTGCAAGGTCACCAAGCCAATGAGCGGACAAGATGCCGCGTACCTTGCCGGCTTGATCGACGGCGAAGGGACGATCGCGCTGACCCGACGGCATGCCCATGAGGAGCGCCAGCTCGTACTGTCGATCAGCAGCACCGAACCCGAACTCCTCGAATGGACGAGATCGGCAACGGGCGTCGGCAAGATCACTCGCAAACGAACCGTCTCCGAACGGCACGCTCCCGGCCTGACCTATTCGGTATCAAATCGTCAGGCCCTCGCGGTGATCGCAGCCGTGGCACCGTACCTGCGTTCATACAAGCGACACAGGGCCGCGCTCGTGCTCGACCGCTACCTCCTGGTGACCCGGCGGAATGGAAAGTACGACGCGGCGACGCTAGAGGCGAAACGCAAATTCGAAGACACGTTCATTGCGATCACCGCCGGCGGCGCGCAGCAATGACTCGCGCACTGGGGTACCGTTTTCCCCAGCGTGAACACCAACACGAAGCCCCCGGCCGCGAGGCCGGGGGCTCATTCGTTCGCGGTGGGCCGTCCGTGGCCCGGGTCTCGCGACTCCTTGCGAGCCGCGACCATAGCAACGCGTATCACACGGCCTTAATAGGAACGGCGGCGCTGTCGGCGTAGGAATCGGCGAGTGCCGGCCGCACTTCCACCGGAGTGCCGTTGAGCACGGCCGTGCCGGTCAGCATGTCGACACGCTGGTCGTCGACGAGATCGTTGATGCTGACGCCGGCGTGCGCTGCGGCGATGGCGAGACGCACGCCCGGCCGCGCGTGGCCCCAACCGTGCGGCAGGCTCACGACACCCGGTTCGATGTCTTCGGTGATCTCCGCAGACGCCTGCACGCGACCGACCCGCGACGCGACCGTCACGAGCGCGCCGTCGTCGATGCCGCGACGGGCCGCGTCACGCGGGTGGATCATCAGCGTGCAGCGCGGCTTGCCCTTGACCAGTCGCGCGCTGTTGTGGAGCCAGGAGTTGTTGCTGCGGACGTGGCGGCGTCCGATCAGCACGAGTTCCGGGGCGGGCTCGCCCAGGCGCGCACTGGCACGCCGCAGGTCCTGCAGGTACAGCTCCGGTGCAAGGTGCAGCCGCCCGTCGCGCGTCGCCAGCCGGCGCGGGAACGCCTGCTCCAGCGGGCCGAGGTCGATGCCGTGCGGCGACGCCGCCAGTCGCGCGAGGTCGATGCCCTCGGGACGACGGTCGCGGGCCGTCAATGACTTGCGCAGCGCGCCGAAGCCCGGCAAGCGTGCGAGCCATTTCAAGCGGCCGGCATGGGGCGCGCCGTAGCGACCCGTCTTGAGCATCCAGTCGAGCACCCCGTCGGGGCCCAGGCGCGTCGTGACGGCGTCCTTGAGCGCGAGACCCACGCGGCCGCCGAGCGACGCGGGCCGACGCCGGAACCGCCGCGTCAACTCGCGCAGGATCTCGTGGTCGTGCAGCGCGCCCGCCGGCTTCGGCAGCAGCGCCGCGGAATACTTCGCGACGTTGCGCACGGCGAACCCGCTCAACGCGACGTCGTAGTGGCTGTGCTCGAGCGGGCTCGTCGGCGGCAGGATCAGGTGGGCGTGACGCGTGGTCTCGTTCAGGTAGAAGTCGATCGAAACCATGAACTCGAGTTGCGGCAAGGCCGTCTCGAGCCGGCTGCCGTTGGGTGTCGACAGCACCGGATTGCCGGCGAACGTGACGAGCGCACGCACCTGGCCCGGGCCCGGTGTCAGGATTTCCTCGGCGAGCGCCGCGACCGGCAGCTCATTGCCGAACTCCGGCAGCCCACGCACGCGTGAACGCCACTTGCCGTAGTGCCCCGGTGCACCGTAGGCCCGCGTCAGGTCGACCGCCGGCTCGGCGAACATCATGCCGCCCTCGCGATCGAGGTGCCCGGTGACGGCGTTGAGGCAGGCGATCAGCCACAGCGTCAGGCCGCCGAACTCCTGCGTGCATGCGCCCACACGGCCGTAGACGAGCGCACGCGGCTCCGCGAGCAACTCCGCGGCGAGTCGCACGATGCGCTCGTGCGCAATGCCGGTCCGCGCGGCGAGTTGCGTCGGTTCGAACTGCAACACCGCCTCGCGCAGCGCGGCGAGGCCGTCGACCAGCGGCTCGAGGTGGTGCAGCCGCACCGTGCCATCCGTGAACACGGCGTGCAGCAGCGCGAGCAACAGGTAGACGTCGGTGCCCGGGCGGATGCCGAGGTACTCGTCCGCAATCTGCGCCGTCTCCGTGCGTCGTGGATCGACGACGACCAGCCGGCCACCGCGGGCCCGCAGCGCGTCGACGCGCTTTTCGAAACCCGGCGCACTCATGATCGAACCGGCCGAGGCGACCGGATTGCCGCCGATGCAGACGAAGAGCTGCGTGCGATCGACGTCCGGCACGGGCATCAGGAACTGGTGCCCGAACATCGCCCAGGCAGCGACCATGTGCGGCAGCTGGTCGACGCTGGTCGCCGAATACAGGTTTTTCGTGCGCAGCGACCGGATGAAGTCGCCGATGCCGAGCATCGCGCCGAGGTTGTGGACCGTGGGGTTGCCTGCGTACAGCGCGACGGCGTCGTTGCCGTGCGCGGCGCGGATGCGGCGCACGTGGGCCTCGATGGTCGCGAACGCCGTCGTCCACGACACTTCCTCCCAGCCCGAGGGCGTGCGGCGCAGCGGCCGTCGCAGCCGGTCGGGGTCCTCGTGCACGTCCTTGAGCGCGAGCGCCTTCGGGCAGATGTGCCCGCGGCTCAGCACGTCGTCGCGATCGGGCTTGATCGACACGACCGCGCCGTCGCGGTGTTCGACGACGAGGCCGCACATGGCCTCGCAGATGGAACAGGTCCGGAAGTGCGTCCCTGCGCTGTCCATGGTCCCCCTGGGTGTCGCGCTCCGCGTCAGCGAGTCCGGCGTCGCAGCGCCAGCAAGGTGCCGAGCATCAGCACCAGCGCCGGTCCGCCTGCACCGCCACCGTTGTTGTCGTTGTTGGTGTTGCCACAGTTCTTGCTGCCCGTCACGGTGTCGCCGGTGCCGCTGTAACGGAAGATGGCGCCGTAACCGCACGAACTGCCGCTCGCCACCGTGCCGTAGAAGACGCTGGCCGACTGCTGCACGAGCTTCGTCGAGGGCAACGCGCCGACATCCGTCGTGAAGCTGTACAGCCGCGTGAAATTCGTGCCGGCGCGATCGATCACGAACAGCGTGCCGAGCGCGGACGCCGCTCCGGCCGACGTGACGCCGCCCGTGCCCGTGGTGCCGTAGAGCCTGCCGTCGCTGCCGAGGACCATCTCGGCGAGCGGACGCTGGCCCGTGGTGCCGTCGAACGCGTGCAGCACGGTGTAGGTGCCGTCGGTCGCGATCGAAAAGATGACGCCGTGGCCGGTCGCGCCGCCGATGCTGGTGACGCCGTAGAAGAAGCCGTCGTTGCCGTCGGTGAGCCCGGCGAGCGGCGTGGCGCCGTCCGCGTTCTCGAGCAGGGCGGTGGTCGCGTCGGCCGTGACCGCGCTGAAATGCTTGAGCACCTCGAAACCGGTGCCGTCGCTGCCGACCCGGAAAATCACGCCGCGACCGTTCGTGCCGCCCGCGGAAGTCGTGCCGTAGATCTTGCCGTCGGCGCCCTGCACGAGCTGGCCCAGCGGCGTGGCGCCGTCGACCGTCACGACCAGACCGGACGTCGTCGTGTCGGTATCGACCGCGAACGCGTGCAGGACCTGGAAGCCCGTGCCTTCCTTCGAGACCTTGAACACGGTGCCGGTGCCGTTGGGCCCGCCACTGGACGTCACGCCGTAGAGGTAGCCGTCGGATCCCTCGGTCAGCTCCGCTTCGGGAAACACGCCCTGCTCGTTCTTCAACGTCGGGTCGGTGGCCGTGGTCGTGTACGGCTGGAAGCGATGCAGCACCGTGAACCCGGTGCCCGACGTCGAGACGCGGAAGATCGTGCCACTGCTCAACAGGTCACTGGTGCGCCCGAACTTGGTCGTGCCGTACAGCAGGCCGTCGCTGCCCAGGGTCAGTCCGGCGCCGGGCGCGAAGCCGTCGTCGGCCGGGGACAACTGGTAGATCGTCTTGGTGTCCGAGCCGTCGGCCGCGGCGCGATAAACGAGGCCACCGGTCACGGAGGTGACCGGATTGACCACTCCGTAGAGCGCGCCGTCGCCGCCGAGCACGAGGTTGCCGACGTTGTTCGAGAAGTTGAAGGCGACGACGGTCGAGACGGCGGGAGTGGCGCTCTGCGCAAAGGCGACCGAGGCGCTCAAGCACAACGCGCCGAGCGCGAGGACGGAACGGGATCGGAACATCGGGTCGGTGACTCCGGGCGCCGGCGGGGCCGGGCAGGCAGGTGGAGCCGCGAATTGTGCCGCACTTCGCGCTCCCTCGCCAAAACCGCGCGCTGTGGGACAATGCCCGCCCGCCCCCGGCCCCGCTTCCGCCCCTTGATCCAGCTTCGTCGCCTCACGCTCGCCCGCGGTGCCCGCCGCCTCGTCGAAGACGCCTCGCTCCAGATCCACGCCGGCTGGCGCGTCGGCGTGGTCGGCGCCAATGGCAGCGGCAAGTCGAGCCTGTTCGCGTTGTTGCGCGGCGAGTTGCATGCCGAGACGGGCGACTGCGAAGTGCCGCGCGACTGGAAGATCGCCTCGGTCGCGCAGGAGACGCCTCCCCTGCCCCAGCCCGCGCTCGAATTCGTGCTGGACGGCGACGCGGAGCTGCGCCAGGTGGAACGGGACCTCGCCGCGGCCGACGCCGCGCACGACGGCCACGCGGTCGCCGAATTGCATGTCCGTCTCGCGGCGATCGACGGCTACAGTGCCCGGGCACGCGCCGCGGCGCTCATGGCCGGCCTCGGCTTCGCTCCTGCCGACCTGCAGCGGTCCGTCGCCGATTTCTCGGGCGGCTGGCGCATGCGGCTCAATCTCGCACAGGCGCTGATCAGTCGTGCCGACCTGCTGCTGCTCGACGAACCGACCAACCACCTCGACCTCGACGCGGTCGTCTGGCTCGAACGCTGGCTCGGCGAGTACCGCGGCACACTGCTGCTCGTCTCCCACGACCGCGACTTCCTCGACGCGACCGTGACGCACGTCGTCCACCTCGAGCGCACGCGGCTCACGCTCTACACCGGCAACTACAGCGCGTTCGAGGTGCAGAAGGCCGCGCGGCTCGCCGTGCAGCAGGCATTGCACGACAAGCAGCAGCGCGAGATCGCGCACATGACCGCGTTCGTCGAGCGGTTCCGCGCCAAGGCGACCAAGGCGCGGCAGGCACAGAGCCGCCTCAAGGCGCTCGACCGGCTCGAGCGCATCGCGGCGGCGCACGTCGATGCGCCGTTCGACTTCGAGTTCCCGGCGCCGCTGCGCGCACCGGACCCGTTGCTCACGCTCGAGGACGCCGCGCTCGGTTACGGTACGCGCACCGTGGTGGGCTCGATCGCGCTCACGCTGCGACCGGGCGCCCGTCTCGGGCTGCTCGGGCCAAACGGCGCGGGCAAGTCGACCTTGATCAAGACTCTCGCGGGCGACATCCCGTTGCTGGCGGGTCGCCGTGTCGAGGGCCACGGGCTGGAACCGGGTTATTTCGCGCAGCATCAGGTCGAGCAGCTGCGCGCCGATTCCTCGCCGTTGCAGCACCTGCAGCGGCAGGAGCCACAGGCGCGCGAACAGGACCTGCGCAATTACCTGGGCGGCTTCGATTTCCGCGGCGACATGGCGGACGCACCGGTCGGTCCGTTCTCGGGCGGCGAGCGTTCGCGTCTCGCACTCGCGATGATCGTGCGCAAGCGGCCCAACCTGCTGCTGCTCGACGAGCCGACCAACCACCTCGACCTCGAGATGCGGCACGCGCTCACGCGCGCGCTCGCCGAGTACGAGGGCAGCCTCGTGCTCGTCTCGCACGACCGCGCGCTGCTGCGCACCGTCTGCGACACGTTCCTGCTGGTGGCCGACGGCCGCGCGGCGCCGTTCGACGGCGACCTCGACGACTACCTCGGCTGGCTCACGACGCGACGCGAGGCGATGTTCGCCGCCACCGCGGCCAGCGAAGACCTCGCCGCGCAGCGCGAATCGCGCAAGACACAGCGCGAGACGGCCGCGGCCGAACGCCAGGCGCGGCTCGCACGCCGCCGGCCGCTGGTCAAGGAGGCGTCGCAACTGGAGACGAAGATCGCGCAGCTCGAGACGGAAAAGCAGACGCTCGAGACGCGGCTCGCGGACACCGCGTTCTACGCGAGCGCACCGCCGGCCGACGTGCAGGCAACGAGCCGTCGCTGTGCCGAAGTGATCGCGTTGCTCGGCACGGCCGAGGAGCGTTGGCTCGAGGTGCACGAGGAACTCGAGCGGATCGGCGAGGCCTGAGCGCAGGCGAGCGCGCCGAGCAGGTAGAATGGCGGCCGACCCGGAATCCTCCGGGCAAGGAGCGGTCCAGGCATGACGACGATCTGGTGGGTGCTGGCAGGCCTCGCAGTGGCGCTCGAACTGGCGACCGGCACTTTCTACCTGCTCATGATCGCGCTCGGGCTCGTCGCGGGTGCGGTCACTTCGCACCTCGGCCTGCCGCTGGTCGCGCAGATCGCCACGGCCGCCGTGGTCGGCGGCGGTGCCACCGCGGCGTGGCACTGGAAGCGCGCGCGTGAACCCGCGGCCGCGCAGGCCAGCGAGAACCGCGACGTGCACCTGGACATCGGCGCACAGGTCCGCGTCGAGTCCTGGAGCCCCGACCGCACGGCGCGCGTGGAGTATCGCGGCGCCCAGTGGTCCGTGCGGCTCGCGGCGGGCGCGCCCGTGGTTGCCGGCCTTTGCGTCGTCCGCGCGGTCGAGGGCAACTGGCTCGTCGTCGCGCCCGAACGCTGATCCAAAACGAATTCGAACCACGGTTCTCCAGGGAGTTTCGCCTCATGTACGTCGTGCTCGTGCTCGCGGTCGTCGCGGTCGTCTTCGTGGTCCAGACCCTCAAGATCGTGCCGCAACAGCAGGCCTGGATCGTCGAGCGGCTCGGGCGCTACCACGCGACGCTGACGCCGGGCCTGCAGTTCGTGATCCCGTTCGTCGACCGCGTCGCCTACAAGCACTCGCTCAAGGAAGCCGCGCTGCCCGTCGCCGAACAGATCTGCACCACCCGCGACAACACGCAGTTGCGCATCGACGGGCTGATCTATTTCCAGGTCACCGACCCGCAGCGCGCGAGCTACGGCGTGGCCGATTACGTCTTCGCGATCACGCAGCTCGCGCAGACCGTGCTGCGTTCGGCGATCGGCAAGATGGAACTCGACAAGACGTTCGAGGAACGCGCGCAGATCAACGCCGAGGTCGTCTCCGAGCTCGACAAGGCTGCGGCCAACTGGGGCGTCAAGGTGCTGCGCTACGAGATCAAGGACCTCACGCCGCCGAACGAGATCCTGCGCGCCATGCAGTCGCAGATCACCGCCGAGCGCGAAAAGCGCGCGCTGATCGCGCAGTCCGAAGGCCGCAAGCAGGAGCAGATCAACATTGCGACCGGCGAGCGCGAGGCGTTCATCGCACGCTCGGAAGGCGAACGCCAGGCCGCGATCAACGCCGCCGCGGGCGAAGCCAACGCCATCCGCGCGGTTGCCGAAGCGACGGCCGAGGCGATCGAGAAGATCGCCGCCGCGATCCGCCAGCCCGGTGGCGAGCAGGCCGTGCAGCTCAAGGTGGCGGAGAAGGCCGTCGACGCGTTCGCCGGGCTCGCCCGGGAAAACAACACGATGATCGTGCCGGCCCACATGGGCGAAGTTTCCGGCCTGATCGGCACGGC
>Ga0065704_10001067_pt1 | contig 18785 bp, 17 predicted proteins | sample SwiRhicommuniRL2_FD_59091 | JGI IMG/M metagenome (GOLD analysis project Ga0065704, IMG submission 59091) | Switchgrass rhizosphere bacterial communities from Rose Lake, Michigan, USA - RL2 v2 (version 2) | ecosystem: Host-associated > Plants > Roots > Rhizosphere > Soil | place: East Lansing, MI
CTGAACCAAAACATCATGATAATGGCAGAAAAATTTTCACTGGAAAGCAGCTTTTTTCACTCTTCTTGCCCAAGGACTTTAATTTCGTAATAACGTCAAAGTGGAATAAGGCATCCAAAGGTGAGGGAAAAGATGTTGTGATAAAGAATGGTGAATTGATAAGTGGTGTCATTGACAAAGCATCAATTGGAGCAGAGGAACCTGACAGCGTTTTACACAGAATAGTAAAAGATTATGGAAATGAGGCAGCAAAACGATTCTTGGATTCAATTCTGATAGTCTTAAAAACATATATTACTCACAATGGTTTTTCCTACGGTTACTCTGACTTGTGGTTGTCGGATGATACCAGAAATGAGATAAGTAGTGTTATTCTCAAGGCATATGAAAAAGTATATGAATTAAAAAAACAACACGATGATGAAACGTTACCATTAACAAGAGGACTATCACCTGCTGAAGCCTTAGAACTCTATGTGGTAAATGAACTTTCAAGGGCGCGCGATAGAGCAGGCAAAACTGCAGACCGTGCATTCCCAGATGATAACTCTGGTGTCATTATGGCATCAACTGGCGCAAGAGGTTCCACTCTAAACATTGGTCAAATGACAGCGGCACTTGGGCAACAGTCTATTAGAGGCAGAAGGATTACAAAAGGTTATAGAGATAGATCGCTCCCTCATTTCAAACGAAATGATGCAAATCCTGACTCCAAGGGTTTTGTCAAATCAAATTATAGAGACGGGCTCAGTCCTCTAGAGTTTTTCTTTCACGCAATGGGCGGTAGAGAAGGGTTAGTAGACACAGCGGTAAGAACCCAACAATCTGGATACATGCAAAGAAGGTTGATTAACGCACTAGAGCACATGAAGATTGAATACGACCAGACTGTACGAGATCCACACGGTAATATCATACAGTTTGTTTATGGAGAAGACGGGATAGATCCTGCAAAAAGCGACCATGGTGAAGCCGTTAATATTTCTCGTTTAATCGAAGGAGAATTATTAGTTGACGAAGGCAAAAAAACAACAGAAAAAGAGATCTCAGAAATAGTAAATAAACATGCCAAGAATCTTAACCAGAGACTTAGAGAAAAGTTGTTACTAGCTCTTAGTCAAAACAAAATAAGTAGGGATGGCGCTAACAAAGTGATAAAGAAGACGCTGGATCTAATCAACAGGGCAATGGTAGAACCCGGAGAGGCTGTAGGTGTCGTAACAGCTCAATCTATTGGCGAGCCGGGAACTCAGATGACGCTAAGAACATTCCATTTTGCCGGAGTAAAAGAAAGAAACGTTACCCTCGGATTGCCTAGGCTAATAGAACTTGTGGATGCGCGGAAAAAGCCGGTCACACCAACCATGGATGTATATCTGGATGAAGAACATAGAGTATCAAGAGAAAAGGCTCTCAATGTTGCAAGAGAAATAATATTTACAAAGGTAGCAGATTTAATTGAAAGAAGTGAGACTGATTATTCAGGAGTACTAACATTCCATATTTCAGATTCAAAATTATCTGAACGGGGATGCTCTATCGAAGACATTATGGAGGTGCTAAAGGGTCCAAAGAAGAAATACGACGTTACTTTGCAAGAAGCAAAGAAAATTATAAAAATATCAATTGCAGGAGAACCTGACGCGCAGACGTTACTNACAATGAAGAACAAGCTATTAAACGCAAGAGTGAAAGGTGTCCAAGACATTGAAAGAGTAACAATTGTAAAGCAAAATGAGGAATGGGTAATTCAAACTTCAGGCTCAAATCTTTCGAAGATAATAGCAATTGACGGTATTGATACTTCAAGGATTACAACAAACAATGTCTATGAAGTTTGGCAGACACTTGGAATAGAGGCTGCAAGAAATGCACTGATTAAAGAAGTCACCAACACATTGGAAGAACAGGGTCTGGAAGTTGATATGAGGCATATTATGTTGGTAGCCGATCTTATGACATCAAAAGGACATTTGCAGCAAATAGGAAGACATGGAATCGCTGGTACCAAAACATCTGTACTGGCCCGGGCCGCATTTGAAATTACTGTACCTACTATTGCAAGAGCTTCTTTGGAAGGACAGATAGAGTCCCTTAAAGGTGTAACAGAAAACGTTATAGTAGGCGCCACCGTACCTATTGGTACCGGTATGGTCGAACTTTACATGAGTGTGAAAGATGAAAATGAAAAATCTCGAAAAAACAATTAAAGAAGCAATCAATTCTAATAAATGTAAAATAGGAACCAGACAAGTAATGGGTTCAATCAAGGGTTCAAAACTTATAGTTCTTTCAAACTCATTGATGCCAAAAAATAAGTCAAAAATCCTGGAAGAGGCAAAATCCGCGGAGGTACCAACGTTACACTTTGATGGTAATTCAGTCCAGTTGGGCAGATTGTGTAACAAGCCATTTAGAATTAGTGCGCTCTCTCTCAAAATCGGTAAAGAAAATGAAATTCAAGAAATACTAAACGAATTTGGAAAAAAGTAAGTGATACAGGTGAATGCATTTTGTTACCGTGAAAAAATTTTTGGGATTTTTTCGATTTAAATAATAATAATAATGACTGTAAAATGGCTGATCAATTTTTAAAACTAGTGAAAAAAAATCTGATATCAGAGGTTCAGAAGTAGAGTGACAGAAAAAATCAAACTAACATCAGACGAGCTACGATTGATGTCTCTGTTTCAAAATATAACAGGAGCAGTAGCACGTGATTGTGTTGTGGATGAGAAAATGGATAGGGTAATCTTTGTTGTAAATAAAGGACAGATGGGTTTAGCTATTGGAAAAGGAGGTGCTACAATAAGACAACTTCAAGGTATCGTAACAAAGAAAGTTGAATTAGTTGAATATTCTGAAGATCCTTCCGTATTTTTGGGCAATGTCCTCAATTCAGATATGATAAATGAGATAAAGATTAATAATAGATTCGATGGTTCAAGACAAGCTGTTGTGGTAGTGGATTCAAAAAAGAAAGGCATAGTAGTGGGAAAAGAAGGACGTAATGCGGAGAAGGCAAGAATTTTGGCGAAAAGATACTTTCAGATATCAAATGTCATGATAGTGAGTGAAGATCATGCCCAGAATAATTGAGGTTGTATTGTAAATGGCAAAGTCACCTTTAGGATTATTTTCAGGACGAGTTTTAAAATCAAAGAGAAAAAGAATGAGATGGTCAAACAAGTACTACAAGAGGCGCATGTTGATGCTTGACAAAAAGGCAAACCCGTTGGAGGGAGCTCCACAGGCAAGAGCTATAGTGCTTGAAAAAGTCGGTATTGAATCAAAGCAGCCGAACTCTGCTGTTAGGAAATGTGTGCGAGTCCAGTTAATCAAAAATGGCAAATCTATTACTGCATTCCTTCCAAGGGACGGCGCTCTTAATTACATCGATGAACACGATGAAGTTATGCTGGAAGGAATTGGAGGTTCAATGGGAGGTGCAATGGGTGATATTCCCGGTGTTAGATGGCAGGTGTTCAAGGTTAACGGTGTATCGCTAATAGAATTGGTTTATGGGCGAAAGGAAAAACCTAGGAGATGATATGAATGGTTATAAAAGAAAACGTAATGTTGTTGTTTAACAAATGGAACACGGACGATATCGAAATTCAGGATTCGGGTTTAAAAAATGTAATAGCACTAGACGCTGCAATTATTCCAATTAGCTTTGGAAGACATGAACATCAGAGACTAAAGAAGGCTGAAGTTCATATCATTGAGAGGTTGGTTAACAAATTAATGCACTTTGGTAAAAAGTACGCAAAAAATACCGGAAGAATGGGTGGCAAAAAGGGTAGAATGATAAAAACCGTGAAAACGGCACTTGATTTAATCTATCATGAAACAGGCAAGAACCCAGTTGAGCTGCTAATAAGGGCAATTGAGAATGCAGCGCCCAATGAGGACACCACAAGAATAGTTTACGGTGGTGTTGTATATCATGTGTCTGTTGATGTGGCGCCGTTAAGACGCATTGACTTGGCACTCAGATTTATAGCAGAAGGAGTGAGAGAATCAACATACTCCAATCCAAAGACTATTGAAGAGGCCCTTGCAAAGGAGATAATTTTGGCGTCAAATAACTCGATGGAGAGTCATTCTGTAAAGAAAAAGAATGAACAAGAAAGAATTGCCATGTCTTCAAGGTAGCGTAGTTGCTAACACTTTTCTAACTCTTTTTGACCTCTAAATTTCTATGAGAAATTTTAATCTGAAAGTTAAATAACGACGGAATATTCTGAAAGAATTGTAAATGAGTGCCAAAGAAAGTAAAATTTTTTCAAAGGTTTCATTATTGAGTACTCGCTCAGGTAAGCGAATATTAAAGCAAGTCCTTTTACAGGAAAAGGGGTATAAACAATACCATAAATACAAAGTCGAGTCTGAAAAAGAATTTTCGGAATTCACCAAGCGATTTTTGCTGTCTCTACATGAAAAACTGATTTCCGATAAAAATCCAAAAGCAACGATGAAAAAATTTGTTGATGAGATAGAAGCAAAGGAATTGTCTTTAGACGATTCAAAAATTGAAACGGTTCGTGAAAGGCTATCTAAGCCTGACGTGTTGGCAGATAGAGTTCANCGGATATTGAATTCTAACTTTGTTAAAATGACTTATCCGGTTCTAACAGCTCTTATTGACAGTGCCACTGATTTCAACAAGGANACAATTTCAAAAGAGGTAAGAAACTCGATAGTTGATGGTCATGTTATCGCTATAGATCTGAGTGAACCCATGGACAGAATAATGGACGCAGACGAAGATATCGAATTTCTTGATGATTATAAGCTAATTAATCCTTATATTTTGGAAATAGCAAGACAAAAAATCTCTGTTGGAGGAGATGCCGTACTGAAGGCATTTGAAGATGGATTTAAAGATGCGAGAATAGGCCAATATATTGATGCTAGATTAAAACTAAAACCAGAGTCCATAAGCGACGAGAACATGATTGGCTGCTACAAGAAATATAGGGCTGTCATGGGAACGGCAGGCAGAAATATGGCCCTAAATCTTCCTCCTCTAAATGATATCTTTCATTTAGGTATGGCAAAAGCAGCAGAGTGTGTTGGNTGCGGTAACGAAATGGAAGACGCANTAGTAAATGGAGGGATAAAGATTCCATCATGGCCATTATACTATGCAATAGTCACAAAAAACGTCNAGAAAGCATTTGAATTAACACTGGANAAAAGTGAAATNTATCTGGAAGAAGCTAAAATTGCGCTAGATATGTTACCGGATGAGCTNAGTATAAAACCCTTTTTGAAATTNTTGTTTTTGACAGTAAGTCATTATAATCAGTACTGGTTTAATGAAATGAAACGCAGAGACTTGTTTCCGTACTTTCAGAAAANTNTGTCAATAACTATTAAAAATTCTAAATGAGAATCAATTAAGCAAGTGCTTGATTTTGATACANCCCAAGTTATCAGATTTTATCGGAAATGAAAGTTCCCGNAAGAAAGTAATAGAATGGCTCTCAAAATGGTCAAATGGATCAAAACCTCTGCTACTACTAGGACCTCCAGGTGTTGGTAAAACATCATTTGTTCATGCATTCTGTCGAGAATTTGATATTGATCTTATTGAACTGAATGCGAGTGATACTCGTAATAAGAACATGCTTGCCCAGATCCTGCATCCAATATTTTCCAATACCAGCCTTACCGGAAAAGANTTTCTTCTCTTTCTCGATGAGATGGACGGGATTTCAAACAGGGAAGATTCTGGCGGATTAGATTTTTTAATAGACCTTTTCNCCGAACCATCGATAAGAGTAATAATGGCCGCTAACAAATCAACTGAAGCAATCAAGAAAATTTCAAAAGTTTCAAAAACAATCAATTTCTCACCGATCCCTCCTAGGCTCTCGATGCTCTACTTGGACAAAGCTCTTAGAGATCGAAATTCTTCAATGGATACCAAAGATAGAATTACAGTAGTTCGAAACTCTTTGGGAGATATAAGATCGCTTTTAAATTCTGCACAGATAATGATTGCAGGATATTCTACAGCTAAAAATCCCTCAATGGAAATTGATGTTGAAGACATGATTAACCAATACTTCTCAACGGATACTCTTGAGGAGGCACTTGCCATTATTAACAGAGGTGATATATCTTATTCAGATCCCAGATTTGGGCAATCTTCTGAAGATCGACGCAAAGACATTCTTGGAGCATTTTTCTCCAGCATAGTCATGTCAAAGATTGATATTTCTACTATTGCCCTTCTGTTAGACCGGTTATCAGAATTAGATGTCATTCTCAGCAGATCCTTGGTCGTGAGAAACTGGAAGATCATGAGATATTTCTCATCAATATTAGCCAAGTCATTATTTCATGAATCACGTAACAGGTATATCCGATACAATAGATATAGCATAGGGTTTGAAAACATGGGCATTTTTTCGAGGGCACAAGGCTTGAAAAAAACACTTAGAATCCTTGCACAATATTTTCACACATCAAGGAGTAATCTTGGCTCTCAATACTTTGAACCGCTAATGCAGGTCTTGGCTCGAACGGATAGATATGAAGATTTGATTCGAAGTACCATTACTTCAGAAAAAGAAGCTGATGTTCTGGTTAGGGAAGTATCCAGAGTTGAGAATGTACGACGTAGTTAGCTTTGGGAAAGAGTAAAAATACTTTGAAAGTCGATTTTTGTCGAAAGTCCAATTTCTCTGCCTAAATTGATCTTATCGACGGCTTATTTGTCAGGTGAAAAAATAGAAAATAAAAAATGGAAAATAGAAAAATATTAAACTCTCGGAAATTGTAGTATTTTTGTATGTCCAGTGAATATGAACAGAACGTCGGCAAACTTCTCTCGGAAAAGATGGAAAAATACGAATCCATGAGAAATGATGCCAACGTTTCAAACATTGAGCTCGAAACGCTCCGATCTGAAATAGAAACCCTTGAATCATTGTACGACAATTATAATATGGGCATGAACTACTTCCGACGAGCAAAGGGCGGAAGGTCAGGTTTAAGGGAATAGAATCTCCTTTCATGGGCATTTAGCCAAAGAACAAGCCAATAAAAAGTTATAGCACTTGTATTTGGTTAGGAAGTTTCTAGTTTTAGCTATAATGAATTTATATGCGAATATATGCTGTTTAAAATTGTTATGCATGATGAAAAGATAAACCGACTGCATGAAATGAAAAAAAAAGCAGAGATTGGAGGAGGCCAAGAAAGAATTGAAGCTCAGCATACAAAGGGAAAATTAACTGCGCGGGAAAGACTAGATTTACTGCTAGATAGTAATTCTTTTATCGAAATCGACAAGTACGTCGTACATAGGTCAATAGACCCCGAAACGGCAAAATACTATGGAGATGGCGTCATTACAGGCTTTGGGACTATTAATGGCAGACAGGTTTTCGTCTATGCCTATGATTTTACAATATTAGGTGGATCTCTGGGCGAAATGGCCGGGAGAAAAATCGTAAAGTTAATGGATCATGCAATTAAGGTTGGCGCTCCCCTTATAGGTATGTTGGATTCTGGAGGAGCAAGAATTCAGGAAGGTGTAATGAGCCTGGATGGCTATGGTGACATATTCTTTAGAAATACAATGGCTTCTGGAGTTATTCCGCAAATAACAGCAAGCATCGGTCCATGCGCAGGTGGAGCAGTATATTCACCAGCAATGACTGACTTTGTTATCATGGTTGAAAATATNGGTCAAATGTTTGTNACAGGTCCAGAAGTGGTAAAAGAAGTCCTCAGCCANGAAGTATCCTTTGAAGANTTGGGTGGCGCAAGGACTCATTCAACAAAATCCGGTGTCGCTCATTTTGTTGCTGAAAATGAATACGAATGTATGGATAAAATAAAGAAATTGATTTCTTTTATACCACAGAATAATCTGGAAATATCAACACCTGTCGAATCACAAGATGATCCGAATAGGCTTGAACCAGAATTCTCAAAAATACTGCCAGAAAATCCTTACGAACAGTACGACATGAAGCAAATTATAAAATTACTGGTTGATAAAGCTGATTTTCTAGAAGTACATGAACGTTTTGCGGAGAACATTATTGTTGGCTTTGCTAGAATTGATGGGAAAGCCGTAGGAATAGTTGCTAATCAACCAATGTACCTTGCCGGTGCATTAGACATCAACTCTTCAACCAAAGCAGCGCGGTTTATTCGCTTTTGTGATTGTTTTAATATTCCAATTATTACTCTAGTTGATACACCTGGTTATCTACCAGGAGCAGATCAGGAGCACAATGGTATAATTCGACACGGCAGTAAGTTGCTCTATGCCTACTGTGATGCAACAGTTCCAAAGGTAACTTGTATTATAGGCAAGGCGTATGGTGGGGCCTACATTGCAATGGGGAGTAAAAATCTTAGAGCTGACATAAATTATGCCTGGCCCACAGCAGAAATTGCTGTTCTGGGTCCTGAAGCTGCCATAACAATAGTACACAGAAAAGATCTCAAGAGCTCGAAAAACCCAATTGAAATTAAAAAGAAACTGGCAAAAGAATACCGTGAGAAATTTGCAAACCCATACATTGCAGCAGAAAAGGGAATAATTGATCTTGTTATAGACCCTATTGAAACAAGGATAATGATAGTAAAGGCTCTAAGTGTATTGCAGAATAAAAGAGAGTCAAGACCAGCTAGGAAACATGGTAACATTAATCTTTAGGGGAGATGTGAAATGGGAAAATTAATTTCTAGCATTTTAATTGCAAATAGAGGGGAAATAGCACTCAGAGTAATTAGAGCATGCAAGGAATTGAGGATAAAATCTATTGCACTTTACTCTGATGAGGATTTAAGATCAAAGCATGTAAAGAGCGCTGATGAGGCATATTACCTTGGTCCTCCAGCGCCGACCAAAAGTTACCTTAACATTGAAAAGATAATTGAAATTGCAGAGACCGCGGGAGCTGAAGCAATTCATCCTGGTTACGGATTTTTGTCTGAAAACGAAACCTTTGCTGCAAAATGTGAAGAAAAGGATATTATATTTATTGGACCCTCCAGCGAGGCCATGGCACTGACAGGTGACAAAATGAAATGCAAAGAAATAATGAAAAAGGCACAAGTGCCAACGATACCCGGAAGCGACGATATTCTAGAAGAGGTTGACAAGGCAGTAGAAATCGCTGAGGAGGCCGGGTATCCTGTACTGCTTAAATCTGCATACGGTGGAGGTGGAAGAGGTATCCGGTTCGCAGACAATGAAAAGAAGCTTAGGGAAGAATTTGAAATGGCAGCTGCAGAATCCAGAGCAGCATTCGGCAAATCTGGGTTATATGTAGAAAAATTCCTTCAGGGGATAAGACATATAGAATTTCAGCTTGCCAGAGATTCCAGTGGAAACGGCAGACATCTTTTTGAACGCGAATGTTCGATACAGAGACGTCATCAAAAGCTAATTGAATTTTCACCCTCTTCAGTNNTAGACAANAAAACAAGANCAAATATAGGCGAAATCGCTGTCAGGGCAGCAGAATCGGTCGACTATCTCAATGCGGGCACAGCCGAGTTCTTAAGGGATGGAAAGGGCAACTTTTATTTTATTGANGTTAACTCTCGACTCCAGGTAGAGCATCCTGTAACAGAATTAGTCACNGGAATTGATCTTGTCAAGTTACAGATAAAAATTGCACGCGGTGAAGAAATTCCCTTTAAGCAGTCAGANCTTGAACTTAATGGTTCTGCAATCGAATGTAGGATAAATGCTGAAGATCCATTTCATGACTTTGTTCCTTCAGTTGGACTGGTACCAGACTGCAATCTTCCTTATGGGCCTGGTGTCAGAGTAGATACATACCTATATCCAGGATGTAGTGTATCGGGGTATTATGATTCTCTGGTCGCAAAGTTGATAACATGGGGACAAGATTTTAATGAGGCAAGGGTAAGGATGTCCAATGCCTTGGATGAATTTATGATAGAAGGCATAAACACCACTATTCCTCTATATCGGACCATAATGAATGAGAAGAACTTTATTCAAGGAAATATTTCTACAGATTACTTGGAAAAATATGATATGCTGAATCAAATGCAGGATCAGTTAAAGGAAAAACAACTAAAGTCAGCTGATTCTTCCATAGCAGCCGCTTTACTATACTCAGAATACTTGAAAGGACAAAGTGCCATCAATTCATCGAATAATCTTTCATTATCTAATTGGGTAAGAACAGGTAGTCAGAAAAATGGAATTTAAGATAGATAATTTAGATAACGTTCTGTCAGGTTCAATATCTGAATCTAGCGGCGATGGTAAAATTATCGCTACTATAAATGGTAAGAAACATAATATCCAGATATTGGGTCTCAAAAACGGTATTTTGGAGTTTATTATAGACAACTCTTATGAAACCGCCAAGATATTGGAATTTGGAAGTTCGTACATTAAAATGTTGATGAACGGAGAGCATATTGTTCTCAAGAAACATTCAAAATTGACTGAAATTCTGGAAAAATCATTGGCACTGGACACATCGTCAACAGGTGATAAAAAACTCCTCAGTCAAATTCCTGGTCGAGTGGTGTCCATTATGTTAAAGTCAGGAGACCAATTAAAAAAAGGAGATTCAGTAATTGTATTGGAATCTATGAAAATGCAAGTTGCTGTAAAGGCCCATAAAGACGGTCAGATTAGAGATTTAAAGGTAAAAATTGGAGATACTGTTTCAAGAAACGATGTAGTTGCCTTAATTGAGTAACATCATAATATAATAATATCGGAACAAAGAATAGACAGTACCAGATAGTATTATTTGACACTAAATTTGCAGACGTTGCAAATCAGTTATTGATATCTTTTAGTTTATCTCTAATTTCGTCGTATTTTGGTTCAACAAGTGGATTATCTGAAATCCATACNTACTTAATTACGCCATTTTTATCCAACAANAAAATCGATCTTTTAGCTGCATTGTAGTCCTTCAAAGGACCAAGATNCTTCATTACTATTCCATAGTCGCNAATTGTTTCCCTTTTATAATCACTTAAGAGNGGAAAATTCAGATGTCTATTTATTTTGAATATCTTGTTTGCGAATGGACCATCTACCGATATTCCTACTACTNCTGTATTGCTGTTTTCGAATTCATTCAGCGAATCTCTAAAGACGCACATCTCTGTAGTGCATACAGGAGATTCTGCAGCCGGAAAAAAAGCCAATAATGTATTCCTGCCTTTAAACTCACCAAGTTTACGCAAATTCATATCAATATCGGGTAACTCAAAATCTGGAGCAACGTCTCCTTCTTTTAGATTTGCCATACAATTGATCCTAATCTGTTCAATGTTAATCTTTCTATCAGGTCAAGGCATGTCTATGTATGTAGTATCAATCCTTGGTTAGATTATCTTTTTGTTGATATTATGGACATTAATATTCTCATTACTTTTGTAGCCTGATAGATCTAACACAATGTGCTTGAATCCGAGCTCCTTTAGTTTTGAATCAATTACTGACAGTTTGTCGGTATCAAACATCTCTTTTATTTCTGCCTTGCCAACTTCAATTCTTGCCATGTTTTGATGATCCCGAACTCTTACCTGTCTTACATTGAAAATAGACTTGACTAATAATTCAGCCTTTTCTATTCTTCTAAGTTTTTCAAATGTTACTGGCGTTCCAAGTGGTATTCTTGACGCCAAGCAGGAGTTTGAAGGTTTGTCATAAACTGTCAAGTTGTTTGACTTTGCGATAATTCTTACATTCTGTTTATTGATTCCAAGCTCTACAAGTGGACTTTTTACACCGTTTTCTCTCAGGGCCACGATTCCAGGTCGATAATCCATCAAGTCATCGGTATTTGTACCATCGACAATCAATTTCACGTCCATTCGTTCTGCCTCTCCTAACAAGTAAGCTGCAAGTTCAGTTCTGCAATGATAACATCTCATCAAGTCGTTCTTGACAAACTCTGAATTGTCTAATTCATTGTATTTTATTATTTTATGATTAATGTCTATTTCTTGTGCAATTTTTTTCGCAGATGTTAATTCGTCAGCTGAAAGTGTATTATAATCTGCAGTAACAGCGATGGCATTTTCATTTAATGCTTTCTTTGCCGCCATAGCAACAACAGCACTGTCGACACCTCCTGACAAGGCAACCATGGTCTTTTCGTTTTTATCTTGAAACCATGAAACCAGCCTTTGATAAAGCATATCTTCCAAATTTATCATCTGTTGTATTTTTTGAATACCTCGTAGTATACGATGTCAAATACCTTTCTGTATGGAACTTTTAGTCTTGTTGCAATTTTTTTAATATCGTCATATTCTGGCTTTATCATTCTTATTGTTCCATCCTTATCCTTTGAAAGCTTTACCTTTACTACAAATCTCTGATTCCCAATTGTAATGGGAACCGTTATAAAAGATCTGGGAATTGTTATCCTGTTTATCTCATGAACTCTGCAACCTAGAGAACCTGTTTCATTTAATAGTAACTTAACTAGGGAATCACGAGATGCCATGTCGCTCAGGACTTTAATAATAAAGGAGGGCCTGTTTTTTTTAGAGATGCCCTGAAGAACGGTAACGTCTTTTGCGCCATTTGCATAAAGTGTTTCAATCATATTACCTATTGTCTCTCCTGTAGCGTCGTCGACGTTTGTTTCAATCTCATATACACTTTCTGATGTATGATCTACGTTAGAATTTGAATGGCCGACAACTAATCTGAGTATGTTTGCGACATTCTTTCCGTCTTTTTGACCAGCGCCGTTTCCTATTTGTTCGGGAATGAATGGAGGATACTGAGAAATATGTTCAGAAGCCAAATTAACTAGCATCGCTGCGCCAGTAGGGGTTGTAAGCTCGCCATCAATTTTACCTGGAACCAGTTGTATTTGTGAATTCCTTAAGATTTCCAGTATCGCATTACCTGGATTGGGAACAATACCATGAGAAAATTGTAACATGCCGTTACCAATTGCAACATCAGTAGCATAGAATTTTTGCGATAAAAGTCCGAGATTATCCAAGGCTACAGCTGTTCCGATCAAATCTGCAGCAGTATCCACTGTTGAGACTTCATGTAGTCGTACGTCGTCATGTTTGCTCCCGTGTATTTTTGATTCTGCCGTGATTATTGTTTTGATTGAATTAAGAACGAATGACTTTGCAACATTGGATAAATTTATGGAGTCACAACAAGACGCAATTGATCTATATACTGCACTGCCCAACCGGAATCTTGTAGAATCCTTGTATTCAAATAATAACTTTGTACAAGAAATACCATATGATGTGGTTTTTATGAAATCAACCTTACGTATTTTGGAACCTTCAAAATAGTCTTGGCACGCATAAATCGAATCAACGACTTTTTTTTTATTTGCTCCTATGTCTACTAAACTACTTAAAAGCATGTCGCCTGAAATTCCTGCAATTTGCGAGTCAATAATCACTATCTTAGACATATAAATGAAAAATCTCTCTTCTATATGCTGTTTAGATAATTTAAATATTATTGTTCAATATCCATTTTAATTAGTATTGATTGATTCCCAATATAGAGAATGGAAAAGATGATTCAGCGGTCAAAATAAGCGAGCATTTCAAAAGGTATAATTCATCTTTTGAATTCAGTATTCGGTAACCTAGTACCTGTTTTTGTCATCGCTTTAAAATATTGATACTCATTAGTAATACTGTATTTGATCACTGGGCAATAATCTGATCAGAGAAATAACCTGTCACTATAATTTTTTAATAGAAATTAATTATTGATGTATTCTATTAAACTGGTAATAGAGCTAAAATTACCCACTTCAGTCAGGCTATGAGCATCACTGCCCAAATGTAGTCTGATATTATTTTCTTTAAATATCTGCAACCATTTCATTGGTGGTCTGCGATATTTTGCATTTACTTCAATTGTTTTGTTATTGCTTTTCAATAATTGTGATATTTCGATTAACTCCTCATCGGTCAAATCGAATGATTCTTCTGGACCCAAATGACCAATGACGTTTACATAAGGTAAGGAAATTGCCGATTCCAAAGAAAAAAGCCAATCTTGCTTGTCGTAATATTTTGTATGGAAACTTGCTATCAAAAAATGGCCTTCATATTCAGAAGGTACATCCACTGTGCCATCTTTCAAAATTTTTGCCTCAAAACCGGCAATTATGGTCATATTGGTCCCAGATGATATAATTCGGTCTATATCATCAAGGTATTTAGGTATCCAATCAGAGGTTTTTCTTACATGTTCCGTGAATGCTAAAGTATCCAAGTCAATTGTTTCAGCATATCTTGTTACTCTTTCAACCGACAAATCTTGAGGTGAATGGTCATTGTAGTTGCTATGGACATGATAATCCTTTTTTAGATCAAGCAAGTGCATTTTAATTATTTGATTGCATATTTTAGTTTATTTTGAAATAATAACGTTCGGTAGGACGGCTAAGAGAAATAGTCTGAAAATTTTTATATGATGTTGAATAAAAATTCATTTCGGATATGAATATTGCTTGAATGGCGCCTCAAATTCTACTGTGTTAGTTCCAGGTGCTTCTGCACCGGCTGCAATTAATACAATAAAATCTCTAAAAATGGTAAAATATCCTGTAACAATAATAAGTTCAGACACAAACCCTATTTCAGCAGGTTTTTATTTGTCTGATGCGTATGAAGTGTTACCAGAAATAGATAGCCAATCATACACGACTAGACTATTTGAAATAATTGCAAAGCACAATATTGGTATTCTGATGCCATCATCAGGCTATGACATATATCATTTTAGTAAAAATAAAGGAAAATTATTGGAGCGCGGAGTATTAGCGGTTGTAAGCGATGAAGGGGTCATGGAAAAATGCAGGGACAAAATGGAGACTTTTGCTTTTCTTTCTCAAAAGTTTGCATTACCTTTCACAACGGCTGACCCTGATAAAATAAGAGAATTTCCACTAATTGCAAAACCAAGATACGGTAAAGGAAGCAAAGGAATAGTAAAAATAGACAACGAGGATGATCTAAAATACGTCCAATCAAAAAACGATAACTTGATTTTTCAAGAATATTTGCCAGGCACCGAATACACTATAGATGTACTGTCGGATTTGGATGGTGGACCGATTATTGCTGTTCCGCGAATCAGACTACAAACAAGAGCTGGAATTTCCACAATGGGTAAAATTGTTATGGATGAGTCGATTTCAAAGACATGCAAGTCTATTGCAAAATATCTAAAGATAATAGGACCTTGTTGTATTCAGATGAAAGAAACAAAAGATGGTACTCTCAACGTAGTGGAGGTTAATCCTCGTTTGGGTGGTGGTACTATTTTTACTGCCCTGGCTGGTGCGAATTTTCCTGCAATGATTTTGGACATGGTGAATGGTAAGAAACTCAAAGCGCCACTAATATCTGAAATTACCGTAGTCAGATATTTTGAAGAGATAGTAGTGGAATATGGAAAGGTAATGAAATATGACTTGAATTCAGTATGATATCCACATTTTCTTGGATGTTTTTTTTACAACTAACATCTTTTATTTCAAAGGCTTCACCAATTTTGCACGGCCAATATCCTGTGAATTTCATCATAATTACCGAAAACCCTACTATCATCATGAAGGTAACAAAAATCACGCTAATGTATCGCATTTAGGGATCACTCAAGACAATACTTCTCTCTCTGCAAAACTCATATTTTGTGGCTATCTCCAGCTCCTGTTTCTTATGGTTATTGCCGAATATATCAAGAGCCAGGTATATACAAACGTAGTAATGAATGTAAAGGGCGGTCTGTATAACCAAAGACCGTCATGCGGATTTCTAAGTCTGTATTCTACAGAATAAATCATCCCTGTAAACATTACTCCGAGAATCCAAAACAAGATTGAAATAAAGTCGCCTTTTATTGGTAAAATTGCAATTGTGTAAAAAAGAACGTATGGCCTAATAAGCTTCATTCCTATTTGAATGTAGTATAAAAGTGCAATAAAAGAAGGTCTTTTCCAAAATACTCCACCGGTTGCAAACAGACTACGAATAAAGCTCTTCTTCCAGCGTATTTGTTGTATTGCTAGTGATTTGAACGTCTTGGGCACTCCAACATTTACCCCTATGCTGTTGGAATATTCCACATTCCATTTTATTGGGCTATTTGAAATTTCTGTATCTGGGTCAAAAGAGTTTTTCATTGTCTCGATGTCATCAGCGCCGGTTTGCAAGATTGGCATATGTTCATTTTGCTTTTTTTCTAAAGAGATATCATGTTTTGAACGTGTACCCAATACATGTGCCGTCATTCTTCTATCAGTACAAAACTTAAAATCTATTCCTAAAAATCTATCATTGGCCCACTCGTGAATAAAGTCCTGAATTGCAACTCTTCGGTAAAAACTGAGTGACCCAGAACAGCATGTTACTGATCTAAAGGAACTCTCGGCTGCTTTAATTGATCTACAAGATATATCTATATAGACCTGTTGAAATTTTTCTATAGTATTACCACGTTGTGCATCCCTTACCCTACCATGACAAGTTAAGGCGCCTAATTTTCTATCGTTAATAAAAATTTTCGCAGCCTTTTCGACTGCGTCGGAAGCCATGTCACAATCACTATCCATAAAGGCATATATTTCTCCGCGGGCGATCTCACTTGCTGCTTCTACAGCCTTTTTCTTCCCAACACTCTTTGATAAATGCAATATTCGAAAACTATCTGTTCTGTTTTCCTTGCGCATTTCATCTAGAATTTCACCAGTTCTGTCTGTGCTACCATCATTAACAACGATTATTTCCTTTTGTTCATATGTTTGATTCAGACAGGACTGAACGCAATTTCGTATATTTTTTTCTTCATTTTTCGCAGGTACTACTATACTCATTAAGGGACCATTTGACACATCAATATTTCTAGCGTTTAGGTATGGATCTTCGTACTTAAAGTAGGAAAGAATTAGAATGCAGAGTAAAACAAAGCTAGTGAGAATACTGTAGATACCTACTAATGGATCCACAAGTGAAATTGTGAAATAAATTTTAGCTGCTAGGACACATCCTACAGCAATGACCATCAGTACTCTTGCGAGCCATTTACTTTTTTCAACCTCTGAATATCTTGAAGTTTGTTCTTGTAAAGTCATTCATTGACACCAACCACAGTAAATCTTAATCTAGATAATAATTTCATTTAACATACTTCACTACATATAGAGTTTGTTTTTCTTATTAATTTTGTTATTGAGATAAACATGAGGAGTTGGTGGAGTAGGATAAATTTAGATGGGGGGTGCAATTTCTCTTACACTAAATTTTTTGATATCCACGTCCGTAGCTCCATCCCACCTAAACGCAGCTATTGGTCCACCCCACGTTATTATTTGATCGGCTTTACCACCACATTCTCTTCCGGCATTTCCCCATCCGCCTTTGTCAGTTTTTTCATTTGCCTTTATCCATTCATTATTGTTGTTTTTATCTACCCAAAGCTCTAATTTTACTACAGATTTGTCTTTTTCAACTGCATTATACATAATTACTTTTAATCCTACCCACTTGCCGCTGATGGGTCCAATATTTTTTCCAAATTCACCAAAAGCATATCCGCCCGTATGCCATTGTTCTTTAGTCCATCTCGTATTACCATCGTAAAACAAGTCTCCCTTGTATGCGGTACCTTCGCATCCTGCAGGGGCTCCGAACCCCGTATGTCTTGCCCCTCTTGCGTACCAAACAAAATTATCATTATTACCACTATTCAGCTTGACATATCCAGTTATTTCTACGTCTCTCCAATCGTTTGGAGATTGCATATATTCGGCCATTGCAATCTTGCTGTGATCTAAAGTATCAATTTTTTCGGGATTAAATCCTGAGGAAGTAAATACTCCCATTCTCACCTTCATGGATTTAATCTTAAAGGAACCATCAGAGTTTTTTGTTAGCATTGTTTGAGGTGAGAACTGCGGATCGCTATTGGGATTAGATTTAAGATACCATTGTTGACCGTCTTTTTTTGTCTGAAAGATTTTCAGTACTCCAAATTTGTCAAAGCTTTTTTTTTCATCACTGGACTTGATTACTGCATTATCCTGTGAGGCATCACCTACATTACAATTTTCATCAATCTGTCCGTTTCCATCATTATCTTGGCTGTCTCCACATATCTCCTGTTCAGGAACTACTGGAGGAGATTGATTGTTATCGTCGCCCTGTGGGACATCACCCTGTGAGGCATCACCTACATTACAATTTTCATCAATCTGTCCGTTTCCATCATTATCTTGGCTGTCTCCACATATCTCCNGTTCAGGAACTACTGGAGGAGATTGATTGTTATCGTCGCCCTGTGGGACATCACCCTGTGAGGCATCACCTACATTACAATTTTCATCAATCTGTCCGTTTCCATCATTATCTTGGCCGTCTCCACATATCTCCTGTTCAGGAACTACTGGAGGAGATTGATTGTTATCGTCGCCCTGTGGGACATCACCCTGTGAGGCATCACCTACATTACAATTTTCATCAATCTGTCCGTTTCCATCATTATCTTGGCCGTCTCCACATATCTCCAGTTCAGGAACTACTGGAGGAGATTGATTGTTATCGTCGCCCTGTGGGACATCACCTACAGTACAGTACTCATCAATCTTTCCGTTTCCATCATTATCTTGGCTGTCTCCACATATCTCCTGTTCAGGAACTACTGGAGGAGATTGATTGTTATCGTCGCCCTGTGGGACATCACCTACAGTACAGTACTCATCAATCTTTCCGTTTCCATCATTATCTTGGCTGTCTCC
>Ga0065704_10070634_pt1 | contig 18762 bp, 34 predicted proteins | sample SwiRhicommuniRL2_FD_59091 | JGI IMG/M metagenome (GOLD analysis project Ga0065704, IMG submission 59091) | Switchgrass rhizosphere bacterial communities from Rose Lake, Michigan, USA - RL2 v2 (version 2) | ecosystem: Host-associated > Plants > Roots > Rhizosphere > Soil | place: East Lansing, MI
GTCTAGACGTCAACCGGCGTCAGAACTTTGACCCCTCCTCCCCCCTAATGTCAAGTCTCCGTCACGCCCTGGGACCGCGCAGGCGTGTGCAGGCGCCACGCGCGTCCTAGAGTTGACACGTTTTGACCCTCGCAATTGCGCGTGCTCTGTGCGCTGTTTTACGGCGTTGTGGCAATGGACGCACAACGATTGCCAGTTGCTCCTATCCCAAAACAACGTCATGTCTCCACGATGCGGCACGACGTGGTCAACGATCCTTGCCGCAACCACACGTCCACGCCGCTGGCACATCCGACATAGCGGGTACTGCCTCAGATGCTCAGCCCTGGCCTGTTGCCATTCGTAGCCATAGCCACGGGCTGAGCTCGACTGCTTGCGATCACGCCACGATGCAGTGCGTTCTACGCGTTGGCCTGCATCCTTCAGACGTGAGGGGTTGCTGTGTAATTGATGCTTTTTCGTCATAAGAAATTCCTACGAAAGTAGTTGACACAATTTGCTCTAGTGCTATTCTATGTCCATGCCGCAACGGCATCCAGCCAACTCCTAGCCAGGACAACGCACATGCAACGATACAGCATAGAGTTTCACCGCTTGCCCGTAGGCACAGCATTCTCCTTTAACGGCAACGCGTGCATTAAGCGCTCTACTCGCACAGCAGAGTACACCGCATATAACCGCCGTTTCTACTTTGCCCGCATGGACCGCGTTGTAGTGAGTCAAGCAACACGCGACATGCTCGTCAGGCAGGGGTGCTGAGACATGCGCAACCTTACTCGCAATCTCCGCATCCGCATCAACTCCGCCAGGTATGCCGCAGCCCCTACCCGCAGGTGGGCACGTCTAGCTGGCAAGAACAATCCTATCAACTGTGGCCGTGAGCATGCGCATGCCTTTCGCCACGAAAAGGGCCGATTGGCCGCCGGCAACATTCATCGTCACATCATGGCTTTCCACGTGTCTAAAGCAGGGGGCGGCAGCAATGCGCGCCAGTAAGATCGCTACTCAACGCAGCATCACAGACTCGGATATCACGCCGGCCAACACTGTGAAAGCTTCCAAGCACGGCAACCCCATAACTCTGCGCCAAGTCTTTACTGCCATGATTGTCATTGTTGCCCTGGCCGCCATCTATCACTTCACACACTTTTGAAATAACCAAGGAAAACTCCGATGACCCAAGCAATCCAAACAAAGTATCTAGGCCCGACCAACGTTCGCGGCTCGCGCATCAAAGCGACCGCTTTCGCCGGCAGCGTCATCGTCGCCTATGACCATTCGCTCAATGTCGAAAACAACCACAAGGCCGCCGCAAAGGCGCTGTGCGACAAGATGGGATGGCAGGTCGATTTGGTCAGTGGTGAACTGGCCGATGGCACCTATGCCCACACCATGACGGACGCATTCAAAGTTTTGCTCGGGCTGCGCCAATGGGTTCGCGAAGGTCGCAACAACGGCAACCCGTGGCGACACAAGGAAGTCAGAGACGCGTTCACCTGCTTGGCACAGCACATGGGACTGACCGATTGGAACGATGTGTGATTCTGCTATTGCGCATTGGCAACAGTGCGCAATCTCGGCAATCACGCCGGTCAACGCCAAAGAGGTCAACGCCATGTCTTATGCTTCCCGTCACTTCCAGATGCTCGGCTCGATGCATGCCGATTCCCGCTGCTGCGAGCGGCCCGATTTCGGCATGCATCGCAATTTGCGTCGATCCTATGATCGCGCTTTCGTCGGCCAGACACTGCGCAAGGGCAAGATTCGCAACATCAAGCCGGTGGGCATCTTCAACGCTCCGACGTACAAAGCTGGTGACGTGTATCGCCCCAAGCGCGCCAATCAGCATTCCAAAAATATCGTCGTACTCGGGGTGTCGTACAAATTCGTCACCTGGACAAAACAAGGCTGCTTGCCGCCATGCGTCTCGACCTTAGAACAATTCGCCACGATCATCGGTCGCAAGGTGTCGTGATGAGCACGCCATTTTTCCAAGGGACTCATCATCTTGGCGGCCAATGCCATTACTTCCACAGCCAAGCCGACGCCGATAGCTACGCAAAAGAAAACGGCGGCACAGTTTCGGAGACTACGCCGAACATGATTTGGTGTGTTTGGACTCGCTAGGTGACGCTGCTATTGCGCATTGGCAACAGTGCGCAATCTCGGCACAACCCGAAAGGCAACCAGAAATGAAGAGCTATGAAGTTGACGCCGGCATCATCGGCGGTGAAGCACTCGCCACACAAACGTACAGCTACGCTAATCATGCCGTTATCGCAGCACAATCTATCTACGCTGCCATGTTGTTGACTATCGGCAAAGATGAAATTCACACACCCACAATTTTTAACAACATCGGGCGCCCCGAATGCCAACGGGTTACGGCCGAACCTCGCTGCAAATCCTTTTTCGTGTCAATTCGCAAGGTGCACGCATGAACGCTAACGACAAACTCATCATGGAACTGGCAACGCCAAGCAACCCTGATGAAGCCGCACGCATGCTACGCCATCCGCTGGCGCAAGCTTTGGAGTTCTGCGAAGCGCGGGCAGCACAAGGTGACGAATTTTACCGTCGCTTGGCCGGCTCGATCCGCAAGGCACATCAGATGGAAATCGACAACGGGAGAGCATGACATGCAAAGCATCGAAGGGCACATGAGGACGGAAAAAGAAAACGGCACCCCTTGCCGTTTGACGGTCACACTCACGGCAGACGGTCAATTCCGCGCGCGGTTATCGTTCGCCCCTGGCATGCCCTCAGCAGTGGGTGAAGGGTTGACGGTCGCCGACGCAATAGAGCGATTGGAAAACAACTTGGCGTAAGCCAAACACAGGGCAACCGGTGAAAGCCGCAACCCCGCCTCACTCGCAAGAGTGGTGCGGGGTTTTTGCTTTTCTGGACTACGGAGAATCGACATGACGAACGTTCGCCGCATCCTCGCGCGCTGGGACGCCATTGCATACGCGCAGTTGACTGAGCACGCCGCACGCCTGGCGACCGAAAACGATGCGCTGCGCGATCAGTTGGCGCAGGCAGAAGATGCAGCGCGCTGTTGGCACGGCAACTGGGTAGACCTTGTGGACGCAGTCGATGCAGGCGTTGTTCTGTACGCCAACGGAAGCGTCAAGGTAGGGTAGTAGCGGGTGGGGCGTTGCGCGCCTCTCAGAGCGTCGCTCAGGCCGCAGAAACGATAGGCCAGCCGGTAGGCAAGGGGTGCCGGGCCGGCTGGCCAAATGTTAAAATTTCGTTAAAATTAACCGATTCAGGGACACCCCCTGTAGCGGAATTTTTGGGCCTACCCCCTGTAGCGGAATTTTTGGGCTATGGCCGTGTAGCGGAATTTTTGCCTTCCTGGCAACGCGACAGAACTGCACGCTGCAGCGCGTTGCACGGGTTGCGACGCAAACGCTCTCGACGAATGAAGGCTTCAACGGTCTGCAACGTGCGCTCACCCTTGCGATTGCTGTTGTAGAGCGCGTCTTCCAAATCGCCCATGCAGTCGTCTTGCTCATCTTCCGTGCGCGCCAACTCGGCGCAGTATTCCTTTCCGTTTGCAAGCAGCGTCCTACTTGTCGTCTTCCTGACATTCGCTGCCAGCGCATCCAAGTCGCTGGCGGGAGAGTCGTCTTTCGCGATACGCGTTCCGCACGCTGTCAGGAACAACACGCTCAGCACGACTAGCAGTCTCAGGTTCATTGCGTATGGCCTCGCTCTTGGCAGATTGGAAATTGCTGCGGCCGTTGGACAAGCCCGCATTGACAGCTTGTTGGATTTGGTCAAGGGTCACTCCGTCCTGTATGCCGGCCGACGCATTTTTCAACAACTGACCCCTGCTCTCGTTTTGTGCTGACGCACGTTTCATCCTGGCGTAATCGGCGCCGAACAGACCGATAGCCACGCTCAGCACGATTGCGACAAAAAGGCCGACGATGACCTTAGCTTCAGTTAGTACCATTGCCGTGCTCCTTGCCGCTGATCCAACGCCACCATGGCGGAAGATAAGGGGTTGTAACGAAGACCAACGCCAAGCCGAGACGAAACACGGCTTCGTATGGTGACGGCCATGTCCGCGTGATCCATTCCAGCCCGATGATGCCGATGGGCGCCGTACCACACAGCACGAACCCGATAAGTCGGAAGTGCCATTTGACGCCGTTGCGCCAGCGTAAGTCGTTCGCACGACACAACATGGTGATCGCAATAACGATCATCGATAGCGTGCTGACACAAAACCAAAGGAAGTTCATTGCGGTCTATCTCCACGTTTGATGAAGGGAATCCAGTTGATCCACTTGCCCGTCTTGACGACATCCACTAGCCAAGGCAGAAAAAACCGGGTCAAGAATGCAACAACTGCGCCTGTACCTGCTTGCAGACCATCGGTCATCACCAATGCCAACCAGTGTGCCAAAGCCGCATTCACTAGCGATGTGAACGCCGCCCCCATTAGCACGCAGGCGATGAACATGCCGAACATGTCGCGGCGACGCTCGATCTTGTCGCTAAAGCTGAAGCTACAAAACGCGCCAATCGAACAAGCAACCAGCACATTGAGTGGCACGCCAACATACGCCACTGACATTTCCCGCGTGAACTCGAAACTTGCAGGCCATAGTCCCGCCCCTTCCAGGATGTTTCTCACGTTGCCACCCTCTCGTAATTTTGGCGGGACTATACAGCAAATTTCCGATATGCCTTGGCGAGCTTGATGTCGTATTGGTTCTTGGCGTAGGCAGTGCCATTGTAGTTCTTCGCGAACGTTGCCCAATCATGGTTCTTCAGCGCGCGCCGCATTTCAGCATTGGACTTGATGAAATTGACCATCAAGTCCAACTGTGCGCCTGCGCTGCGCGACATGCGATTGATGAAGTCCTGCAGCGAAATCGCGCCGGCTGCTTTCCAGTTGTTGCCCAGGATTTGCGGGAACCCCCAGCTAGTTGCGCGCAATGCGGCATCGCGATCCAACGCGACGGCACGTTGCAACTTGGCATGCTGCTCGCTGTACTTGCCGTAAGGGCGTGTTCCCCAAACCGGGTAGCTCAGGTCAGGGTGGCTATCGTCATAGCGACCGTTGGTGTACGCCGAGAACTTGTGCGGCTCGAACAGGATGGAAACCTGGCCGTCGTCTTGGAAGCCGCCGCGTGGCGCCTCAACGTCGAGCACAGCCTTGATGCTGGGGATGTCCACGCCAAGCGAGTTGGCGGCACGGACGTAGTCTTCGTTGGTCAGTTGTTTGCTCATTTCTGGCTCCAAGATTGAGGTTTTGGCTAGGTTTTAGAGTTCAAACCTGCTAACCCATTGATTTAATTGGCAATTAGACCAAAAGGTTGGAGGTTTGAGGAAAAACGCTACTACCCTATATGTGTGCGAGATACATGCATGTATTCCTGTCTACGACTATGTCTTCTCCTGTGTCTATCTTTTTATTACTTACCTTAAACCTCAAACCTTAAAAATATAGACCGTTGCAGCACAAGGCTTTCGGCCAGGTTTGAGGTCAGGTTTGAGGTAGGTTTGAGGTCTGAACTCCAACCGCCGTGGACTCCAAAACCTTCCTAACGTCGTCGTTCGTAAGTTCTACGCCATCTTTCAGCCAAATTGTGTACGTCTGGCCTTGCCACTTAATTTGCTTGTCGATCTTGGAATACCCAAGCCGCGTGAACATGTGGTTCAAGGCCGTTCCCTTGGGCAACTCAAATCCTTCAACCTGCGCCCTGATTTGCAGTAGACGGCTCAGGTGGGAACTGCTCACGACGTTCTCGGTGATTCCCACGCTGCCGGCTTGGATGATGCTCAGGGCCACACTCTCCGCGTTGTCTGAACTCGACGCCATCATGCGCTGCTTCTCGGGCGTAACGAGCGCGGAGCCGTTGATGTCGAACCCCTCCGGAATCTCGATGCCCAAGAACCAAGCGCGCAACTCGTTCGCACAGTGGTTCTTCGCGTAGTCAATGCTGTCCGTTCGATGCTTCCATCCTGCGGCATCCAAGCCGCAATACGCCATCATGGCGGCGAGAGAAGACCACGGGGTGAACACCACCATCCAGCGACGGTCGGTCTTCTCCATTGGCAATGCGTCGTTGTGGTTGGTCAGCGCAATGTGGTTGGTGCAGTTCCACGCCTGATACGGAGTGGCGCCCTTGGGATTGATGTCGGTGATGTTGTTGGTGATGAACTCCTTCATAGCGTTGTACAGTTGGTGACGCACTTTGCCGGTCAGCATGATTTCTTCGATGATGTTGACGGCACCACGCACAGCCCAGTCAGTGAACCCGCCGCTGTTGCTGATATTGGAGTTGGAAGTGGTACTGACGTTGCGAAATCCCATCGCAGCACGCAGCACGGCGCATGCGAGGGTCTTGCCGTCACCATGCACGCCTTTGACGATCGGTGACCAACGGATCTTGACGCCTGGTTTCTGCACGTTGTGCGCCATCCAGTAGAGCAACGTGCGAAACACGTCATCGCGACGACCGCACATGTCGTAAAGCATCTGTTGGAACTGCTTGATGCCTTCCAACCCGCGCTCGGTATACTCCGTTGCGACAGGCGGCAGGCTTGTGGGGCTGTAGCGATTGGCGTAGGTGACGCCATCCCATTCGTAGAACGCACCGCAGTCCGGCCGATAGCCAATCTGTTCGACAATAGGCATGCCCCAAAAGTGCAAGCACTTCTCTGCTGCGTTCTCGCGTCGGCCAGCATCGTTGATCGGCATGAAACGACCGAACGTCAACTGGAAGCCGTTGACGGTCATGAACTGGCCGTTGTTGGTATTGAAGAATCGATCACCGTTGGCACAGAACGCATAGTGTCGTGCCCACTCCGGCAATGCACTGCCGTCATCCGATTCCACTGCGCGCGCAGCCGGCGGAAACAACAGCGCGCGCAGCTTGCCTACGCCCATCTTGTTGTCCCAAAACTTCAACTTGTTGCCGACCGCCGAGACGATGCGTTCCTGCAGAGCGCCAGGAATACCAGCGCCTTGGATGTTTGGGATGACGACGTTATGTAACGTCAATTCATCGCCACACGCACTCACTTCGTCCAGAAGCGATTGCACCTTGGCGAAGACTTCAGGGCTGACACGCATCGACTCGACGATTTGCACCGCAGGCGTATCCGGCGCGTCACCCGTGGGCATTGGCAGCGGCGCAGCATACATCGCGTCCTGCACCGCAAGGTTACGCTCAGGTTCCTGATAGACGTTCTCCGTACCAGCACACGCACGCTCGATGGTGTAGCCGATGTAGGTGGTGTTGAGGCGCCGTTCGTTCCACTTTGGACGCACCATACCGCTGCGTCGCGCCAGCCGCTCCATGCGCTCGGGATCACAGCCAGTCCAGAACGCAAGGTGTGCGCACAACGCCATGTCGTTCTCGCTGTTGTGCTCAGCCTGGCCGTTCCACAGCTTGACGAACGATGGCTTGCCACCGAATGCGGCTTCTGCGCTCATGCGAGCACTCAACGCACGCTCCAACAGAACGTCATCATCAGCAGGGCCACGCCATTCCGGCCTGCGCTCCACGTCGAACTCGGGACGCGGCGGGAAGTATTGGGCGCACATGGTTGACACGTCAGCAACCTGATCGGCACTGCCCCATGCCGCGCCATCAAGTCCGAATGCGATGCCGCGTCCCGCGCTGTAGAACTCCAATTCCAACGGAGCCAGTTGCTTGGCTACCGATCGCTCCGGCTTGCTACGATGATCGGGCACCGCACCACTACCAATGATGTGCAGACCACGCCGACTGCTACTCCATTCTAGGAAGCAGCCTTGATAGGCACGCACCAATCCATCGGCGAAATCGGTGCTGACGTATTCGCCCAGGCCGCATTTGCGAATGTCGATGTCGAGGAACCAATAGCCACACTCTGCAGTCAGCCAGAATCCGAGCGCGTATCGCACGTCGCCGGTGCTCGGCAGCGCACGCAGTACCGCAACGGCATCATCGTAGGTCATCCAGTTGGCCGGACTATCCGCGCCGCCCGTATCGCGGTTGAGCGCAGCACCGTTGCGCTGCGCTGGCATCTTGTCGAACTTGCCTTCCTGAGCGTTCCACTCCAATCGCCACACGATCCATTGCGGAATGTCCGCCATACCACCGATGGCGCGCTCGAAATCAGGTGTCATTGCACAACTCCCCACGGCAGCAGTGCAGCAGGCGACGACAGGTAGAAGTAGACATAGCGCGTACTCACACCATCGCACCACGCATTGCCAATCCACTTCTCCACCAAGTAATGCGCTCGCTTGGGATGAATGCCCAGTGCGCGTGCTGCATCGTCGGTGGAACAGCATGACATTTGGGGCGCACAAACACTATGCTCGGTGCGCAGGAAGGCATACAGTGCAATTTCGTCAGGCTTCTTCATACCAAGCACCCGCGCCAGGTCAGGAATTGCGTCATCACCACACGTTCTCCGGTTGATGGCACAACGAAGCTCACGCCATTCCACAGTAGCGGGATGACGTTCGGTTCGGTGTGTCGGAAGCGGCATTCGTATATGCCGGGGCGGACGGGACGCGTGTGCGTCTGCATCCAGATTGACGACGGGTAGTCTTTCAACCCGTGATCGTAGTTGACCGGATGCATGTGCAGCGCCGGGTACATCCGACGAGGAACACCATCGGTGATGAAACTGGAATCGCCGCAGCGGCGGCAACGCACGGTCTTTAGACCGCGAGGAATTTGCACAGCAACGCCGCATTCGGCGCACTGAAAGTAACGGCTCATTTGTCACTCCGTGCCAAGGTGTCTTAAAGCAAAAACCCCCGCCTGTTTAGGGCGGGGGCCGGGGTGCGCGTCGCCGCTCGCCCTCAGTCCACCTTGGCAGGGGACGCCGCTAAGATAGCAGCAGCAAGGTAACGAAGCAAATGCTGCTGCGGAGTGGTCAATTCCGGCCATTCCAATTGGACGCGAATAGGCAGTGGAACGGGCTTGGTGGCTTTCATCCCGTCCTTCTCCCACTGCCGGAATCTAGCCTCATAGTCCTGGCTGGATGAGCCCATCGCATTCTGCACCCACTGCGGTGCTTCAGCGGGCGGAAAGCGCTCATAGCTGACCTTGCCATTGGCATCGCGGTGCCAAGCGCTGTCGTAGTACCACACTTGGTTGAGCGATTCATACGTCAACTTCCAGTCGTTAATATCGCCGTTGTATTGCGCCTTGATTCCAATCTTGCTCAGTGCGTCTATCAGCTTGTCTTGACGATGTTCCATGATGTCCAGAATTTCGCGCAGCTCACTGCTCATTTGGTCTTCTCCAAGCTGGTCTTGCCCAAGGTAGATGCATCGCTCGCTTCGATCACGAATGTGTCGTGTTCGGCATCGTAGCGAACGTCAAGGTAATGTCCATTGTTGTCGGTCACGCGAGCACCGATCGCCGCTTCATGTGCCTGCACGATCACGCTGCCATGGTTGATGTGGACGGTGCTCACGGTGGTCATGTCAAACTTCGGGTAAAGTGGGCACGGGCAGGTCCATGAAACGCCATTGCGCGATGTCCAACACTTCATCGCCTACCAGCGTATCGCGCCACACACTGCCGTCCCAGTACACGCCCAACAGAAGGCCGTTGACGGTACAGCCGAGCACCGCGCGCTGCGGCTCCGGCTTGATGCTTACCGGCAACCACGGGTGATCGGGCGTGGCGCCAGGTTGCACAAGACTCAGAATCAGCGCCGTGGTTGCCGGGCCGCTCTGCGTGATGCACTGCGCGATGATGCCATCCTCGCGCATGGCGATGATGAGGCGAGTCCACAGGTCGCCAGCAGCTTTCTGAAGGTCACTCATTTGGTCCCCCTTGACGATGCAAGGTGATGTAAATGCGGTATCCGGTCAGCAGGCCGAACATCAAGAACGTACCGAAGTAGCCGACCACCATCATCGGCACGCCCAGCAACAGGATGCACAGGAATTCCCACAACTTCTTCATTGGTTCATGCTCTCGGAGGAAAGGGGAGTGGCGGGCGCGGCGGCATGGGCAGTGATAGCATTGGCGGCATGGGGAGTGGCGGGCGCGGCGGCAACGGAAGAGGTTTAGTTGCTGCGATCTTGCGGGCACGCTCGTTGACCAACTCGAAGTAGCCGGCGGCACTGCGACCCGCAGCCAGTTCACTCGCCACGCTACGCCCTTCCGCACGCAATTCGTTGGACGCACGCACCCATTGCGCCAAGGAAGGTTCGCCAGGCCGCACGAAATCGCTGGCATCAAGCACGCGAGGGGATGTAGCTGGCAGCGGTAATGGGGGCGGGAACGGCAGGGTCACGGCATGTCCTCATCCAATGCTTCAGCGCGCGCGATTTCCGCGTCGATCCTGGCAGCGGCCTCGTCAGCCTTGGCGACCAGTGCAATGCATTCCTGCACATGCTCATGTTCTTTCTGTTTGGCCTGAGCGTAGGCCCACCAGTGCTGGGTGTGATCGATAGTCGCCACGCGGTTGGTGTAGAACTCGGCCATGATCTTCTGCACATGACCCTCCCCCACCAACTCAGCATGCGCCTTGACGGCGTCCTCCACGCGCTCTTGTTGCTTGCGCTGGCGGTTGCTGCGGAAGGTGTCGCACAGCAACTTCCACAAGCTGTCGTTCTTGTTCATGCTCACAGTCCCAGGTAGATATGTAAGACGTTCTTCAGAATCTGCACCGTGCCGACGTAGCGTTCCACGTCTGGAGGTATCTCATCGCCGGTGCCCACGATGATGAAGCGCATTGACTGTTGCGCATCGAACTCATCGCACACATCCACCCACACGCAGATATGCTCCCCCTGTAGTTGCGCAGAAAGCACGGTTGCACCTACCGGCATCGTGAGCGTCTGGCGTTCCTTAAACGCCAACGTGTACTTCCAGACGCGCCGGCTCATCGCAGCACCGTCACGATCACGGGAACCAGCCTCTCGCTGTCCCACGGATGGTCGAACTTGTTGGGCGCGTGGCAGCGCAAGTCGGTTTCGCTCGGGCGATAGTCCAACTCGGTCTTGCTGACGTAGTACGCGCGTTGTTCGTATCCGTTGGGGCCAGGGGCGGGAATGTTGCATTCGCCGAACTGTGTGGCGAAGCCTGCTGGAGTGATGAATTCGCCGTAGTAGCGGCCTTCCATCTGCGCCGTGCTGAAAGGCAACGGCAGCAGTGCGAATTTCAACTTCGCATGCGTTTCGCCTTCGGCCAAGCCAGCTTTGTAACCATCGGTCTTGCCCGTCGCGTAGCCAGCATTGAAGTTGGCCGATCCAATAGCCACAACTGCGGCCGTATGGTCATCAGTGTCCACGGCGCGCAGCTTGTCCAGAAGCCATTGACGAAAACGTTCCCACATGGAGGGGTTCTGCTTGCGGACGATGCCATCGAATTGCATATTGTTGCTCCGTTGGTGGTGTGGGCCTAGTTGACACTATTTCTAGAATTGTGTCAACACCCAAATAGAAACGGCCCCGCCGGGAGGGACGGGGCCGTGTTGGCAACCCTGCAAACGCCCTGCAGGATCACGAACTCGGGGGCAGCGGCGCGGCGACCGGCGGCAACTTGGGCTTGCGCGCGGCGGTCTTGCGTTCCTTGTTCTCGACCGGACCCGGCAGCGCCTTGTTCTGCGGTGCCGGCTGGGCCTTGTTCTGCGGCTTGGCGAGGCCGTAGGTGGCGGTGCGGTCAGGCAACTTGATGCCCGCCGACTTGACCTTGGGCTTGGCGATGGCTTCCGGCTTCGCCTGCTTCTTCCGCTTGATCGCCTTGACTTCCTTGACCGATCGCTTGCGGGTGTCGCGCTTGTCACGCGGGCCATGGGCGCGCAGCTTGAAGCCGATGAGTTCGGCCTTGGCCTTGTCCGGCATCGCCAAACCCATTGCCTTGGCTCGACGCGCGTATGCACGCTTGGCGCTGGCACTGTCGCCCATGTACACGCTGACCAGCGCTTCCGCGCAGTCGCACGCTTCGGCCACCATGCGCCGCGTAACGTTCACCGCGCCATGCTTGGCCGCCAGCTTGGCGCCCGCGTCCAGCATTTGTTCTTTGCGCTCCGCGCCCGTGAGTACCGCCTTTTTCTTGCTCATCTTTGGTCACCTTTTCTGATTGAAGATTCCGGGTTCGGACGCGAAGCACGCGAACCCACCTTTGCTGATGACGAACTCGGCCCAATTGGCCTGGGCAGTTTCGTGCGCGTCACCTTTGTACCGCCACCCTGAGCGCTTGCATTCCACGCTAACGAACTGTCCGATCACTGTGCCGATGTGTTGCGGGCCTACCAGAATCGAACGAATGCCGATAAGGTCTGCCGACTTGACCTGCTTGTTCTGTTCCTTGGATTCGTTGGCAAGACCGTAGCGAACCGGCACGCCACGTTCGTCTATCAAAGCACCAACGTTGTTTCGTGTCAACCATACGCCAGCCTGCGCGGCGTCAAGTCGAATGAGCGCCTGTTGCCGTACTTCGCTGCCAGGCGCTCCATCGGTCGCAACGACGGCAGGCGCCCCGTCAGCACCCATGCGCTGCCGAAGGTCAAGCAGTGCGGCGGGCGGGATACCCCAGGCGGCGGCCCATTCGTCCAGCATCACAGCACCTGAAAGGAGAGAACTCGGAACTTGAGTTGCGGGTATTTGTCGCGCAACTGGGATGCCAGCAGTTCGGCAAACGCAGAGTCATTGAAGACCGCAGGCTGGTCCGCCCCTTCGGTGAAGCAAAGGCACTGCAACCCCGTGTTATCCTGCACATACACCACCATGTGTTGTTGCTCACTCATTGCCATTCTCCAGTTGCGGGGCCGGCGCGTCGCGCAAGTCCCAGGCGGGTTGGAAGTTGTTGACGGTGATTTCCCACCACACGCGGTTGTTGTCCGGTTCGTCGCCGCTCCACGTCGCAATCCAGTACCAGCGCTGATTGACTTCGTCCCACCACTTGCGCGGCACGTAGGTGACCATCCCTGCCGGATCGATGGAAAGGACTTCCACTTTGGTCGGGAAGCCTTGCGCGTTGCGGTTGAGGCACCACATGCGGCCGTTCGCCGGGCCGCCGACGGCCAGGATGTCAGTGGCGTTGGTCATGATTCCGCTCCCATTCGCAGCGTTCGCACTTGCCGCACGCACTGCCCAGCTTGTAGGAACCGCGACAGGTGACGCCTTTGAATTGTGGCATATCCTGCAATCGTTTTACCCCGGTGTCCGACAGCAGCTTTGCTGCAGCTTTGACACCAGGTGACAACTTCCGCTCCGTCAATTCCACATGCTGCAGCACATAGCCACCGGCCGCCGCCGAGAACTTCATGTTGAAGTTGTAATCGCCTTCGGGCAACGGAACTTCGCAACATAGCGTTTCCAACAGGTTGTCGAAATCGGCTTTGCTGCGGCTGGGATTGGTGATCGTCAGTGTGCCGAGGGCGGGCACATACCCATCGTGCGTGGCAATCAGCGTCTGCAGCACCAGCAACGACACAGCGGCATCCGGATCGGACATGGCGGGAATGCGCATGATTTCCGCCATCTGCTTCAGCATGACCAAGTCGTCACTCGGCATGCCAACCATCTGCAGCGTTGCTTGCCGCAGCATCTTGTAACGTCCCAGCAAATTCATGTCCGCACTCCCGTCAGTTTGTTGATGATGCGCTGACGCAATTCGTCGGCGTCGGCGGACTTTAACCCTTGTGCTGTAAGTGTGTCAACTCCGAATGTGTGGAAGAACCGACGTGCTGCTACACGCTCATCCATGTTCGGTGGAGTGTAAAGCGCCATCACCGCGCGCAATCGTTGTTGCGATTCTTGGTTGGCTTTGTGCAGCGCGCGCAGGCGATACGCGACAGCACTGTCACCAGAAACGTCACGCGGTATCAACGCATCGGTGTTTGCGTCAAGTCGGCGGGCGTTTCCGAATAGCTCGCGCAACAACTCCGGCGTGTACAAGTGCATGTCTCCGTCAACAAACTGCGGCTTGCTACGATCCGCAGGTTCTGGCGGCGTCCAGCCGCAGAATGGACACGATGGATAGATGCGCAGAAACGGTTGCAGGCAGGTGAAATTGGCACAGGCACGCATCGGAATTGCGTCATCTGCTCCACGCTTCTTGCTACGTGCTTCCAGCGTCCATGGCTCCTGGCGCTGGTCCGGTGCACCACGATGTGTGATGAGGTTGCCGACGTGGTCGATGATGATGGCACGCGGCTTGTCGGACTCGGCGATGAAACGCTTGCGTTGTTCTGGCGTATACGTGTGCCACGCTGCACGCAGGATCGGCGAAACCAGCAGCCGTAGTGCACGACCGAACTGTTGCGCGTACAGCGAAAAAGATGCCGTGGGCCGAGCCATGCTGACTACTTGCACGGCTGGAATGTCCACGCCTTCGCCAAGCAAATCAACGTTGACGACTTGTAGGATGGTGCCCGCTTTGAACTGGGCAAATATCGCACGTCGTTCGGATTCTGGCGTGGTGTCTTGGATGAGAACTGCCGGCACACCACGTCGGTTGTACTCGGCACAAATCGAGTTGGCGTGTTCGATGTCAACGGCGAACGTGATGCCACGAAGTCCTGCTGCGAATTCCAAGTAACGCCCGACAACGTCGCCAACGATCTTCGTGGAGCCTTTGACACGTTTGCGTGTCTTCTCCATGTTGAACTCGCCGGACGCGGTAACTTCGACACCTTCCATGTCCAAGTCTTCGGCGAGCGGCATGTAAACGTGATAGTCCGTCAAGTGACCGTTGTCGATCATCCACCGCATGTCGGGACCAAGCACCATCACGTCTACGATGCCGCCATGCCCACGCCCCAATCCTCGTCCGTCACCGCGACACGGTGTGGCAGTTGGGAATAGCCCGAAGGCATTGGGGAATATGTTGACTGCGCGGCCCCACATGTTGCTTTCTAAGTAGTGATGGCCTTCGTCTCCATGGATCATGCCAACTTGCCGTGTCCATGAGTCGGGCAATTCGCGCTTGACGATTGTTTGTACGCTGGCGACTTTCCACGGCGCGCGCGGGTTGTAGTATTGACGCCCTATTTCAGGGTCTTCCATCTGTGCTTTGACGATGGTACGGATGACGGCTTCCGGCGCGATGATGTCGTGCTGCAATCCTTCGCGAGCAAGCGCGAGCGACAACTGACCAACAAGATGCCCGCGATGCGCCATGCTGACGCCGTAACCGTCGTACTCATGCGCGATGCTGCCCATCAACACCGTCTTGCCTGCGCCGGTCGGCAACACCGGCATGACGTTGCGTGCACCGTTGCGGTACGCGTCGTAAATGCTGGCTTTGACATTTGCTTGGTAGTCGGCAAGAACGTAGGTCATTTCAAGGCAGCCGGATTAAAACAGATGGGGTACAAAGAGCGGCCTTGCCAGACAGGCACACCGCCACGCGCAGAACATTCCTCGCCGCTGCGCTGACCGTCAAATGCTCCGAACGTGATGATGACCCCCAGCACGATGAGGATGGCCCAAAATATCCTTTGCCGCCTCATGGCGTCTCTCCCTGTGAGACGACTTCTGCCCAACCTACAACCGGGCTGCGGATCGGACATGACTGGTCATCGATCCAACGATACTGCTGCGGATTGTCGGGTGACACAACTCGCTTGCCGAACAACACGCTGCCGTCCCCCGTTTCCACAAGCACACGATAAGCCATCGGAGGAAGTGATGCAGCAGGGTTTTTGAAGTTCATGATTGACACCTTTTCGGAGGTAGTTGACACGATTTCCAAGGTAGCGTATTGTCCGCCCCGTGGCAAGACCACACCCCAACAACCACAAGGAATTCACGACATGCAAGTTCTCCGCAACGCCATCCTCATCGCCTTGGCATTCGACGCGACGGAAGACGAAGTCAACGCCGCCCACGAACTGATCGACCGTGTCGTCGGCGGCAGCGTGGACCCGGCCATGCTGATCCACGCCCAGGTCAATGGCGCCACGGGCGCGATGGAAACCGGCGGCACCGGTCAGCCGGCCAACTTCCAGTCCACCCCGACCACCAGCGCCACGCCGCAACTCGACTCGACTGGCCTGCCCTGGGACGAACGCATCCACAGCAGCAACAAGAAGCTCAACGGCAAGGGGCAGTGGTGGGCCGCGCGCGGCGTCAGCCCGGCGACGAAAGCCAAGGTGGAATCGGAACTGCGCGCCACGCTGGGCAGCACCGCCACGACGACTCCGGCGCCGGCCGTCGCCACTCCGCAGCAGTCCGCTACTCCGGTGGCTCAGCCGCCGATGCCCGGCAGCAACATGCCTCCGATGCCCGGTGCCGCGCAGACCGACCCGGCCTACACCGCGCTGGTGCAGTTCATCGCGGCCAACACCCAGTCCACCGCCAACCCGGCCGGCAAGTTCAACGACCAGTACATCAAGGACATCCTGAAGCACTACGGCGTGGCCGATGGCTCGCTGCAGAACCTGGCGCACCGCCTCGACCTGGTGCCGACCGTGCAGGGCTGGTTGTCCAGCGTCGTCAACGGCACCGCAGGCTGACCCCATGGGCCGCGCTGACTACCTTCGGCCTTCCAGCGCGGCAACGTGGGCTGTGTGCTCGGGGAACATCGACATGCGTGCGATGTTCCCCGACGCACCCGACGAAGCCGATAGCGAAGTCACCGAAGATGGCACCGCATGCCACTGGCTGGCATCAGAGACGTGGGAAGGTCGCTTCAAGCAGGAAGGGTCGCTTGCGATCAACGGGCGTGTGTTGACCGATGAAATGTTCGACGCTGTTGACATGTATCACAACGTCTTGCGCTCATGGCCTGGCGTGGTCGCTGTGTGCGAGAAGTTCGTACCCATCCCGCGCATCCTGCAAGGCTCCGGCGGCACGCCTGACGCATGGGCCTACAACCCCGATACCAAGACCCTGTACATCGCCGATCTGAAGTTTGGGTTCCGATTCGTTGAAGTGTGGGACAACCTGCAACTCATCTGTTATGCCTGCGGCCTGATCGACATGCTGGGTCTGGATTGGTCTAGCACGAACATCGTGTTCACCATCGTGCAACCGCGTGCACGCCACCGCGATGGACCGGTGCGCACATGGAAGACCACGGCTAATGCGATCCTGCCGCAAGTGATGATGCTCGCCAGTGCTGCAGTGGCACCGACGCATTACACACCCAATCCTGGCTGTGGCGATTGCCCTGGCCGGCATGTGTGTGTCGCATATCAGAATGCGGCAATGCGAGCGTTCGAAGTGTCCTATGGCGGCGGTGCTGTGCACGAATTGTCGCCGGCCGCACTGGGCGCCGAACTACGCCTGCTGAAAGATGGGTTGAAAAAGATGGAAGGTCGAATCAGCGGTTTGGAAGTGCAGGCCGAATCGCTGATTCGTAAGGGCGTGTCGGTGCCGGGTTGGGTGTTGTCGGCAACCTACGCACGCGAGGGATGGAAGGAAGGCGCTGAGGCACAATTGTTGACGTTGGCCGAAAAGTTCTTTGACGGCGCCAAGATTGCCAAGCCGCCGAAACTCATCACCCCCAACCAAGCACGTCAAGTACTACCCACTGCCATCGTGGCGATGTATGCTCACAAGCCGTCAACTGGTGTACGGTTGACGAAACAAGACCCTTATGAAGCCCGCAAGGCTTTCGGAGACGGCAATGAAGCGTAGCGAAGCAATTGGCGATATCGCCGAAGCATTGAAAGAGCAGCACAGAAATCTCATCAGAAAGGCCGAAATGGCTCTTGGCAATAAGGGTAAAATCGTGCCGCAAGAAATCGACTACCGCAAGCAGGCGGAAGAGGTATTGGACGGCATCATCGTTCAGATGGCCTACGAACGCGTGATGAACAACATCAGCACGCACCACCAGCCTTATGCGGTGCCCGCCTGCCCTCCGTCACCGAGTGGCTGGGGCAAGTGACATGAAATTGCCGGTCATTCCTCGCAGCACTACTATCCGCGCCTACGACGGTACGGGCAGGCTTAGGCTTCGCCTGGGCAGTTGGTAAATCCCCGCACTTGGGTAAGGTGCTTCGTTTCAATCCCTAGCTAGGAGCAACAATGTCAACGCAATTCACATCGCCCGTGGGGCGACTCGTCCAAGGCGGCTTCAAGCTTCAGCCGAAAAAGGACATCAAGGGCAATCTCGTCAAGGACAGCGAGGGAAAGCAGGTGGAAGAGTGCTTCATCTCTCTCGCTGTCCCCAAGTTCGTCAACGGCCAGCCCAATCCGGAAATCGGCCCGTTCTACTCGCTCTTCGTCAGCCAGGCCCAGGCCAGCTTCCCGCATTTGTTCCCCAACGGCGCTACCGAATCGACGCACCCACGCTTCGCGATGAAGTGGCAGGACGGCGACGGCAAGGATAGCAATGGTCAGTCGGTCGCCAACAAGCCGGGTTTCGCGGGTTGCTGGGTGATAAAGATGGCAACCCGCTATGCCCCGCGTGTCTATGCACGCGATAGCCACGGCAACCTCGTTCAACTGGAAGACCCCGAGAAGATCATCAAGACCGGCTACCGCATCAGCGTCGGCGGCACCATCGACGGCAACGGCGTCGAACCGAACAACACGCAGGCCGTTCCGGGCCTTTTCGTTTCGCCGAACCTCGTCCTCTTCGTCGCGCCCGACGAGGAAATCGTCAGCGGCCCCGATCCGAATGCCGTCTTCGCCAACGTGGCCTCGCAGAACGGCGTAGCCGGCAGTGCACCCGCCGCTGGCCTGCACAGCCCGCCGCAGCCCGCCGCTGGCGGCGCTCCGATGCCGAGCGGTACGTCCGCGCCGGCTGGTGGTCCGCCGTTGCCTGGCGGCGCTCCCACGCCCGCCAGCAACCCGCCGATGCCGGGCGCCACTGCCGGTGG
>Ga0065704_10000036_pt1 | contig 18737 bp, 15 predicted proteins | sample SwiRhicommuniRL2_FD_59091 | JGI IMG/M metagenome (GOLD analysis project Ga0065704, IMG submission 59091) | Switchgrass rhizosphere bacterial communities from Rose Lake, Michigan, USA - RL2 v2 (version 2) | ecosystem: Host-associated > Plants > Roots > Rhizosphere > Soil | place: East Lansing, MI
CAGAATTTGCCTGGCGGCTTTAGCGCGGTGGTCCCACCTGACCCCATGCCGAACTCAGAAGTGAAACGCCGTAGCGCCGATGGTAGTGTGGGGTCTCCCCATGCGAGAGTAGGGAACTGCCAGGCATTAAATTCGTTCCTTTTCCCCTGACAAGGAAAGCAACAGGAACAGACGGTTCTCAGCCGGTTGCTGAGAACCGTGAAAGAATCGGTGGAGCGGTAGTTCAGTTGGTTAGAATACCTGCCTGTCACGCAGGGGGTCGCGGGTTCGAGCCCCGTCCGTTCCGCCAATTATTAAAAATTATGCCTGCTAAATTAGCAGGCATAATAGTAAGCGTAATTTAGGGGCGTAGCTCAGTTGGTAGAGCACCGGTCTCCAAAACCGGGTGTCGCGAGTTCGAGTCTCTCCGCCCCTGCCATATTTAAACCCTTCGCGAAAGCGAGGGGTTTTTTTTCGTCTCAATTTCCTGAAACTCCTCTCTATTTTTTTAACCTCTTCCCCTTAGCCCCACTATTCTGGGGATTATTTGCACCAATGGGCTCAAAATCTTCGCTTTTGCCAGTTGTTTTTTTGTCATGTTTTGGCTGAATACATGCACGAATTGATTGTTCTCCCCGTATGTGACCTCGCTCATGCTCCCATTTTCCCTATGTACTAAACCTAATCATCGTCTTATGACGACTATCAAACCCTGACCGCATTCTTTTATCCATTTTCCGACAAAACTGTCGTAGCGGCTGAATGCGTATGTCGGGTAAACGTCCTGGCCGTACCCTACGAGTCATAACAAAAAGTAGCTCAGACTACACGCGAGGAAAGAAACATGTACAAACGCTTATTTGTGGCAGCAGCAGTAGCAACAGCATTTTGTGGCGCAGTTCAGGCGGCTCCGCTGGTTGTTGGTTTTTCGCAGATCGGCTCTGAGTCTGGGTGGCGTTCTGCGGAAACCAAAGTCTCTAAATCAGAAGCGGAAAAACGTGGTATTACACTGAAAATATCTGATGCTCAGCAAAAACAAGAGAACCAAATCAAAGCAATACGTTCATTCATCGCACAGGGTGTTGATGCCATTTTCATCGCTCCTGTTGTTGCTACTGGCTGGGCTCCGGTTCTGACCGAAGCTAAAGAAGCTAAGATCCCTGTGTTCCTGTTAGACCGTACGATCGAGGTCAGTGATCCGTCTCTTTACACTGCTGCAGTCGCTTCTGACAGCGTATATGAGGGCAAAGTGGCGGGTGACTGGCTGGTGAAGGACGCTGCTGGCAAACCATGTAATGTTGTCGAATTGCAGGGTACGGTCGGTGCCAGTGTGGCGTTAAATCGTAAACAAGGCTTTGCAGATGCGTTGAAAGCTGCACCAAACGTCAAAATTATCCGCTCACAGTCCGGCGATTTCACCCGCAGTAAAGGCAAAGAAGTAATGGAAAGCTTCATCAAGGCTGAGCAAAACGGTAAGAACATTTGTGCTGTTTACGCCCATAACGACGATATGGCGATCGGTGCAATTCAGGCTATCAAAGAAGCTGGCCTGAAACCGGGTTCGCAGATCAAAATCGTCTCTATCGACGGTGTTCCTGATATCTACAAAGCTATGCTGGCGGGTGAAGCGAATGCTTCTGTTGAGCTGACACCAAACATGGCTGGCCCGGCATTTGATGCGCTGATTGCGATGAAAAAGGATGGTACGCAACCGAAGAAATTCATTCAGACTCAATCCGCGTTGATCCTGCCGGACATGGCTCAGAAAGAGTATGACATGAAGAAAAACATGGGTTACTGAGCCGGTTTACCGGCTTGTCTCACGGGCAAGCCGGTAACAATTATTCCCTTTTCGCTTATAGCGAATGCAGCAGGAGTAGTGACGTGACGGATAATCCTGGTTCAGAAACGCTGCTTGAAGTACGCGGCTTATCAGTTGAATTCCCCGGCGTAAAAGCGCTGGAAAATGTCGACTTTACCCTCGAACGCGGTGAAATTGTTGCCCTTTTAGGTGAGAACGGCGCCGGTAAGTCCACAATGATTAAGGCCCTCACCGGTGTCTATAAACGTTCTGCTGGCCAGGTCTTTCTTAACGGAAAACCGATCGAGCCAATCAGTACTGCTGATGCCCAGTCGCTGGGGATTGGTACGGTATATCAGGAAGTAAATCTCCTGCCAAATATCTCTGTTGCTGCCAACTTGTTCATTGGGCGCGAGCCAACCCGTTTCGGGCTGGTTAATCAGCGCAAGATGGAACAACAGGCCGACGCCCTTCTGGAAGGCTATGGGCTGCATCTGGATGTCAGCCAGCCACTCTCAACCTACTCCATTGCGATTCAGCAAATCGTGGCAATTGCCCGCGCTGTTGACCTGTCTGCACAGGTTTTAATTCTTGATGAACCCACTGCCAGCCTTGATGCCAAAGAAGTCAGTATGTTGCTCGATATTCTGGTTCAACTGCGTAATAAAGGGGTGGGGATGATTTTCGTCACCCATTTCCTCGATCAGGTTTATCGGATCAGCGACCGGATTACCGTTTTGCGAAACGGTAAGCGTGTGGGGTCTGAACGAACGGTGGATTTACCGCGTATCGATCTCGTGCCGATGATGCTAGGACACAGTTTTGATGAAAACCTGCTCAAACGCACCGAACATAGAAATGTAACGGGCGAGCCATTAGTGGATTTCAAAGGCTATGGGCGTCGAGGTGTGGTCGAACATTTTGACCTGAAAGTACGTCGGGGGGAAATCGTCGGACTGGCGGGTTTACTGGGATCAGGACGGACGGAAACCGCTCAGCTGATTTTTGGCATTAAAGGGCATGACAGCGGCAATGCACGTGTCGATGGCAAAGAAGTCGCCATCAGCACGCCCAGAAAAGCGGCTAAACTGGGATTTGGTTACTGCCCGGAAGATCGTAAAACCGATGGCATTATCGGCGCGGCTACAGTGCGTGAAAATATCATCCTTGCCTTACAGGCGCAGCGCGGCTGGTTGCGTCCTTTACCCATGAAAGAGCAGCATCAGATCGCCGAAAAATTTATCAAACTCCTTGGCATCCGTACACCCGGCACTGAGCAGGAAATTCAGTATCTTTCCGGTGGTAACCAGCAAAAAGTATTGCTGTCCCGCTGGCTTGCAACCAATCCTCGTTTCCTCATTCTCGATGAACCTACCCGTGGGATTGACGTCGGTGCCCATGCAGAAATCATCCGTCTGATTGAAAAACTTTGTGACGAAGGCCTGGCGTTACTGGTCATTTCCTCTGAGCTGGAAGAACTGGCGGGTTATGCCGATCGTATTGTTGTCTTACGAGACCGTCGTCATATTGCCGAAATTGAGCAGGCTGATATCTCCGTGCCAGCCATTATGAAAGCCATTGCGGCGCAATGAGGGGAGATAGTGATGAATAACAGGAGCCTGCCAATGACGGGAAAACCGCGCAAAGTAAGATGGGTATTTCCAAAAGGCACCACGCAAATCGGTGCTTTCGTCGCAATATTAATCATAGACAGCCTGGTCGCCCCGGGCTTTTTCTCTATCCATATTCAGGATGGCCGCTTGTTTGGCAGCCTGGTGGATATTTTCAACCGTGGTGCCCCTGTCGCTTTGCTGGCTCTCGGGATGACGCTGGTTATCGCGACCGGCGGCATCGACCTTTCCGTCGGTGCGGTCATGGCGATTGCCGGTGCAACAGCCGCGACCATGACGGTGCAAGGATATCCGCTGATGATCGTGCTGCTGGCCTCGGTCGGGGTGGGGGCAATATGCGGTTTGTGGAATGGCTTTTTGGTCGCTGTTCTGCAAATTCAGCCGATTGTTGCCACGCTGATGCTGATGGTCGCCGGACGTGGCATCGCACAGCTAATCACGGAAGGGCAAATCGTCACGTTTGAACACAATGGCCTATCGCAGTTTGGCAGTGGTTCTTTGTTCTATCTGCCAATGCCGGTGATCATTGCCGTCGCTATGCTGGTTCTTGTCTGGGCACTGACGCGGAAAACAGCGCTTGGCCTGTTCATCGAATCAGTCGGCATCAATATCCGTTCTGCTTATAACGCCGGCGTAAATGCCCGTTTAGTGCTGATCTCCACTTACGTCATCTGTGGGATTTGCGCGGCCGTTGCGGGCGTTATCATAACGGCCGATATTCGCGGAGCGGACGCCAATAATGCCGGACTATGGCTGGAACTTGATGCCATTCTTGCCGTCGTCATCGGCGGCGGCTCGTTACTGGGTGGACGTTTTAACCTGCTTCTTTCGGTTGTCGGTGCACTGATCATTCAGGGAATGAATACCGGCATTCTGCTCTCCGGCTTCAAACCGGAATTCAACCTGGTGCTGAAAGCTCTGGTGGTGCTCGCTGTACTGGTAGTTCAGTCGCCCCGCGTCTCTTTCAGTAATCTGTTCCGGAGGAAAGGATAATGCTCAAAAGAAATCTGCCCCTGCTGATTACTATCGTGGTTTTCCTGGCCGGATACGCCTATTGCTTCACTCAGTTCCCCGGTTTTGCATCCACACGCGTGTTTTTTGATTTGCTGACGGATAACGCGTTTCTCGGCATCGTGGCCGTCGGGATGACATTTGTCATCTTATCTGGCGGCATCGATCTGTCAGTGGGTTCTGTTATCGCTTTCACCGGTGTTTTGCTGGCGAAACTCATCGGTGCTTATGGCATCGCGCCTGGCTATGCCTTTGTCATCGTGCTGTTGATGGGCACCACGTTTGGTGCGCTGATGGGATGGATCATTGATACGTTGAAACTGCCGGCTTTCATCATCACGCTGGCGGGCATGTTTTTTGTGCGCGGTATGAGTTTTATTGTTTCGGAAGAATCGTTGCCGATTAACCATCCGGTTTATGAATTCCTCGCCAATTATGCCTGGAAAATGCCCGGTGGTGGTCGTTTCACATTGCTGGCTCTGGTTATGTTGCTGGTGGTGCTTGGCGGGATTATTCTGGCTCACCGTACGCGATTCGGTAACAACGTCTATGCCGTTGGCGGTAGCAATGTGTCGGCTGCGCTGATGGGGGTGCCGGTAAGGCGTACCACGATTTATATCTACATGCTGTCCAGTACGCTGGCGGTCTTATCGGGCATCATTTTCTCGCTCTACACCTCTGCGGGTTATGCACTCGCGGCGAGTGGTGTAGAACTGGATGCTATCGCCTCTGTTGTGATTGGGGGGACGTTACTGAGTGGCGGCGTAGGCACAGTTTTAGGCAGCTTGTTTGGCGTGCTTATTCAGGGGTTGATCCAAACCTACATCACTTTCGATGGTACGCTTAGTTCGTGGTGGACCAAAATCGTGATGGGCGTTTTGTTGTTTATCTTCATCGGATTGCAAAAAGGGATGGGCAGCTTCTGGACAGCCAGAAGAGCGCGCCATCCGCGACCAGAACCGTCCTGAAACAGGACGGTATCAGAAATTAGTGATCAGCGGTGTTTTGAGTAACTGACGGATCAACACTTGCTGGTCGCTGGTTTGCAGCCAGACGGCGTAAAGCGGGCGGATCACCGGCGGAATATCTTCATGTGCGGCCAGTTGCGGATATTCTTTGGCCCAGTGCGCAGGCAGGAACGCACAACCGCCGGTATTTTCCAGCAACTGACGCGTCAGATGTGCAGAGGTTGTGGTTAACACCGGTTCCTGATCGCTGTTTTGCAGTTTTTCCTGCTGAGGAAAATCAGCGCCCCATTCCAGCTTCACATACGGTGATTGTTCGCTTCTGACCGTTTTCTGCGATGAGAATAGTCGTAACGAGAAATTACCTAGTAACTGACTTGAGAGCTCGTCCATCTTTGGTGGCTCGGTGGTGATCAGCAAATCCAGTTGTCTTTCATGCAATTGTTTGACCAGCGACTGACGCAGTGCAATGCGCGCCTCAAGCCTAAGCGTGCCACGCTGGGTGTAAAGAGACTGCAGCCACGGGGTCAGATAGGCTTCCCAGAGCGACGCCGTCGCACCAATCGACAATTCTGTGTGCTGTAACGAGCGTACAACCTCTTTTTTCGCCATTTGCCACGTTGACATAAGATTCTCTGCATAAGGCAGCAGACGTTCTCCTGCGGGCGTTAAGCGGATGTTATTGCGATGCCGTGTGAATAAATTGGCGCCAAGTTGGGTTTCCAGTTGCCGGATACGAAAGCTGACAGCGGATTGCGTCAGGTAAAGGGATTCCGCCGCCCGACCAAAGTGGCGAGTTCTACTGACCTCCAAAAAGGTTTTCAGTAATTCCGTGTCCAAAACTATCTCCAATATTTTTTGTCGTTAAGATTTAAATGTTTTGTTTTACACAATGTCAAGCCTAACTAATACTCCGCGCCATAACAGCACGACCATGAGAGAATTAGGAGCGTGTCAGATGGCGGAAAGCTTCACCACGACAAGTCGTTTTTTTGATAATAAACATTACCCTCGCGGGTTCTCCCGGCATGGCGATTTCACCATTAAAGAAGCGCAAATGCTAGAACGTTACGGCTTTGCTTTTAACGAGCTGGATCTGGGAAAACGTGAGCCCGTTACCGACGAAGAAAAACTGTTCCTGGAGGTTTGCCGTGGTACGCGCGAACCTGTAACGGATGCAGAAAAAGTGTGGAACAAATACATTGTCCGCACTCGTCGTCCGAAGAAATTCCACACGTTGTCTGGCGGTAAACCGCAGGCTGACGCTGTAGAAGACTACACGGAAAGCGATGACTAATGAAACGGGGCGATGCCCCGTTTTTTTATGCCAGACTCTTATGTAGAGTTAACAATAGCCTATCCATGCTGCGATAGCTCAGTGCTTCAGCAATATGTCTTCGTTCAATCGATTCCCCGCCNCCCAAATCAGCCAATGTTCTCGCGACTTTCAGAATGCGATGCCAGGCTCTGACCGATAATCCCAGTTTNTGCAGGACTTCTTCCANAAATTCAGCATCTGCTTTGGTTAACACACAGTACGTCTCCACTTCGCTACTGCTCAGATGCGCGTTGANTTTTCCCGCGCGTTTTAACTGAATTTCTCTGGCGGTCAGTACCCGTTCCCGNACTTGTACACTATTTTCCCTGAGCNCAGGCGTATGGTTTTGCTGGCTCAAAATGCCGGGCGGCAGGAGCGGGACTTCAATCGACAGATCGAATCTGTCGAGAAATGGCCCGGAAAGCCGGCTCAGGTAGCGTAAAACCTGCTGTGGCGGTGTGCGGTTATGAATACCCTGATAGTGTCCGGTCGGGCTGGGATTCATCGCTGCAATCAGTTGCGCTCTTGCCGGATAGCGGACTTTCGCCCGTGCACGGGAAATGGTGATTTCGCCGGATTCCATTGGCTGGCGCAGAGCATCAAGAACCTGGCGCTGAAATTCTGGCAGTTCGTCGAGAAACAATACGCCGTTATGTGCCAGTGATATTTCTCCCGGTCTGGGTAACGACCCGCCTCCCACCAGCGCGCTCATGGATGTGCTGTGATGCGGTGCACGAAAGGGGCGGATGCGTGAAAACTCGCCGTCATCTTCGGGGTTATACACCAGGCTGGCAATGGCGGCCGTTTCCAGCTTTTCCTCGTTACTCATGGGCGGCAGTAAACCGGGCAACCGGCTAGCCAGCATGGTTTTTCCGGTGCCGGGAGGCCCAATCAACAATAAATTATGCCCTCCCGCTGCTGCCACTTCGAGCGCGCGCTTTGATTGCTCCTGTCCGATGATATCGGCAATGTCAGGTTGATACCCGGGCGGAGGCGCCGTCGCCGGAAATTCAATCGGTGGCAAATTGTCCTCGCCCTGAAGGAATGCGCAGACCTGCAATAAGTGCCCGGCCACCTTCGCTACACCGGGATCAAGAAGCGTCATTTCCGTCTGATTACTTTGCGGCAGGATCAACACCCGGCCTTCTTTTTGCGCCTCAAGTGCCGCCGGAATCGCGCCATTTACGCTGCGCAGCGCACCGGAAAGGCCCAGCTCACCCAGAAACTCGTACTCCTCAAGCTTATCGCCCTGAAGCTGCTCTGAGGCCACCAGAATCGCCAGCGCGATGGACAAATCATACCGGCCGCCTTCTTTGGGTAAATCAGCGGGTGCAAGATTGACGGTGATGCGTTTGGCCGGAAAGGTAAACCCGCAGTTGATGATGGCGCTGCGAACCCGATCTCTGGCTTCCTTGACGGTGGTTTCCGGTAAACCGACCAGTGTCAGGGCCGGTAATCCGTTGCTGATATGGACCTCAATCGAGACACCGGGTGCCTGAACCCCCAGCGATGCGCGGGTATATACCACGGCTAATGACATGCTTTTTCCTTTGCTATGAGCTCTGCTGACGGCAGCATGCCTGAGCTGGAAACGCTTTCGGGAAGAAGTTTGCTGCAATGCGTAATGCGATGGGAAAATAATCTGCAAGTCACCGACTTAACATGAAGGGATGCGAACTGCTTCGCAACGACAGCAATACTCCTTAACAGTTTAAGGTTTCTGGAAACAAATTAGCGGACTAATTAAGTTGCCGCAAATACCGGCAGGGGTGTTTAATCTTGCTGTATTTAACAATAAATAAACAAATACAGAACACTGATTAACATCTCTCTGCCTGACCAGGGATTTTCCGCAATGCCCTGGTGAGTGCACTACCTGCAGCTATTCCGAAATAGGGACTCACCCATGTTTGGTTGGACTTCTCGGCAGCGTAACGTTGCCATCGCCAGCTTTCTGAGCTGGACTCTCGACGCTTTCGATTTCTTCATTTTGGTCTTCCTGCTCAGCGATATCGCATCGGCATTTCAGGTAGATATCAAACAGGTCACGCTGGCAATACTGCTGACGCTGGCCGTGCGACCGATTGGGGCGTTGCTGTTCGGGCGTGCGGCGGAAAAGTACGGGCGCAAGCCGGTGCTGATGGTCAATATCGCGCTATTTTCTTTCTTCGAGCTGTGTACTGCGGCGGCACCTTCCCTGACCGTTTTCCTGATCCTTCGCGTGATTTACGGCATTGCGATGGGCGGTGTCTGGGGCGTAGCTTCTTCTCTGGCGATGGAAACCATACCTGACCGTTCCCGTGGCGTGATGTCGGGGATTTTTCAGGCGGGTTATCCGTTTGGTTATCTGCTGGCGGCGGTGGTATATGGTTTGCTGTTTAATGTGGTCGGCTGGCGCGGCATGTTTGTGATTGGTGCTGTGCCGGTTTTCCTGCTGCCTTTCATCTGGTTCAAAGTACAGGAATCGCCGGTCTGGCTGGCGGCGCGGGAACGCAACGAAAGCACGGCACTGATGCCGGTGCTGAAGAAAAACTGGAAGCTATGTATTTATCTGGTTGTGCTGATGGCGGGTTTTAATTTCTTCAGCCACGGTACGCAAGATCTCTATCCGACGTTCCTGAAAGTTCAGCACGGTTTTGACGCACATACCGTCAGTTTAATCGCCATAAGCTACAACATTGCGTCAATTATCGGTGGGATCTTCTTTGGTTCGCTGTCTGAGAAAATTGGTCGTAAGAAAGCGATTATTATCGCCGCGTTGCTTTCACTGCCGGTCATTCCATTATGGGCCTTCTCCGGCGGTTCATGGATGCTGGGGCTGGGCGCGTTCCTGATGCAGTTTATGGTGCAGGGCGCATGGGGCGTCGTGCCGACTTATCTGACCGAACTGGTGCCTGCTAACACGCGCGCGGTTCTGCCGGGGTTTGTTTACCAGCTCGGTAATCTGATTGCTTCGGTTAATGCGACGCTTCAGGCTTACATTGCCGAAAGCCACGGACACAACTACGGACTGGCGATGGCAATTGTGGCCGGTACTGTCGCCATTCTGATTTCTGTTCTGGTGGCATTTGGCCGGGATACCCGCGGAAAAGCGATTGCTGGAGCAATAAATAATCAAACGGCAAATCATCACGCTAAGTTTTGATTTTTCAGATGATTTTTCATGGTTTCTGCAACGGACTGCAAATAATAACGCAAGAAAAATGTTGTCATTAATCATCTTACTGTGATAACTCTGTAGGCAATCGTTCGCAATATGAATTTTAGAAACCTAAAAATGAAAGCCCTTCTCCTCGTAGTTAGCCTAGTCGTGATTAGCGTGGTGGTGATTATTATCCCACCGTGCGGGGCTGCACTTGGACGAAGAAAGGCTTATTAAACAAGCCTGAACCTGAAAAGAAACCCCGCACCGAAAGGTCCGGGGTTTTTTTTTGGGTCAGGAATTTCAGAGAACAGAGAAGCGGGGTCGGAAAATGAGCAACAGCATAATATTCTGCACTTGTCGCAAAAAGGCAGGAGAATAAAGATGAACGGAGCACAATGGGTAGTACAAGCGTTGCGTGCGCAGGGTGTAAATACAGTATTTGGTTATCCTGGCGGGGCAATCATGCCGGTATACGATGCATTGTATGACGGCGGCGTGGAACACCTGTTGTGCCGGCATGAGCAGGGTGCTGCAATGGCCGCCATCGGCTATGCCCGTTCTACCGGAAAAGTTGGCGTCTGTATCGCCACTTCCGGTCCTGGCGCGACCAACCTGATCACCGGTCTGGCCGACGCGCTGTTAGACTCCGTTCCGCTGGTGGCCATCACCGGGCAGGTTGGTTCTGCCTTCATCGGCACCGATGCCTTCCAGGAAATCGACGTTTTAGGGTTGTCCCTGGCCTGCACCAAACACAGTTTCCTGGTTGAATCTCTGGAAGCGCTGCCGGAAATCATGGCGGAAGCCTTTGCCATCGCCAGCTCCGGTCGTCCGGGCCCGGTTCTGATCGACATTCCGAAAGATATCCAGCTGGCCGTGGGTGAATTACCGCCGCATCTGGTGGCGGTTGAAGAAACTTTTCCGCATCCTGCGGCTGAATTACAACAAGCCCGCGCCATGATCGCTGCCGCGCAAAAACCGATGGTTTACGTCGGTGGCGGTGTCGGTATCGCGCAGGCCGTTCCGGCATTACGCGAATTCATTACTGCGACAGGTATTCCTGCGGTAGCAACGTTGAAAGGTCTGGGGGCGCCGGATGCCAGCGACCCATGTTATCTGGGTATGCTGGGCATGCACGGTACCAAAGCGGCGAATCTGGCTGTTCAGTCCTGCGATTTGCTGATTGCCGTCGGTGCNCGTTTCGACGACCGCGTGACCGGNAAGCTGAATACTTTTGCGCCAGACGCCGCGGTTATCCACATGGATATCGANCCGGCCGAGCTGAACAAATTGCGCCNGGCGCATGTGGCGTTGCAGGGTGNTCTGAATGCGCTGTTACCGGCGCTGCAACAACCCCTGAACATCAACGCCTGGCGTGATGAAGTGATGACGCTGAAAGCGCAGGGCGAATGGCGCTACGATCATCCGGGTGAAGCGATTTATGCGCCGTTGTTACTGAAACAAATCTCTGACCGTAAATCGGCCAATACCGTGGTGACCACCGACGTCGGCCAGCATCAGATGTGGACCGCGCAACATATGCAGTTCACTCGCCCGGAAAACTTCATCACCTCCAGCGGTCTGGGCACGATGGGTTTCGGCGTTCCTGCCGCCGTCGGCGCACAGGTTGCCCGCCCCGACGATATGGTGATCTGCGTTTCCGGTGACGGTTCATTCATGATGAATGTTCAGGAGCTGGGCACCATCAAGCGAAAACAGTTGCCCGTCAAAATCCTGTTGCTGGATAACCAGCGATTAGGGATGGTTCGACAGTGGCAGGAATTGTTCTTCGACGGACGCTTCAGTGAAACCAACCTCTCCGATAACCCCGATTTTGTCACGCTGGCCAGCGCATTCAACATCCCCGGCCAGCGTATACACCGTAAAGATCAAGTCGATGCCGCTCTGGACGCTTTCTTCAACAGTGAAGGTCCGTATTTGCTCCAGGTTTCCATCGACGAAAATGAGAATGTCTGGCCGCTGGTTCCACCGGGCGCAGGCAACGAAACCATGCTGGAGAAAATGTCATGATGCAACATAACGTCTCAATTCAGGCCCGCTTCCGCCCCGAAATGTTAGAGCGCGTATTACGCGTCGTCCGTCACCGTGGTTTTCAGGTGTGCGCAATGAACATGACGCCGATGGTCAATGCGGAAAACATAAATATCGAATTGACCGTTGCCAGTCAGCGGCCCGTAGATTTACTGTCTTCACAGTTACGCAAACTTATGGATGTCGCTTGTGTCGAGATCCAGCAACATACATCACAACAAATACGCGCGAATGCGTGAGTAAAGGAACGAGAGAATGACGAAGAAAGCTGATTACATTTGGTTCAACGGCGAGATGGTTCCGTGGGCAGAAGCTAAAGTCCATGTCATGTCACACGCACTGCATTACGGCACTTCCGTTTTCGAAGGCGTGCGTTGCTACGACTCCCATAAAGGCCCGGTCGTATTCCGTCACCGTGAACATATGCAGCGTCTGCGCGATTCCGCAAAAATTTACCGTATGCCTGTTTCCCAGAGCGTGGACGAGCTGATGGAAGCTTGCCGCGAAACCCTGCGCAAAAACAATCTGGTCAGCGCGTATATCCGTCCGCTGGTGTTTGTCGGCGATGTGGGTATGGGCGTTAATCCGCCGGACGGCTACAAAACTGATGTGATCATCGCCGCCTTCCCGTGGGGCGCGTATCTGGGTGAAGAAGCGCTGGAGCAGGGTATCGACGCGATGGTGTCTTCATGGAACCGCGTTGCTGCAAACACCATTCCAACCGCTGCGAAAGCCGGTGGTAACTACCTGTCCTCCCTGCTGGTCGGCAGCGAAGCACGTCGTCACGGTTATCAGGAAGGTATCGCGCTGGACATTCACGGCTATGTGTCTGAAGGCGCTGGCGAAAACCTGTTTGAAGTGAAAGAAGGCATTCTGTTCACACCGCCATTTACCTCTTCTGCCCTGCCAGGTATCACCCGTGACGCTATTATTAAACTGGCAAAAGACCTGGGTCTTGAAGTGCGTGAGCAAGTTCTGTCCCGTGAATCCCTGTATCTGGCAGACGAAGTCTTCATGTCCGGTACCGCTGCAGAAATCACCCCGGTGCGCAGCGTTGACGGCATTCAGGTCGGTATCGGTAAACGTGGTCCGGTGACCAAACAAATTCAGGATGCATTCTTCGGCCTGTTCACCGGCAAAACCGAAGATAAATGGGGTTGGCTGGATCCAATCAACCCACAATAATTTTACCCGTCATCCTTCAGGCCGCCTCCGCGTTCGCTGCCTGGTGCAACCCGAATGATTCAGGGTAAATAAGAAATTCAGCAGGTGGCGATATCGCTGCCTGCTAAACAGAAATGATTTGGAGTGAACAGAGCATGCCTAAGTACCGTTCCCACACCACGACACACGGCCGCAACATGGCTGGCGCACGCGCATTATGGCGCGCTACCGGCATGACGGATAACGATTTTGGTAAGCCCATTATTGCCGTCGTCAACTCATTCACCCAGTTCGTGCCGGGCCACGTGCATTTGCGCGATTTGGGTAAGCTGGTTGCCGAGCAAATCGAAGCGTCCGGCGGCGTGGCGAAAGAATTCAACACTATCGCTGTGGATGACGGGATTGCCATGGGGCATGGCGGCATGCTGTATTCATTGCCTTCACGCGAACTGATTGCTGACTCGGTGGAATACATGGTTAACGCGCACTGCGCTGATGCCATGGTGTGTATTTCCAACTGCGACAAAATCACCCCGGGAATGCTGATGGCGTCACTGCGCCTGAATATTCCGGTGATCTTCGTTTCCGGTGGTCCGATGGAAGCCGGTAAAACCAAACTGTCTGACAAAATCATCAAACTCGACCTGGTCGATGCGATGATTCAGGGCGCAAACCCGAACGTCAGTGATGCCGACAGCGAACAAATCGAACGTTCTGCCTGTCCGACCTGCGGCTCCTGTTCCGGTATGTTCACNGCNAACTCCATGAACTGTCTGACCGAAGCGCTGGGNCTNTCTCAGCCGGGTAACGGTTCATTGCTGGCNACNCACGCCGATCGCCGCGATTTGTTCCTTAACGCCGGTCGCCGCATCGTTGAGCTGACCAAACGTTATTACGAAAAAGACGATGAAAGCGCATTGCCGCGCAACATCGCCAGCAAAGCGGCATTCGAAAATGCCATGATCCTGGATATCGCGATGGGCGGCTCGACTAACACCGTTCTTCACCTGCTGGCTGCCGCGCAGGAAGGCGAAATCGACTTCGACATGACCGACATCGACCGTNTGTCACGCAAAGTCCCGCACCTGTGTAAAGTCGCGCCNAGCACNCAGAAATACCACATGGAAGACGTTCACCGTGCCGGNGGCGTGCTGGCGATTCTGGGTGAACTGGATCGCGCCAATCTTCTGAACCGCGACGTGAAAAACATTCTNGGCCTGACCCTGAACCAGACGCTGGANCAGTACGACATCATGCTGACCAAAGACGAAGCCGTGAAAAAAATGTTCCGCGCAGGCCCGGCCGGTATCCGCACCACGCAGGCGTTCTCGCAAGACTGCCGCTGGGACACATTGGATGATGACCGTGCCGACGGCTGTATCCGTTCGCTTGAGCATGCGTTCAGCAAAGACGGTGGTCTGGCCGTGCTTTACGGCAACATCGCCGAAGCGGGCAGTATCGTTAAAACGGCGGGCGTGGATAAATCCAACCTGACTTTCCGTGGTCCGGCAAAAGTGTACGAAAGCCAGGACAGCGCAGTTGAAGCGATTCTTGGCGGCAAAGTGGTTTCCGGCGACGTTGTTGTGATTCGTTACGAAGGGCCGAAAGGCGGGCCGGGCATGCAGGAAATGCTGTATCCGACCACTTACCTGAAATCCATGGGTCTCGGCAAAGAGTGCGCGCTGATTACCGATGGTCGTTTCTCCGGCGGCACATCCGGTCTGTCTATCGGCCACGTTTCTCCGGAAGCGGGCAGCGGCGGCCTGATTGCGTTGGTGGAAGATGGCGACATCATCGATATCGACATTCCGAACCGTAGCATGGTGCTGGATGTGCCTGCGGCAGAACTGGCGGCGCGTCACGAAGCTGAACTGGCACGTGGCGACAAAGCCTGGACGCCGAAAAACCGCGAACGTGTGGTTTCTCTGGCGCTGCGTGCTTACGCATTGCTGGCGACCAGTGCCGATAAAGGCGCAGTGCGCGACAAGTCTAAGCTGGGAGGCTGACAGTCATGGCGGTATCACAACCTCTACCCGACCAGCCGTGCGGCGCAGAATACCTGCGTGCCGTGCTGCGTGCGCCGGTTTATGAAGTCGCACAGGTTACGCCTTTGCAGGTCATGGAAAAGATTTCTTCCCGGTTGGGTAACACCATTCTGGTGAAGAGGGAGGATCGTCAGGCCGTCCACAGTTTTAAACTGCGCGGTGCCTATTCGATGATCGCCAGCCTGACGGAAGAACAGGCTGCGCGTGGCGTTATCACTGCGTCCGCGGGAAATCACGCGCAGGGCGTTGCATTGTCGGCGACCAAAAAAGGNATCAAATCTCTGATTGTGATGCCGGTTGCCACAGCGGANATCAAAGTGGATGCCGTGCGTAACTTTGGCGGTGAAGTGTTGCTGCATGGCGCGAATTTCGATGAGGCGAAAGCCAAAGCGATCACGCTGTCGCAGGAACAGGGCATGACTTTTGTGCCGCCATTTGACCATCCGGCGGTGATTGCCGGGCAGGGCACGCTGGCTATGGAGTTGCTGCAACAGGATGCGCATCTCGACCGCGTATTCGTGCCTGTCGGCGGTGGCGGTCTGGCCGCTGGAGTCGCCGTGCTGATCAAACAACTGATGCCGCAGATTCAGGTCATCGGTGTTGAAGCCGAAGATTCTGCCTGTCTGCGCGCGGCAATGGACGCCGGTGAACCGGTCGACCTGGCGCGTGTGGGTTTGTTCGCAGAAGGCGTGGCGGTGAAACGTATCGGCAACGAAACGTTCCGCNTGTGTCGCGAATATCTTGATGANGTCATCACCGTCGACAGNGATTCAATTTGTGCCGCGGTGAAAGACTTGTTCGAAGACGTGCGTGCNATTGCNGAACCTTCCGGNGCNCTGGCGCTGGCAGGACTGAAGAAATACGTGCAGCAGCACAATATTCAGGGCGAACGACTGGCGCATGTGCTTTCCGGCGCGAACGTGAATTTCCACGGTCTGCGTTATGTGTCGGAACGCTGTGAGCTGGGCGAGCAACGCGAAGCGCTGCTGGCGGTGACCATTCCTGAGCGCAAAGGCAGTTTCCTGAAGTTTTGCCAGTTGCTGGGTGGCCGTTCGGTGACAGAGTTCAACTACCGTTATGCCGATGCCGACAACGCCTGCATTTTTGTGGGCGTGCGTCTGACGCGCGGTCACGCTGAGCGTCAGGAAATTATCGACGAACTGAATCACGACGGTTATCAGGTTGTGGATCTGTCCGACGATGAAATGGCGAAACTTCATGTGCGTTACATGGTGGGCGGGCGTCCGACCAAACCTCTGCGCGAGCGGCTTTACAGCTTTGAATTCCCGGAATCTCCNGGGGCTTTGCTGAAATTCCTGCATACGCTGGGCNCGCACTGGAATATTTCGCTGTTCCATTACCGCAGTCACGGTACCGATTTCGGTCGTGTGCTGGCCGCNTTTGAGCTGAACGANGAAGAGCCGGAGTTCGAGCAGAACCTGTCGGCGCTGGGTTATGACTGTCACAACGAAAGTGATAATCCGGCGTTCCGCTTCTTCCTGGCGGGCTAAAACTAAACGGGGCATCTGAAAAGTGCCCCTTTTTTATTCTGTAAACGTTCAGAGCAACTGCCAGAACGCGTCGATCAGTGGCTCGCTAAGGCGTTTTCTTTGCACGCAGACGCCCAGTTCCAGCGGCGCGCCGAGCGTGATGTTATCCAGAATGGAAATACGGTTGCGCACCGGTTCCGGGCTGTTATCGACCACTACGGACGGGATCAGCGCGATGCCGCAGCCGAGCGCGACCATCGATACAATGGCTTCGTGGCCGGATACCGTGGCATAAATCAGCGGATTGCTCAGGCGGTTGCGTTTGAACCAGACGTCAATGCGTTTTCGCGCCGGGCCATGTTCCGGCAGGATGAAGGGAATTTGTGACCAGTCCGGATGCGGCTCACTGACCTGGGTGCGGACGGCGCAGGGCAGGGAAGGAGAAATCAGGATCATCGGGATTTCGCCGATCTGCGTGAAATCGACGCTGCCCGGCAAACTTTCCGGACGTCCGGCAATCGCCAGATCCGCTTCGGTGGACTGGACTTTTTCAACCGCATCCGCAGCGTCGCCGGTGGTGAGTTTGATTTCGACCAGCGGATGCTGCGCACGGAAGCGGTCAAGGATTGGCGGCAAATGGCTGTAGGCGGCCGTCACCGAGCAGAACAGGTGCAGTTCGCCGCTCAGCGTCGGGCCATGCTGATCCAGCCCGCTGCGCAGTTGCTGGTAATGCAGCAGTGTCTGCTGGGCAAAGTTTTTGAGTTGTTCACCGGCACTGGTCAGTTGCACGGTGCGGTTATCACGCTGAAATAACGGCTGGCCGAGTTCTTCTTCCAGCCGCTGGATCTGGCGTGACAACGTGGACGGGCTGACATGCATCGCCTTCGACGAACGGCCAAAATGGCGGCTTTCCGCCAGATGTAAAAACAGTTTCAGATCACGTAAGTCCATAAAGAATATCCGGCTCTTTGGTTTCACAGATGACAGGCTAAGTATATTGCATAATTTGCAACGTCATCTTCGTAATATATCAATTTAAGCAATGTGTCACATGACATATAGTGAATTCACGGCGTTCACCGGCTCACCGGTGAAACAAAAAATAACAGCACTTACCTCGATAGAACGGAGCAAGACATGGCTAACTATTTCAACACACTGAACCTGCGTCAGCAGCTGGCACAACTGGGCAAATGCCGCTTTATGGGTCGCGATGAATTCGCGGACGAAGCCAGCTACCTCAAAGGTAAAAAAGTAGGTGATTGTAGGCTGTGGCGCACAGGGCCTGAACCAGGGGCTGAACATGCGTGATTCCGGTCTGGATGTGTCCTACACCCTGCGTGCAGAAGCGATTGCTGAGAAGCGTGCTTCATGGCGTAAAGCGACCGAAAACGGCTTTAAAGTCGGTACTTACGAAGAACTGATCCCGCAGGCAGATCTGGTTATTAACCTGACACCAGACAAACAGCACAGTGCGGTAGTGAAAGCGGTTCAGCCTCTGATGAAAGACGGTGCAACACTGGGCTATTCCCACGGCTTCAACATCGTTGAAGTGGGCGAGCAAATCCGTAAAGACATCACCGTGGTGATGGTTGCGCCGAAATGCCCGGGTACCGAAGTGCGTGAAGAATACAAACGTGGTTTCGGTGTACCAACACTGATCGCCGTTCACCCGGAAAACGACCCGAAAGGCGAAGGCATGGCGATCGCTAAAGCCTGGGCAGCAGCAACCGGCGGCCATCGTGCAGGTGTTCTGCAATCTTCCTTCGTTGCCGAAGTGAAATCTGACCTGATGGGCGAGCAGACTATCCTGTGCGGCATGTTGCAGGCGGGTTCTCTGCTGTGCTTCGACAAACTGGTTGCTGACGGGGTTGACGAAGCCTACGCAGAAAAACTGCTGCAGTTCGGCTGGGAAACCATCACCGAAGCGCTGAAACAAGGCGGCATCACGCTGATGATGGACCGTCTGTCTAACCCGGCGAAGCTGCGTGCTTATGCGCTGTCCGAACAACTGAAAGAGATCATGGCGCCGCTGTTCCAGAAACATATGGACGACATCATCTCTGGCGAATTCTCCAGCGGCATGATGGCTGACTGGGCGAACGACGATAAGAAACTGCTGACGTGGCGTGAAGAGAC
>Ga0065704_10000503_pt1 | contig 18712 bp, 21 predicted proteins | sample SwiRhicommuniRL2_FD_59091 | JGI IMG/M metagenome (GOLD analysis project Ga0065704, IMG submission 59091) | Switchgrass rhizosphere bacterial communities from Rose Lake, Michigan, USA - RL2 v2 (version 2) | ecosystem: Host-associated > Plants > Roots > Rhizosphere > Soil | place: East Lansing, MI
CTCACGGCTCATCCGTCGCGTGCTCCAGTGACTGGAATCGTCGGGCTTACCTTGCAGCACTTGGTTTACTACTTGTTGAACTTGCTCATCGGAAATGGTGCGTGGTCGGCCAGAGCGCGGTTCATCGTTCAACCCCAACAGCCCCAACTTAGAGAAACGCTGTCGCCATCGTGACACCACATCCTTACTGGTACCCAAGCGCTGAGCGATGTCATTTCCTGACTCGCCTGCGGCACAGGCGAGGATTATCTCCGCGCGCAATCGAGCGTCCTGAGCGCCTTTACGGAGCTTGATGCGGCGTAGCAGCTCTGACTTTTCAGTTTCGGAAAGGATAATGACGGTTGCTGGTCGACCCATGTCGATGCCCTTGGATAGTGAGCTTCTACAGAGCCTAGCTCAGATTTTCAGCGGTACTTCTGAAACACCACACTAGTAAACATCGCACCATCCCGATTGTCAGGCGGTCATGGCCCGATTCAAGGCAACAATTTGCTCATGTGTTAACTGGCTATCAGAAGCCATAAATTTGGCGATCAGTGCGTCGCGGTTTTGAGGCGCTCTTGCCTTGTCCGCCAATAACAGCGCCAATCTCAGCTTCGGTAATGTCAGTTCGGTGCAGTAAGCTGGTGTACCTGGTTGCTGACGCCACGAATCTTCGAGAGTACCAGCGGCGAGCGCGATAAAGCCCGTATCCTCAACAAGATCTTGCGCGATTCTCTCAGCGTAAATATTTCCGCCAGCTACCGGTAAGGCAATACGAGTTGAAGACTCGGCTGGTCCGCCTTTGTCGGCAAGGGTCGCTGCGAGGGCGGCGTTCCATGCCTTAATTACCGGACGACCAATCTGCTCACTCACCCAGACGCTCTCGGGCTTACCGTCGTCAACTTCTTTGATCGCCCCATCACGCGCCGGATAGTAATTGGAAGTATCAATGACGACGGTTTTCTCCGGAGCCTTGCTCAAGGTCTGTTTGAGATCAGGATAGTTTGCGAAGGGGATAGAGATGATCACCACGTCTACGTCAGACACTGCCTCTTCCTTGGTTACAGCTTTTGCGCCGATTTCGCTGGCCAGATTCTGAATGCTTTGAGGGCCTCTCGAATTTGCAATCTTGACCTGATGGCCGCACGCGGCGAGCTTACGAGCAAGGGTAGCCCCAACGTTGCCCGTGCCGATAATTCCGATCTTCATCTAAAAAACTCCTGCATATAGGAAAATTGAGGTAACGACGTGGCTGAGGGGTAGAGCTCGCTTCTTCATCCTGATGTCAATCCGTTGCAAGGAGAACTAGGGGCACATTTGAGTTATCGATAACCCGCCAGCCAGCTTACGCTTCGCTTTTGTGGCCCAGTCCGGAACAGGTGCTAACTACTTGCCGGTCGTACAAAGCCCTCCAGTCTGCGACAAAGGTCCTCAAGGTCTTCTGGCGTGCACTGGCATGCAATTCTGATATTTTCGGTGACGTTACGAAGTTCATTCTGCATGGCACGAACAGGTTCCGTGAGGTCAAAAAGCACTCTTCGCTCATTGGAGCCATCACATTTGCGCATAATCACTCCAACCTCTTGAGTAGTGGCGTAAGCGTGTCGATCTCCATATCGAGTCGATCACATAAATCGCTCACAGCGCGAGGCGACCCGTTAAGCAGCTCAAGCGTGACCAGGTATTGCGAAAAGGTGAGACCTAGCGGCTCAAGAAACGGTTTGTGCAATCGAGCCATCCGATTTGCGGCTGCGCTCAGCGCGAAGGAAATTTCAGTAGCCACGCTTCGTGGAATAGGTTTCATATTTATAGCTCACTATTATATAGTGCACGATGTAAAATATTTGATGGCTCGGCGAGTGTCCACAGTCACCTGGAAAAGCACTTAGGTAATCAGTTTTGCCTCAATTTTGCTGTGGGAGCATTCATGCGTACCGCTCACTTCTGCGAAACTCAATTGCTTAGCGCTCTCAACGGCGAGCTCAGGAATACGACACTTCTGGCCTCTGCGTGCAGCTACTCAGAACATAGTATTGCTGTTCGCGGCCTTTTCGGGCACAAGCTGGATCACATCCCAGTGCTCGACGATCCGGCCGTTCGCGACGCGGAATATATCGACGATGGCGCGACCACGATCAGTATTGCCATTGGTTGAGTGGACGTGCAGGTAGACCAGATCGCCCTCGGCTGCGCTTCTCACGATCGTGGAGCGGGCAGCAGGGTTGTTCTTGAAGAAACCGGTAAAGTGGTTGACGAATGGAGCTTTACCGTCCGGCACGCCCGGATTGTGTTGGATGTAGCTGTCAGCGAGGACTTCGGCAGACTTGGCGACTTCATGTCGTTGGAAAACGCCTTCGTAGAAAGCGATGACGGTTTGCCGATTGTACTCTTCCCGAGTGAGATCGCGGGCGGGTTGAGACTGTTTAGCAATAGGCGCGGCTTGTGCGGGAATCGTGGCTGGAGCGCCTAGCAAGATGACAGATAGGCTCAGAGCCGCGGAACTGAAGTTGGTGGGCATCAGGGGTTCCTTTCAGAGCGATAGATGAATTAAGTCCGCCGCGAAGTCACGGTGCTATGGGCTACGCACACATCTCGCTTGACTCAGGTAAATACGAATCTTCAAGAATGAAAGGTCACGCTGTCAGTAATCGGCACACGATCCATATGCATGCGGTTGCCTGGAGCGCTCTCGTCTGGGTAGCCAAATGACATGCCAAACAGCATTTTCATTTCTTCGGAGATGCCTAGCACTTCGCGGATCGTTTCTGCGTAGAAACTAAGTGAGGTTTGCGGAACGCCGCCTAACCCACGGGCAGCGAGTGACAGCAGGAAGGTTTGCCCGTACATGCCTATGTCGCCAGCAGTTCGAACACTGTCGCCAAACACCGGCATGAATAAAAAAACTGCCTGGGGAGCATTGAAAAAGGACAAGTTTAGGGCTGCGGCTCGCCGGCGCCCCTCCTTGTCTTCGCGCATAACATTCATAGCCTCGTAGTAGGCTTTGCCTTGCGCATTCTTACGATCCCCATACATGCCGTAAAAAGCATCCATATCGAACGAAAAATCTGGCGTGAATTCGCCTGCAGTATTTTTTGCGTGGAGGATTTGCGAAAGGTCTTTCAGTTTTTGACCGCGAACTATGTGTACGTCCCAAGGTTGGGTGTTGCAGTTGGAGGGAGCGCATTGGGCATCCTTCAACACCTCCTGAATGATCTGATCGGGTACTGGGGTGTCCAGAAACCCGCGAAAAGACCGCCGAGTACGTGCCGTCTCTTGAAATTGAAGGGTGTAATCCATCGATGTATCGGCATCGAATCTAGATATTGAAATAGTCATGATTTCCCCTTTATGCAAGCGTGAAAAATAATCAGACGGCTGTTGAATGACCGAGCGCATCGAGTGTTTGCCGAAGCTCATCGATACCCCGCTCATCAAGCTGGCAAGCTGACTTTATTTTGCTAGTGATCTCCCGAATGTCAGCTTCCAACATGCGGCTATTAGCCGTCAGGTCGATCATCACGCGACGCTCGTCGGCGGGATCCCGTGTGCGGCTGACGAGTTCGGCAGCCTCAAGCCTTTTCAGCAATGGCGTTATGGTTCCAGCGTCCATCGCAAGCCGGGTTCCAAGGGCGCCCACAGTGAGTGGCGAGCCGTTTAGAAGCTCCAGGATGACCAGGTACTGAGGGAAGGTTAGGCCTAACGGCTCCAGATAGGGTTTGTGCAATCGCACGACCCGATTTGCCGCCGCATAGAGCGAAAACGCTAGCTGCGTACCTACTCGTTTTCGATTTGAAGTCATTAACTAGCTCACTATTGTATAGTGAGCTATATATTTATGAGAAAAATTCCCATTGTCAACCCACGTTATGTGCTCTCGACGAATGGTTTCGCCAGCTGGGTAGACTAAGCCTTACAGGCCCCGGGATCTGATGCCGTCCCCAGGTAAGGAGATCCAATCTGCCTAGCTAGACCGCATAAGGAGATCCACACTAGGTCGACGTTACTCTGCCGGCGCTTGGTATGCCGCAAGCATTTTCAACACCTCATCATGTGAACCGCTTGCTTCAGCAAACCTTAACGGCTTGGCGCGCTCAACGACGAGTTCTGATGGCGTTGGAGAGGTATTGAGCAGGTCGAAGATTTCGTCCAAAAACTCTTCCAACGGCATCGCATGTTCGTCATTTTCCTGTCCTAGCAAAGTCGTACGGACACCGGGTGGTGCTAGCTCGATAACCTCGATTGTTGAGGCTTCTAGCTGAACTCGAAGGCTTTGAGTGAACGAATGCACTGCTGCTTTGGTTGCACTGTAAGTGGGCGTTGCAGGCAGCGGGACAAATGCCAAAGACGAACTGACATTAATAATCGTTGCACTAGGCTGCTTGATCAGATGCGGAGTAAATGCGTACGCCATGCGAATCGTACCTAAAAGGTTCGTTGTCACAGTATCTTCGGCGGTGCTCAGGTATTCCGGATCAGTCAGATCTTCCCAGTGCATGATCCCTGCGTTGTTTACCAGAACGTTCAGATTTGGATGGCTGATCGCAAGCGCTTCGGAGGTGCGCTGGATGGATTGCGAGTCGGCGACGTCCAACAGTACTGATTCAATTCCGGGGTGTTCCGACACGATCTCGTCGAGCAGAGCCTTGCGACGTCCCGCGATGATGACTTTGTTGCCCGCCTTATGAAGCCTGAGCGCCAGACCTAGACCAATGCCTGAGGTGCCGCCAGTAACCAGAATCGTATTGCCAGTGCTGTTCATAGTAAACTCCAGGAAAGACGCTTAATCGGACAATTGTCCACTTTTAGAAAATTACCGGACAATTGTCCGTTTAGCAATGCAGTAAAGGAAATTTTTTGCTCATGACAGACGAGCTGGTGATGCGTTCTGACGCCAAGAAAAATCGTGAACGGATATTGGAGGTCGCGGTGGTGGAGCTGACTAGCGATCCTGCAGTTCCGTTGAGCACCATCGCCAAAAAAGCTGGTGTGGGGCAGGGCACGTTCTATCGCCACTTCGCGACTCGCGAGAAGCTGGTGTTCGAGGTGTATCAATTCGAGATGCAACAGGTCGCATCGTTGGCGGAACAGCTCCTCGCGACGAAGCCTCCTAAGGAGGCGCTCCGAGAATGGATGGACTGTCTCGCTGAATATGCAATGACGAAGGCAGGGCTTGCTGCTGCGATACAACAAGCAGCGTCTATTTACGAGTTCCCAGGGAAGTCGGGATATGCTCCTGTCCAATCCGCAGCCGAGTTGCTGTTGAGGGCAAATGAAAAAGCTGGGACGATTCGCAGCGGGATTACCAATGACGACTTTTTTCTAGCTATCGCCGGAATATGGCAAATGGACTCCCAGAGCGACTGGCGTTTCCGTCTCTCTAGGCTGATGAACTTAGTGATGGATGGTCTGTGCTTTGGCAGTCCTGAAAGCCTGAAAAGCAACGAGGTCTAACAGACGAAAATTACGGAGTGCGTTAGCGACGATAGGAAACAGAACTCGTCGACCAGAAGCACATCTTGACATGAGTTGGCATAAGTTTGAGTCGATGCCCAAACCATATAAGTTGTGTTCCGGATATTAGGGCTGCCACATTGCCGGTGGCCTTATGCTCAGCCCGTCCTCTCGTCTCCTATTTCGTTGTACTCACGAGATCTCTCGGTCGCCGTCCTTCCAAACCCATAAGCAAATTTTCCAGAGCTCGCTTTGCCATTGCGTTGCGTGTGTCAGTCGTCGCAGAGCCAATGTGAGGTACGGTGACGACGTTTCTCAGGTTAAAAAGCTCGGAGTTCGTCAGGGGCTCCTTCACATAAACGTCCAAACCAGCCGCCCGGATTGTCTTTTCTTGCAGAGCCTCGATGAGTGCGTCCTGATCCACGACAGGCCCACGCGAGATATTGATCAAAATACTTTCCGGGCCCATCAAAGCGAGTTCTTTGCGTCCGATAAGATTCCTCGTGGCGTCCGTCAATGGCACGACCGGACAAACAAAGTCAGACGCGCTTAAAAGCTCTTCCTGCGGTACAAACCTCGCACCAAGTTCCTGTTCAAGCTTTGGTTTACGACTGTTGCCGCTATACAAAATGGTCATGCCAAAACCAAAGCGGCCTCTGCGTGCGATGGCTTCTCCGATTTTTCCCAGACCGATAATGCCCAACGTCTTTCCATGAACGTCGCATCCAAATTGGGATGCATCGATGGTTTGTGTCCAGTTCCCCTCTTTAGTCCAGGAATCAAGCTCAGGAATGCGTCTTGCTGTTGCGAGGATCAGGGCTAAAGCCAGGTCAGCAGTGGTTTCGTTCAACACATCTGGCGTATTGGTCAACATGATCCCTCGGCGGTTGAGGTAGTCGAGGTCATAGTTGTCGTAGCCAACCGATATGCTTGAGACGATCTCAAGATTTACAGCCGCAGCCAGCTCAGCTTCACCCAGACGACGACTTCCACCAATCAGCCCGTGAGCGTTCGAAATAGCGGCCTCGAACTGGGCGTCCATATCACCAAGCTCAGGGCTAATGATGATGACGTCGTAGTCGTCTTTGTAAGGTTCAAGCAGGCTAGGGGAGACCCGGCTGAAGGCCAAGATTGTCTTTTTCATGACGGCGTATTCCACCTGTTCCAATATCAATTTGAATCGTGCTCTGACTTCAAAAAGGTTTTTGCCCACTCACGATAACTGTCCGAGAGTGTGTATTTAGAAAGCAGCTCAGGAAGGGATAGCTCGCTCCCCTCCGTGCCGCTTTGTTCGCGTAGCGCCTCGTAGGTTGCTTTGATTGCGGACAAATAGGGGGCATGCCCATTGACCACGATCCGCACATTGGCAGCACTCAATTTTTCAACATTGCTCAGAGCAGGATTTCCATAGTTGATCAGCATGATCGGCACTCTGAGATGTGCCGTAAGTGCTTCTAGGTGCTGGAAGTCTTTAACACCGACCAGGCAAATAGCATCTGCTCCAGCCTTCTGATAAGCCGCAGTGCGAGCGATGGAGTCGTCCAAAGTGGTCACAGCCACATTCGTACGGGCGATGATGCTGAGTGCATCATCCGACCGGGCAAATCGCGCGGCATAGATTTTGGCTGCGGATTCTTCCCTTTCGATAAGCACATGCGACTGCTCGTCGTACTTGGCCGGTAGATGGGTGTCTTCCAGTGTCAGGGCTGCAACGCCGGCCTTCTGTAACTCTGTGACTGTTCGCATCACATTCAGCGCGTTACCAAAGCCATGGTCAGCATCCCCAATGATCGGAATCTGGCTTGCCCGTCCGACCCTGGAAACCTGCTCGACATATTCATCCAGCGTGAGTAATGCAATGTCAGGTGCACCGAGCACCTGAAGCGACGCAACGGAGCCGCCTTGAATGGCAACGTCAAAGCCAAGGTCGTATGCCATCCGAACTGAGATCGGATCGAATACGGAAGCTGCAAATTTGCAGGTGTCTCCCTGGAGTAACTCACCAAACACCTTGCGTAAATCATGATGTGATCGCTCTATCATGTTGGCTCCATCAATCTTTCCAATCAGGTCTCTCCACGCGGAAGAAGGCATTGAAAACACTACCGGTCATAACCGTTTAGATGGTAATGACCGGATCGCTTTGTAGTTTATTTATGCGCCAGCGATGCCTTGCTTGCCGCCTTTTCTTGCTTCATTGCGGCGATTTCACGCTCGCAAGCCTCGACATCGAACGAGTTGTCCCACTTGGCAATGGCGATGGTGCCGATGCCATTGCCGATCAGGTTGGTCACGGCCCGCGCTTCGTTCAAGAAACGATCAATGCCCAAAAGCAAAACGAGTCCTACAAGAGGGATGGAGTGGATGGTCGTGAGTGTTGCAGCCAGCGTGACAAACCCCGCACCCGCGACACCAGCCGACCCTTTGGATGTCAGCAGGAATACGCCTAGCAGGATCATCTGATCAACGAAGGTCAGTGGCGTGTTGGTCGCCTGGGCGATGAAGATCGCGGCCATGGTGAGGTAGATGCAGGTGCCGTCTGCGTTGAAGGTGTATCCCGTTGGCAGCACCATGCCCACTACAGATTTCTTGCAGCCAAGTTTTTCAAGTTTCACCATCATGCGTGGTAGCACCGCTTCGGTTGAGCAGGTGCCAAGGGTGATGAGAATTTCGTCCTTGAAATAACGGAGAAACTGCATGAGTGGCATGCCTGACCATCTGGCCACCGTGCCTAGCACCACCACAATGAAAATCAAGGTAGTGATGTAGAGCGCGATCAGCAACTGACCGAGTGACAGCAAGGTGCCAATCCCGTACTTGCCGATAGTGAACGCCATACCTGCACCCGCACCAATCGGCGCCAACCGCATGACCATCGCAACGATCTTGAAAAGGCCTTGCAGGAACAAATCAATCGTGTTGATCAGCGGCTTGCTGGTTTCGCCCATCTGAACCAGGGCAACTCCCATCAAGACCGAAAGCAGAATGACCTGCAGCATGACGCCGTTGGAGAATGCGCCGAGGAACGTGTGGGGAATGATATTAAGGAAGAAATCAATTGTACCGCCTTGCTCACTCGCGGCCTGGCTGTACTTGCTGATAGCATTTCCATCGAGCGCGTTGACGTTAATGTTCATCCCGACGCCAGGCTTGACGATGTTCACCACGATAAGGCCTACGACCAGGGCGATAGTCGATAGAATTTCAAAGTAGATCAGCGCTTTTACGCCAATCCGTCCGACCTCCTTGATACTGCCCATTTTCGCGATACCGACGACGACCGTACCGAAGATAATGGGGGCCAGCAGCATTTTTATCAGCTTGATGAAACCATCGGCGAAGGGTTGGAGCTTGGCTCCAATATCAGGCACGAAGTAACCGATTGCTGCACCGATCACGATGCCGATCAGCACCTGCACATACAGCTGGCTATACCAGCGGGACTTGGAAGTTTCCACGGAGGCACCTCATTTTATTTTTGTGATGGGCATGTGGCTTGGCGTCAGTGGGTGACGCCTGACTCTGCGGCCTCCCTGAAGGAGGCCACAGATAGAGGGAAATCAGCCTTCGCCTAGCTCACTCATGACTGCGTACAAAGCGGATTTGGCTTCGAAGCCAACACCTGGAATATCAGGCAGACCGACATAACCATTTTCCACCTTGATTCCGTCAGCGAAGCCGCCGAAAGGCTGGAACACATCGGGGTAAGACTCGTTGCCGCCCAAGTGCAGGCCTGCTGCGATATTGAGGGACATCTGGTGGCCGCCGTGCGGAACCACGCGACGGGAAGACCATCCCATTTCGTCCATCACTTTCAGGGTGCGCATGTACTCAACGAGTCCGTAAGACAGCGCGCAGTCGAACTGCAGAAAGTCGCGATCAGGGCGCATGCCACCGTGGCGCAGAAGGTTACGAGCGTCCTGATGGGAGAACAGGTTTTCCCCGGTAGCCATCGGCAGCTCGTAGTGATTGGCAAGCTCAGCCTGGAGTGCATAGTCCAGCGGGTCGCCGATTTCTTCGTACCAGAAGAGGTTGTACTTCTTGATGGCTTCCGCATAAGCAATACCGGTCTGAAGATCGAAGCGACCGTTGGCATCGACCGCCAGTCGACGACCGTCCCCAACCACTTCGAGTACCGCTTCGATGCGACGAATATCTTCGTCCAGTGGCACTGCACCGATCTTCATTTTGACAACGTCGTAGCCACGATCCAGGTAACTCTGCATTTCTGCTTTGAGTTTGGTCTGGTCTTTGCCTGGGTAGTAGTAGCCACCTGCTGCGTAGACCCAGACTTTGTCATCGGCCACGCCGTTACGGTACCGATCAGCCAGCAAACGATAGAGAGGCTTGCCTTCGATCTTGGCAACGGCGTCCCACACGGCCATATCAATGGTGCCGACTGCAACTGAACGTTCGCCGTGGCCACCTGGCTTTTCGTTGGTCATCAGAGTCTTCCAGATGGCGAACGGATCCAGGTTGTTGTTCTCATGGTCGATAAGAGTATCCGGATCAGCTTCCATGATTCGCGCCAGGAAGCGATCACGCATCAACGCGCCTTGACCATAGCGACCGTTGGAGTTGAAGCCGTAGCCAATGACAGGTTTACCATCGCGAATCACATCCGTGACGACAGCAACGACCGAGCAGGTCATTTTCGAAAAGTCGATGTAGGCATTGGCAATGGGAGAGGCGATAGAAACAGTTTTTTCGCGGATGTCTACGATACGCATGACGGGTTCCTCTTGTTGTTGGTGGCCCCACGTTATGCTTTGCGATGACACCCGCCCAATGCTATTAATGCCGTGCCCTATGCACAGGAGGCATTGCCCTTGGAACTCGTTTGGCTTGAGGACTTTTCAGCGCTTGCGGAGTACGGCAGCTTTGTTCGGGCGGCGGAGGCGCGACATGTGACTCAGCCGGCTTTCAGCCGCAGGGTTCGCTCATTAGAGAGTTGGATGGGCGTCGAGTTGTTTGTGCGCACACCGCAAGGAGCCACCCTGACCGAAGCAGGAAGGCAAATTTTGCCCAGTGCTCAGGAAGCTGCACGGCAGCTGTACAGGATGCGTAACGAGGCTCAAGAGGTAGCAGGAATCGCCGCTAAATCCCTGCAGTTTGCAGCAACTCATTCGCTGTCGTTTACGTTTTTTCCCAAGTGGCTGCGAAGCTCTGAAAACGGTGCCCCTATTGAGGCTGTGAAGCTGTACTCTGATAGCATGGCAGTGTGTGAGCAAATGCTGATACATGGTCAGGTCCAGTTCTTGCTCTGCCACCGCCATCCCGACGTTCCGCCTTTGCTAGCGCCTGATCAGTTCACCAGCAAGAAAGTGGGGGAGGATGTCCTCGTTCCGCTTGCGAGTGCTTCCGCTAACTTCGGCACCTCGCCTGCTGCATTGCCATACCTCGCTTATACCCATGAATCTGGATTGGGGCGTATCGTTGCCCATAGATTGCGTGGCAAGGAGGATTACCTTCACCTCAAGCCACTATTCAGTAGCCACCTTGCAGCGGTACTCATGTCCATGGCTCTGGAAAGCAAAGGAGTGGCGTGGCTACCCAAGAGCCTCACTGAGCAAGAAATACTTGATGGGCGCTTAGTCAGGGCACTTGACGAAAGCTGGGATATACCTCTGGAAATTCACCTGACCCGTCCCAAAGCCACGCTCAGCCAGTCTGCCGAAGAGTTTTGGGGCCGAGCAGAGAATGAACTGACGCCTTTTTCATGACCGATGTAGTGTGTTTTGCGTGATACAGATCGGCGATTTCAGCGGGACTCACAAGTGCTCTGCTTGGCGACAGCACCGCGTCGACCTTCATCTGGGGGTACAGAGCTTCAACGAGGTTAGGGAGGTGCGTTCAGTAAAAGAGATGGTATGACTGGCTTTATTCCATCGCACGCCCGACACCGAGAATTGTTTTGCCAGCAACATGATGCTCTCATGCACAGCTAACTGCGTTATCTCGCCATAACATGCCCCAGCGTGCATGAGTGCAATTCCCCATGCTTGCGAGCTTGACATATAGCGCCGCGATACTCGCAGTACCTCTTTGTGTCCCGCACGGACTAAATGGATTTCGTACTGGCTATCCATGCATGCGTCCTCCTAATGTCGACGCGGTTGGAATAGTTTAACTAATTGTTATTTTAGTGCTAGCACTTGTCATTGGGCTTTATTTATTGTGCGAATGAAGTTGAGCTATCGACATCAGTTTTATTTCGCGACCTCACATGTGAAAAGTGGCGAGTAGGTCACACAGGCACAGTCGACCCTCGCGTTGCAGCGACCATCGATTGACGTCATTCATCAAAAACAAAATCTATATCGGAAAATCAAACGGTTTTTGTTGGTACTATCGGCGTATGCCGATCTGTTATTCGAGTGGCGTCACGGCGCTGATACATTTTTGCATTGCCCACTCTGGACGGCATAGCCAGTGAGGGCGTCGATTCATTATCACGTTCTGTGGCAATGCCAAGCTCGATTCTAAATATTCTGCCAATCTGTTGAAGATTGTGCTGTTGCAGGTCTATTCCCACCTCACTTCTGTTCATGCAGCTGGAGCGTGCGTTCTGTCACTCGTCTGCAAATTGGAGGATGGATAACTTCCGCAGGGCATGCTTAAAATCTTGGCTTCTGGAATCATAGCGCTGCAAGAGTCACAGCTGAACAGTACGGCACATCGTGCGCCCAGGCTGGGCTTGGGCGCACTCTTTGACTTAACGTCTCCGTTGAGTTTAAGGATTTACAAATGTTTGCCTCGTTCTCCGATCTGCTCCAGCTCCAGGTTACGATACATAGTTACGACGTCTTTACTTGTATATCCGAGGGTGTACTCGCCTTTGGCGAGAGACGTGAGAAAACCCTCGCCAAAGGCATCAAGATACTTGAGTGAGAGATCTCGCAGCTTCGGTAACCTATCCTTTACAGCCCTGCCGAGTGCCTCCTTCAGTTCTGGCGCAGTCAGTTCTGTGCAGTAAGCGGGCGAGCCTGACTGCTGCCGCCAGGACTCCGCCAACTGGCCTGCGTCGATTCCGTCGAAGCCCAAATCGTTGATGAGCCCTATGACAATCTCTTTTGCGCTTGAATCCTCGCCGTAAACCGACATGGCAAAGCGGCCCGGCGTACCCGCCGGTCTTCCCTCGTGCGCTTGGGTATAGGCGAGCTGATTGTTAAACGCCTTGATAATCGGTCGGCCGATCTGGTCAGCAACCCACTGGCTTTCCACGATACCTTGCTCGATGGCGGGGATGGTCCTGTCGCGCGCGGGGAAATAGTTCGAGGTATCCACCAGAACTACTTCGTCCGGTACAGCGTCGAACAGGCCACGGGGCAGGGAGGATATAGCGTAGAGCGGGATCGTAGTGACGATCACTTCGACGTCCTTGACAACGTCGGCAACTGGTACGGCCTGCGCACCGGTTTCTCGAGCCGAATTGTCAAGCGCACTGGGATCGAAGTCGTTGGCGATACGGACAAGATGGCCCGCGGCCACCCATTTCCTTGCCAGATTGGTGCCGATTAAGCCGGTACCGATGATGCCAATTTTCATATGAAATCCTTTGTTTTAAGAGCGCTAATTAATTTCTAATTGTCCGGTAAGCGATAAATGGTTCCAGCGCTCGCTTTAAAATCGAATTGTCGCAGTCGAGAGGGAATAACTTGAAATTTTTAGCACCTCGCGGAACGGGCGCGAGCCACCGCGCAATTCCCACTAGAGCAGAACTGTCCTGGTGTTCTTTAACGCCCTTTCGAATATGGGGTAGTTATACCCGACTGACATATCGACCAGCGCCCAGTCTTTATCTGAACTTCGGTTATGTCCTGCAAATACGAAGGCTCGCGCAACGCTCAAACGGCAGTCTGGCCACCGTCGACGGGAATGACCGCGCCTGTCATGTAGGAGGATGCGTCCGAGGCGAGAAATAGCATGGCTTGTGCGATTTCTTCGGGCTTGCCGACACGTCCTGCCGGGATGACGCTTACTGTTTTTTCAACCGATTCTGGATTTCTTGCCATGTGTTCTAAATAGATCGGGGTCTCGATCCCGCCTGGACAAATCACATTGGCGCGCACGCCCTTGCTAGCATATTCTGCAGCAATCACTCGAGTCGAGGCGATAATGGCGCCCTTAGTCGCTGAATAGACGGCCAGTCCCGGCATTCCAACCAGCGCAGTCGTAGAGGAGATGTTAATTATCACGCCGTTATCACTTTTCACTAGATGCGTAAGTGCATATTTCATAGAAAGCAGTACGCCCCGGATATTGACCGAAATTACTCGATCAATGTCCTCCTCAAGCGCGTCCTCCAACGTCCCCTGAGGGCCCGTGATACCTGCGACGTTGCACAAGATGTCAAGTGTCCCAAACTCGGAGATGGCCGTGTCGATCATCGCCCTGACATCGTCACTCTTGCTGACGTCCGCTCGGCAAGCCACTACTCGCTCGCCGAGTTCGGCGGCTAGATCCGCCTCTTTGCCGCTCACATCTGCGAGCACAATGCGAGCACCCTCTTTGTGAAAAAGTCTTGCTGCTGCCGCAGCAATGCCGGAGCCAGCTCCAGTAATTACTGCGACCTTTCCTTTGAGAACCCCGTTCATAACTATCTATCTCCTCTGCGATCATGCGAGAAGGCGCGACATCATCGTGCAGATTGGCACGCCAGCGTTCTAGGCTACGATCTTGCCGAGCGGTGCCCGGCTCCTGCTAACTCACTGCGGGGGCAGTGACTTCTCGATTACGAGCTACGATCTGCTCGTGACTGAGCGGGGTTTTCGCTTCCATGAAGACTTTTATGAGCGCGTCGCGATTAATCGACGCACGTGCCTTGTCTGCAGCAGACAGTGCGTTCTGAAGATCGCCCAGCGTCAGCTCGGTACAATATGCAGGCGTGCCTGGTTGCTGGCGCCAGGAATGTGCGAGATCTCCGGCATCCAAGGCGTCGAACCCTGTTTGGTTAACGAGGTCGCATGCGATCGCCTTGGCGCGCGCATCGTCCCCTGCGACCGGGATTGCGATTCGATTGGCCGTGCCGGCTTCCTTACCACCTTCGGCTAGGGTCTGGGCGAGGACCGCGTTAAATGCCTTTACTACCGGCCGACCGAGTAGTTCGCTCGACCAGATGCTTTCCGGCATGCCACCATCAACCTCGGCAATGTTCTCGTCGCGAAAGGGATAATAGTTGGAGGTGTCGATCACGACTACGTCCGCCGGCACGCCAACGAAGACGCTGGCGACGTTGGGGATCTGCGCGTACGGGATCGATAAGATGATCACGTCAACGCCCTTGACCACGTCCTGAGTCGTGACCGGAACTGCGCCGATCTCCGCGGCCTTGTCGCGGATGTCGTCGGGTCCTTTCGCGCCCGCCAGCTTCACTGAATGGCCTCCCGCTGCCAACTTTCGTGCGATTGTTCCGCCGATATTTCCTGCGCCGATAATGCCGATGTTCATGTTGATTGCCTTCTAGTTGATGGTTGATTGAAATTACCGCGGGACGCGCTGATCGATTCCATATTGGGCTGGAGCGCCCAGATGATCGCGCAAGGTAGTGCCCTCATAGTTCCGATGAAACAATCCGCGTTCCTGAAGTATTGGCACCACCCCATCGACGAAAGCGTCGATCCCATCCTCGTAGATGTCCGGCGAAACCCAGAAGCCGTCCACAGCGCCTGCCTCGAACCATTCCTGCATATGGTCAGCGGCTTCGGCGGCCGGCCCAACGACCACGGGGTGGTAATCGATCACGCCATGCGCGAGCACGTCGCGAAGCGTCCATTCTTCGCGCGCAATCTTCAGGGCATGGGCTGAGCGCGGATCGTGCAGTGAGGGCTTTGCCCTGGCCAATTGCTCCGCAGACAACGGCTCGTCGAGTCGTGCAGTATCGAGCGACAGGCCTAGCATCTGTCCGAGATAGGGCACGCGCTGGGGAAATATCCTCTCGCTCAATGCGATCCTGCGATCGAGGCCCGCCCTGCGGTCGCTCGCGATCGTTGTCATCAGGCCGGCGAAGAACTTGATTTCATCTGGATTGCGCCCAGCGCGTTCGGCCGCTGCGCGGAAAGCGGCGCGTTGCGCCCGCGCGTCCTCGATCGTGAACGCGGCACCGATGACGCCATTGGCATAGCGACCCGCAAACTCGAGAGCGTTCGGGCTGCCTCCGGCATGGAAAATGACGGGCTGCCCCTGTTCGGAAGGAGGAATGTATAACGGCCCCCGAGACGCTACGAACTTGCCGCCCATATTGATGGGTGCGACTTTCTCGGCGTTTGCGAACCAGCCTGTTACCTTATCGAGAACCCATGCTTCCTGACCCCAGCTACCCCAAAGTGCCTGGATCAGATGGACTGCTTCATGTGCCCGTCCATATCTATCCGACGTAGACGGCAGGCGTGTGCCGTAATTAGCCGCGACATCTTCACCGCTCGAGGTAACGGCGTTCCAGCCAGTCCGTCCATGGCTCAGAACATCGAGCGCCTTAAACTGCCGCGCGAGGTTGAATGGTTCGTTAAACGTAGTCGAGCCTGTTGCGACCAGGCCAATGCGTTTGGTTTCGCGCGCGACGGCGGCCAAGGTGACCATGACATCGAGGTTAAAATGAGGAGGTTCATTCGCGATGTCGCCGACGTGGGTGGGGCCATCTGGCAAGAACAGAAACTGAAGCTTTCCCCGCTCAGCCGCCTGAGCATGCCGCACTTTGACGTCGAAACTCGTATAGCTTTTCGAGTCGACGGCGGACGCACGCCAGGCACCAGGCAGGTTGCCGTACCCATTGCCGAGATGCATGCCGATAATCATCTGTCTGGTCATCATGTCCTCGTTCTGTGCGAAGATGCAGAGCTGTCGGGAGGCCGACGAGAATCTATCCGGAGGACCTCTCCGTTTCGTGCTTGCTATTATGCGGAGAGAGTCTCCGTTTATCAAGGATTTAAGACTAAACATGCTTCAACCGTCGACTACATCAACTGTACGAAGGGACTCTCAACACAATCGCGCACGCATTCTTGAGGTGGCCAGCCAAGCGTTTGGCAGCGATGGAGTTGACGTTTCGATGGATGCCATTGCAAAGCTGGCCGGTGTCGGGCCCGCTACGCTCTATCGACATTTTCCGAGCAAGGAGGCGCTACTGGCTGCGCTCCTGGCATTGCACTATCAGCGTCTGGACAATCGGCGTATTGAGATTGAAGCTGAGGAATGCGGTGCAGGCCGTACGCTCGAACTTTGGATCGAAGCGCTCGGCGATTGGATGCAGGCATATGAGGGGCTGCCCGAGCCTCTGAAGGCTGCTTGTCATGGCGACTCCCCACTGACTCCGACCTGCCATGATGTCATCAAGACTACCGAGAGAATACTGAAGGCGGCGCAGGCTCAGGGGCTTGCTCGACGTACGATGACGGGGCGGGACATCTTTCTTGGAGCTCTGGCTATAGCTTGGGCAAGTGGCGCAATGGCTTCTTCTGAAAGCACCCGAAACGTGCTTCGCGATGTGCTGAGGGATGGTTGGATGGAAGCGAAAATGCCATCGACTGGGCGACTTTAACCGACTTATCCAACTGCGCAGCTATCCCAGTCAAACCCAGGGAACAAGCGCTGCGAGCGGTATTTGCTGTCGTTGAATCCCTCGGATCCCAAACACTTCGAGATTGGGCGTTTCAGAGGAATCTAATAGTGTGACGCTTCACCTGTCCGAACGCATATATTTCGCTGGGTATCGCTTCGCACATTTCGCGGCATCGTCAATCTGCTGTTACTCGCGCAGCGTTTTTCCGCAATTGATCCAAATAGTCCGCCCACAATTGGGCCGCCTCCCGACGCTGGCTGAGTAGCTGGGCGCGCGCGTACACCGCTCCCAAGGCTCCCGGCATGCGGTGCGACAGCGACAGCTCCAGCACGATGGGGTCAATGCCCAAATGCTCGTGCGCGATGGTTCTGTAGGTCGCGCGAAAACCGTGGGCAGTGATGTCGTACTCCGGCCAAATACGCTGAAAGGACTTGAGCATAGAGGTTGGATTGATCGGGCGCCCCGGATAGATAGGCGAGACGAACACCCAGCCCTTGCCCTCTGCATCCACTACGCGGGTTTTAAGTAACTCGCGCAATAAGATAAGGGCTTGCTCGGGCAGCGGCACGATGTGTTTGCTCTTGTCGAGGTGCTTGGTCTTACTCACCACATAACGCCAATCGGCGCCGACCAGGTCGACGTCTTCCCAGCGCATCTGCACGAGTTCGCCAGGGCGGACCGGCAGCATCACCAGCAGACGCATGGCGGTGGCAACGCTGCCGTCGTTGCAGTCATCCAGGCGTAGAAGAAACCTACCCAGGTCCGCAGGCCTTTCGATCGCTGGGTTGCTGGTCACGACATGGCGGATTTTTAACTCCTCAATGTTACTAAGCGCCACATTGCGTTCCACCCATCCCCGCCCCTCGGCAAAGCCCAGGACGGCACGGATGATGGTACGCACGCGCCGGGCCATGGCCATGGTGCGCTGGCGGCGCAACTCCGTAATGATCGTGGTGATGTGCTCCAGCTTGATCTCGCTAACCGGCTTTTTACCAATCGCGGGCAAGATGTGGTTGTTCAGCGCTCCGTTAAACCCCGAGATGGATTTGGTCACCAGTTCGGCCGACTTGAATGACAACCATTGCTCGGCCACGTACGCGAAGGTGCGCTCTTCATTGAGCAACTGTGCCTCGATTTTTGCGGTCTTGGCCTTGAGCGGGGCGGTGTGATTAGCCACGTCGCGCCGCGCGCCGCGAGCAATGTCGCGAGCCTCCTTCAGGCCGATATCGGGGTAAGCGCCGATCGAGAAGCGGTTTTCCTTGCCATGCAGCCGATACTTCAAGCGCCAGAACTTGGAAGGGGATTTGCCGGCCTTGCTCGACGCTCTCACCTCCAAGTAGAGACCAGGGACTTCGCCGTCAGCGTGTTTGCCGGGTTCGGTCAGCGAGCGGATCAGGGCATCGCTGAGTTTTCTCTTGAAAACAACCACATTATCTGGGGGCATCGGTGGGGGCATCCTTTTTTAAGGAACCGAAATTTGCCCCCAATTATGCCCCCATCAGCTCTGGAATCTATTGGATTTAGACAGGCGGCAGTGGACTAGAATTAACAGTAATTTGTTGTTATATAACAGATTTATGGAATTTAGTGGAATTCCATTACAGACTATCGGGGTCCCCAAAGAACATCTGAATCCGCGACCGCAACCAGCGCTCCGCCGGATCATTATCCTGCGCCCCCCGCCACGCCATGTGCAGCTCGAAACTGCGCACCTCGATCGGC
>Ga0065704_10000755_pt1 | contig 18659 bp, 8 predicted proteins | sample SwiRhicommuniRL2_FD_59091 | JGI IMG/M metagenome (GOLD analysis project Ga0065704, IMG submission 59091) | Switchgrass rhizosphere bacterial communities from Rose Lake, Michigan, USA - RL2 v2 (version 2) | ecosystem: Host-associated > Plants > Roots > Rhizosphere > Soil | place: East Lansing, MI
CGGCTCTCGGCCGCCGGGCGGAACCGCCGCAGCAGCGCGTAGACGGTCAGTGCGACGACCGCCACGACCGTGATCTCGCCCATCGTGTCGAAGCCGCGGAAGTCGACCAGGATCACGTTGACGACGTTGCGGCCGCCGCCCTCGGACAGTGCGTGCTCGACGAAGTAGGGCGCGAGCACCTCGACCGGAGGGCGCGTCAGCACCGCGAAGGCGAGGCTCGCGAGGCCGACGCCCGACACCACCGCGATCAGGAAGTCGCGGCCGCGACGCGCGCGTGCCTTGGCGTTGCGTCGTTGCAGTTCGCGGTCCTCGAGGCGGCGCGGCATCCAGCGCAGGCCGAGCAGCAGCAGCACGGTCGTGACGACCTCGACCGCGATCTGCGTCAGCGCGAGGTCCGGCGCGGAGAACCACGCGAACGTGAGTGCGGTCACGAGCCCGGCGCCGCCGACCATGATCAGCGCCGCGAGACGGTGGTACTTGCCCTGGTTCGCGGCGCCGATCGCGCAGGTCGCACCGACGACCCACAGCAGCGCGAACACCGGGTTGATCGGCGTCAGCGGCATGCTGCCGACCTGCCAGCCGGCGCCACGCAGCGGCACGGCGGCGGCCGCGAACGCCACCACCACGAGCAGCAGCAACTGCACCTGCAGGCGACGCGAGCTGACGATGCGTGCGAGCCGGTCGCTGAAACGGATCAGCGTCACCATGACGATGTCGAACGCGCGGCGGCCGTCGATCGGTGCGCGAATCAGCGGTTCGCCGGTCGCGCGTTCGTGGCGCTTGTAGAGGAACAGGTAGATCAGGTACCCGCCCACGAGCGCGAGCACGCTCATCATCATCGGCTCGTTGAAGCCGTGCCAGAGCGCGAGGCTGTAGTGCGGCACCTGGTCACCGAGGATCGAGGCGACGGCCGTGGCGAGCACCGGGCCGATCGTGAGGCCCGGCACGACGCCGACCAGCACGCAGGCGATCACGAGCAGGATGCCGGACAGCAGCATGCCGCGTGAGGGCTCGTGCGGCGCGCGTGGCAGGTCGGTCGCGAGCCGGCCGAAGAACACCTGGTGGATGAAGCGGACCGAGTAGGCGACGCTGAACATGCTCGCGAGCGTGGCGACCGCCGGCAGGCCGATGCGCAGCAACGCCCCTTCGCCGGCTTCGGTCGTGGCGGAGAAGAACATCTCCTTCGACAGGAAGCCGTTCAATAGCGGCACGCCGGCCATCGCGGCCGCGGCCACGGTCGCCACGGCGGCGGTCACGGGCATCGCCTTGGCGAGCCCGCTCAGGCGCTTCAGGTCGCGCGTGCCCGTCTCGTGGTCGACGATGCCGGCGGCCATGAACAGCGACGCCTTGAACGTCGCGTGGTTCATCATGTGGAACACGGCTGCGACCAGCGCGAGCGGGTCGTTCATGCCGAGCAGCAGCGTGATGAGCCCAAGGTGGCTGATCGTCGAGTAGGCGAGCACGCCCTTCATGTCGCGCTGGAACATCGCGGCGAGGCCGCCCAGCAGCAGCGAGGCGAGGCCGGCGCCCGCGACGATCGCGAACCAGAGGTCCGTGCCGCTCAGCACCGGCCATAACCGCGCCAGCAGGAACACGCCGGCCTTCACCATCGTGGCCGAGTGCAGGTAGGCCGACACCGGGGTCGGCGCCGCCATCGCGTGTGGCAGCCAGAACTGGAACGGGAACTGCGCGCTCTTGGTCAGTGCGCCGAGGGCGACCAGCGTGACGATTGCCGGGTAGGCGTCGTGCGCGCGGATCAGGTCGCCGGCGGCGAGCACGTCGTCGAGCTCGTAGCTGCCGACCACGCCCCCGAGCATCACGACGCCGGCGAGCAGGCAGAGCCCGCCCGCGACGGTCACCATCATCGACATGCGCGCGCCACGTCGCGCGTCGCGCAGGTGGTACCAGTAGCCGATCAGCATGAACGAGGTCAGGCTGGTCAGTTCCCAGAAGACGGCGAGCTGCACGAGGTTGCCCGACAGCACGATGCCGAGCATCGCGCCCATGAACGCGAGCAGGAACGCGAAAAAGCGCTGGGCCGGGTCCTCGGGTGAGAGGTAGTAGCGTGCGTAGAGAACGACCAGCGCGCCCATCAGCGACACGAGCAGCGCAAAGAGCCACGCGAAGCCGTCCATGCGCAGCGAAAACGCGAGGCCGAGCTGCGGCGCCCACTCGAGGCGTTCGCGCACGACGCCACCGTCGATCACGGCGGGGGCGAGGCTCACGACGAGGGCGGTGCAGGACAGCGCGACGAGACCGGCGAGCCACGATTCCGCGGTGCGGGCCTTCGGAGGCAGGAAGGCCGCAAGCAAGGCGCCGGCGAACGGCAGCAATACGATCAGGGTCAGGGTCATCGCTGGCCGGGGCCCTCGTTCGTCGGTGAGAAAGAGATCAGCGCTGGGTCTTGGTGCCTCTGCCGCCGGTGCGTCGGTGTGAGCTCACGGGCGGGCGCGCAATTATGGCACGACAGAGGCCGACGACGCGTGTCGACGTACACGCTGCGGTCGATTTTCCGGCGCGCGGCGACTCTTCGCGCAAGTGCGATGCCGCTTGACGGTGCGTGGTCCCGGTCTCGGTCGTCTTGGTACTCTGTGCCGCAAGGCGGATCACGAAACGCCGATTCGAAAGGGGGACACGTCATGTTCACGCCACGTCCGATCGCGGACCGCTGTGTCGCAGTCGCGCGCCTGCTCGCCCTGTCCGTCATGCTGCTGGGCGCGGCGACCGGACTTGCGTCTCCGCAGGAAACACCGGCGGCACCGACCGCCGCCGTGCCGGCGCGGCCGGACGCCGTGGCCTCCGACCCGATGGCGCTCGGCTGGATGACCGGGACGCCGCCACCCTCGAACAAGACCATCCGCGCCGCGGACGGCAGCTTCTACCGCTTCCCGCAATCGCGCTGGAGCTTCTCGCACTGGCGCGAGCTCTTCCCGACCGCGAACGTCTCGCGTGGCGAGGGCCCGGTCGCGAGCCTGCCGCGTGTCGCGCCGGCGAACCTCGACGCTCTTCAGTTCACGCGTTCGGACACGGGCCAGGCCATGACCTTCGCCGAGGCGCTCCCGGCGGTCTACACGGACGGCATCGTGGTCCTCCACCGCGGCCGGATCGTCTACGAGAAGTACTTCGGGGCGCTCGACGAACGCCGCCCGCACATGTGCTTNTCGGTCACGAAGTCGTTCTTCGGCACGATCGCGGCNATGCTCGTCGCGGAGGGCGCGCTCGACGAGNGCGCGATGGTGTCGCGCTACCTNCCGGAACTGGCGCAGGGNGGTTTCGGCGACGCGACGGTGCGACAGGTGCTCGACATGACCACCGCGATCGACTACTCGGAGGACTACGGCGACCCGAAGTCGTCGTTCCCCGCGTACGCACGCGCCGTCGGCCTGTTTCCGTACCCGCCCGGCGTGACCGGGCCGGACGACGTCTACGCTTACCTGCGCACGCTCGGCAAGGGCGGCGCGCACGGCGAGCGATTCGTCTATCGCTCGCCGAACACCGACGTCGTCGGCTGGCTGATCGCGCGTGCGACGGGCAAGCGCCCCGAAGTCGTGCTGCAGGAGCGGCTCTGGAGCAGGCTCGGCGCGGAAGGCGATGCGTACATGGCGCTCGACCGTGGCGGCAACGCGGTGGCGGCAGGCGGACTCAATGCGCGATTGCGGGACCTCGCGCGCTTCGGCGAGATGATGCGTCTCGACGGCCGGTTCAACGGCCAGCAGGTCGTGCCGGCCGCCGTGATCGCGCGCATCCGCACGGGTGGCGACCCTGCGAAATTTGCGACGGCCGGTTACGCGACGATGCCGGGCTGGAGTTACCGCGACCAGTGGTGGATCGCGCACGACGACCACGGCGTGTTCATGGCGCGCGGCATCCACGGCCAGGCGATCTATGTCGACCCGAAGGCCGAGACGGTGATCGCGCGGTTTTCGTCGCACCCGGTTGCGAGCACGGTGACGTTCGATCCAATCGTGCTGCCGGCCTACCGCGCCGTCGCTGAACACCTGATGCGGCAGTGACGGCGGTGCCGTGCTTCCAGACGAAGTCCAAGACGGCCTCCCGCAATATGGCAGCACGCGGGTCAGTCACCGTCGGACCGATCACCCCGAGTTGCGCAACCCCGCCGCGATGCCGTTGATCGTCAGGTGAATGCCGCGCTGACTGCGCTCGTCGCGGTCGCCCGCGCGGAACCGGCGCAGCAGTTCGACCTGGAGGTGGTTGAGCGGGTCGAGGTACGGGAAGCGGTAGCGGATCGAACGTGCGAGCTGCGGGTTGTGGCCGAGCAGCGCGTCCATTTCCATGATGCGGAGCAGGGCGCCCACCGTGGATTCGAGCTCCGTGCGGATGCGACCGAAGATCTCGGTGCGGAGCCGCTCGTCGGCGACGAGCCCGGCGTAGCGCGAAGCCACCGCGAGGTCCGCCTTCGCGAGCACCATCTCCATGTTCGACAGCACGGAGGCGAAGAACGGCCATTCGCGGTGCATCTCGCGCAGCAGTGCGAGGCCCGCGTCGCCACGCTCGGAGAGCCAGGCGTCGATCGCCGCACCGAAACCGAACCAGCCGGGCAGCATGAGCCGGCACTGCGACCACGAGAACACCCACGGGATTGCGCGAAGCTTCTCGATCGAGCGCGACTGGCTGCGCGAGGCGGGCCGGCTGCCGATGTTGAGGCCGGCGATCTCCGTGATGACGGTCGAGTCCCAGAAGTAGTCCTCGAATCCCGGCGTCTCGTAGACGAGCTTTCGGTACGCGGCGAACGCATGCGCGGACAGCGTCTCGAGCGCTTCGAGGTACTCGGGTTTTGGTGCCTTTCCGGCGCCGCCGAGCAGCGTCGCCTCTAGCGTCGCGGCGGCGAGCACCTCGAGGTTGCGCCGACCGATCTCCGGGTTCGAGTACTTGACGCCGATCACCTCGCCCTGCTCGGTGATCCGGATCTGGCCCTGCACCGTGCCGCCCGGCTGCGCCAGGATCGCCTCGTAGGTCGGGCCGCCGCCACGTCCGACGGAGCCGCCGCGGCCATGGAACATGCGCAGACGCACGCCGTGACGCCGGAACGTCTCGACCAGCGCGACCTGCGCCTTGAACAGCTCCCAGCGCGAGGTGAGGTAGCCGCCGTCCTTGTTGCTGTCGGAGTAGCCGAGCATCACTTCCTGCGCCCGGGCGCGCGAATCGAGCACGCGTGCGTACAGCGGGATCGAGAGCAGCTCGTCCATCGTGTGCGCGGCGTTGCGCAAGTCGGCGATGGTCTCGAACAGCGGCACGATGTTGCAGGCGAGCTGCGCGTCGCCGGCGCGGTAAAGCCCGACCTCGCGCAGCAGCAGCGCAACCTCGAGCACGTCGGAGACGCCGTCGCACTTGGAGATCACGTAGTTCTGGATGCAGTCCGCGCCGTAGAGCCCGTGCAGGCGGGCGGCCGTGCGGAGGATTTCGAGCTCGCTCTGCGTCTCGTTCGAATACTCGACGTAGGGGGAACTGAGCAGCCGTGCGGTGCCGAGTTCTTCGGTGAGCACGCGGATCCGGGCGGCCTCGTCGAGCGCGGCGTAGCCGACATCGGGACGCGCGACCGAGAACAGTTCGGCCACGACGCGCTCGTGCACGTCGGAGTTCTGCCGCAGGTCGACCGCGGCGAGGTGAAAGCCGAACACCTTCACGGCACAGCGCAGGCTCCGCAACCGGCCGCGCGCGACCAGCGCCGAGCCGTTCGACACGAGCGAGGCGTGGAGCAGTTCGAGGTCCGCGGCGAACTCGGCCGCGCGTGCGTAGGGCGGCGCCTCGCCAACCGCGTGACGCAGGGCTTCGTGCTGGTCGAGCGTGCGGGCCGTGGCGGCGATGCGCGCGTAGACGCCGGTGAGCGCGCGGCGATAGGGCTCGTCGCGACGGTGGGGGCTGGTGTCGGGTGAGCGCGCGGCGAGCGCCTCGACTTCCGGCGTCGCCGCGGTCGCGAGCGTCGACATCGACAGTTCCGAACCGAGCACGTGCACCTGCTCGAGGTAGAACTCGAACAGCCGCGCCGACTGCATGCGCAGCGTGCGGTCGAGCACGTTGGCCGTCACAAACGGGTTGCCATCGCGGTCGCCGCCGATCCAGGAACCGAGGCGGAGGAAGGGCGGGAGCTCGGTTCCCTCTCCCACGCGAGTGGGAGAGGGCAGGGTGAGGGTCGTTGTGGCAGAGCCCTCACCCGGCCTGCGGTCGACCTCTCCCGCCGAGCCGGGAGAGGTGACGGAGTCCACGCCCGACCCTTCGGGCGAGAAGCGGCGCGCGATCTCGTCCTCGAGCGCGCAGTAGAGGCGCGGCAGCTCGGGCAGGAACGTGTGCTCGAAGAACGAGAGGCCGTTCGAGACTTCGTCCAGCACTTCGAGCTTTTCGAGCCGCAGCATCCGGGTCTGCCACAACGCGAGCACGGCGCGACGGACCGCCTCGTCGTTGTCCGCGCGTTCGGCCGGCGTGAGTCGCAGCCGGTCGCGCACGTTGAGCAGCCGGTCGAGCTCCATTTCGAGGTCGCGCACGCTCTTGCGCTGCACTTCGGTCGGGTGGGCCGTCAGCACCGGCACGAGGTGCGCTTCGTGGAAGAACGTTTCGAGTGCCGACGGCGCGATTCCCGCGGCCGCGATCCGGTCGAGCGCGCGGGCCAGCGTGCCGTCGGCGGGCGACTCGTTGGTGATCTGGGCGTGCCGGTGGACGCGGCCGTTGTGCACGTCCTCGGCGAGGTTGGCGAGGTGCGAAAAGTAGCTGAAGGCCCGCACGACGACCATCGTCTGCTCGCGCGTGAGGCCGTCGAGCAGGTGCTCGAGCTCGCGGCGGGCCACGACGTCCTCGTCGCGTCGGAACGCAACGGACCCCTGGCGCACACGCTCGACGAGTTCAAACGCCGCTGCGCCGCGCTGCTCGCGGACCGTGTCGCCGAGCAGTCGTCCGAGCAGCCGGATGTCGTCGCGCATCGGGCGATCGACTTCGTCGTCGAGTGGGGCAACGGTCGTCGACATTGGCAGGGCATCTCCGGCCGCGGGGGCGGCATCCACAATGTGAGGTAAGCGCGGCGAGCGTGGCAAGCCCCGGATCATCCCTGCCGTGGCGAGCCACGACGACGTGGTTGGCGCCGAGGCGGGAGGAGCCTGCGTATCGAGGAGCCAGCGAGGGGAGGGTGAGCGGTCGAGGTGACCGCTCACCGAATGAGCCGCACGGTCGTCGCCGACTGCGGACGGCCGCGTCACGCGGCGTCGATCAGGGCCTGCGGTTCGGGCCGGGTCGATCAGGCGGCGTGGATCAGGCGGTCGAGTCGTCGCACGTGATCTTCCTCGCGCGACATGATCGAGGTGCAGAGCTCGGTCAGCTCCGGCGTCCAGTGGTCGCGCACGGCCGCACGGTAGTCCTTGACGCCCGCTTCCTCGCCTTCCTTGAGGGCCCGCAATGCCGCCTTGTCGCCGAGCAGGCTGGCCGCGCCCATGACGGTGTTTGCCCACGTGCCCCAAGTGCCCGTGTCGTGCACGGCCGTGCCGCCCAGGTTCTGGATCAGGTCCACCAGTTGCGATGCCGCCTGCTCGTGGTCGTGCAGGATCTGCGCGAGATCCTGGAACCGCGGGTCCTGCCCGTGCCGCGCGAGCACCCTCTGTGTAGCCTGCTTGTAGGTCGCGATCGCCGAGAGCTCGCCGCGCAGCAGGACGTTGAGATCGTCTACGGTGTCGATGTCCATGATGCCTCCTGGCCGATGGCCGCTCCAGGACGCTGTTAGGTTCGCGCGATGACGGCGGAAGGCTGTCGCCGAGCGAAGAGTGAATGCGTCGGATGATGCTGACGCGTGGGGCGGAGCGCTCAGCGGCGGCGAGGGATTTGAAGATTGGAGTTCGCCCACGACGGAGCCCTCACCCGGCACTGCGTGCCGACCTCTCCCGCGAACGGGAGAGGTGACGGAGGCCTCACCCAGTCTTTCGGCCAACCTCTCCCGCGAACGGGAGAGGTGAAGACTCCGCAGCCCAGCAGAGCAGGTTCACGAGTGCGATCTGCTCGGGCGTGCGGCAACGCGTGTCGAGCAGCCGTGGGCTCGCGACCACGATGCTGAGGCAGCGTGCGCGCGAGATCGCGACGTTGAGCCGGTTGCGGCTGAACAGGAACTCGAGGTTGCGCGGCAGTTCGTCCTCGCTCGAGGTCGTCATCGAGACGATCGAGACGGCCGCTTCCTGGCCCTGGAACTTGTCGACCGTGCCGACGCGGGCATCGTCGGGCAGAACGCGACGCAGCAGGTTCACCTGCAGGTTGTACGGCGCGACGACGAGCACGTCCGCGACCGTGAGCCGTCGCTTGACGCCGTCGCGGTCGATCCATGAGGCCCCGGGCAGCGTCGCCCCGGTCGCCGGGTCGACCGCACCGCCGAGCAGGCTCGTGTAGATCCGGCGGATTTCCTCGGCCTCCTCGTCGCTGCGTTGTGCACAACCGGCGTGCTCGACCGGCCAGAACACGACGCCGGTCGGTCGCAGGGCAGGGTGCATGCTCGCGCCGAGCACGAGACGCTGGTTCGCGTTCCTCGGTTCGGGTTCGAGTCGGCCGTCGTAGATCGCCTCGGAGATGAAGCGACAGACGTCCGGGCCCATGCGCCAGGTCTGTGGCAGGAAGATGCCGAGCTCCGGCGGCACCGTTGCGCGACCGTCGAGCAGGAAGTCGAGCGTCGACTCGCCCGAGCGCCCCGGGTGCACGCCCTGGATCGGTTGCGACAACTGCATCTGGTCGCCGAGCAACACGAGATTCCGTGCGCAGGTGGCCATCGCGGCGAGGTTGCCGAGCGACACCTGGCCCGCTTCGTCGACGAACAGGTAGTCGAACTGCTGGTCGGCTTCGGGTCGCGCGAAGAGCCACGCGGTGCCGCCGACGAGTTGCCAGCGCCGGCTCAGCGCTTCGTCGACGTCCTCGACGTCACGGATCCAGGCGCCGTGCAGGCACGTCGACTCGTCCTGCCGCGAGACCTTCTTGCACGCGCGCAACGTCGCGGCGCCCGAGCTGTCGCGCAGCACGACCTCCTCGACCGCGGCGAGCAGGTTGTTGATCGCCTTGTGGCTGTTCGACGACACCGCGACGCGCTTGCCGGCGCGCAGCAGCGCCGCGATCACGTGCGAGGCGGTGTAGGTCTTGCCGGCACCGGGCGGACCCTGGATGAACAGGTGGCTGTGGTCGAGACGCGCGACCGCCTCGATGACCTGGTCGAGCGGCGCCGCGGGGTCGGCAACGACCGGTTGCCCGCGCTTGCGCCGGGTGAGTTTCGGCGGCCGCTTTTCGAGCAGTGCCTCGAGTGCGCGGTAATGATGGTCGCCCGCGACGACGCTGCGACCCACGCGCAGCAGTGCCTGCTTGAGCACCATCGCATCGATGGGCCCGCCCTTGCCGAGGCTCAGCGTGTCGGGCAACGGGCCGCTCCGGCGGGTCGGGGCGAGACGCAGGCGTCGCCGCTCCTCGTCGATCTCGAGCATGCGCACCGTCGCGAGCTGCGGGTGCTCGAGCCAGAGGGCGTAATCGCCCGCCTCGAACTTGAGCTCCTGCGCCGGGAACGCATACTCGCCGACCGTGTCGCCCGGCACACGCGTGAGGCCCGCGACGGCGTCGACGCTGTCGAGCAGTTCCTCGAACGACAGGGTCGTGCGCGCGAACATTTCCCACCACTGCGGTTTTTCGCAGCGCCGGTGGAACTCGAGCAGGTCGGCAAGCAGCGCCCGGGCCGCGTGTTGCGCGGTCCAGCGCGTGCGGTCGGCCGGCAGCGTCGCGAGCAGCGGTTCACGCACAGCCTCGACCTCCTGCAGATACTGCTGCAGCGCCTGCGACGGCTGGCCGTCCACGCCTGCACGATCGGCCGGGACGGCGCCATTCGTCGCTTGGACGGCCGCGTCTGCGGGGTCGCCTTCGTGCGTGCCCGCGGTGGCGTCGCTCGCTCGCGGCTGGATCGCTTGCAGCCAGGCGTGCAACTGCTGCAGCGAACGCACGTCGTCCTCGTTGTAACGCTCGATGTCCGCGAGCAGCTGCGGCTCGCGTGTCTCGAGCCAGCGTTCGTAATAGACGATGCTGGCGCCCGCCGTCGTCACCTCGCCCTCGCGTGCACCGCGGTAGAACTTCTCGATGTGCTTGATCGAGTACGACGGTGTCGAGCAGCGCACGCCCTCGCGCACGACCTTGAAGAGGTCGACGAGTCGGCCGGCCCGCAGCAACTGATCCAGCAGGGCCTCGCGCGTCGCGTGACGTGCCGAGAGGCGCTTGAGCGCCGAATCTTCATAGGCCGCGTAGTGGTAGACGTGCAGCGCCGGATGCCGCGCAATCCGTGCGGCGAGCCAGTCCATGAATGCCTCGAACGCGCGCCGCTCTTCGTCGCGTCCGTGACCCCAGAACGCTTTGAAGGTCCAGTCGGGTGCGAATCGGCCGGTGGCGTCCTGCTCCCGATAGAGCACGCCGAACAGGTACTCGAGCCCCCCTTCACCAAAGAGAGGGTCGCCTTCCATGTCGAAATAGACGTCCGCGGCGTCCGGTGCAGGCAACAGGCCAAAGCCGCGCGGAACACCGGTGCCGTGGTCGATCACGCGGTATTGCGGCTGCCCGGTCTCGCGTCCCGCCAGTTGCATCTCCGCCTGTTCGCGCAGCTTGTCGAACGACGGTTGTGCGAGTTGCGGGACTCTTTGCGTCGCTGGCAGGCGCCCGAGTTGCGCCAGCGTGCGCACGCCGGCGGCCTCGAGCTTGCCGACCTGGCCCGAGCGGATGCCCGCGACGAGCCAGAGGCTGTCGTCCTCGGCGCGTCGCTTCTCGCAGCGTTCACGCCAGTGGCAGATCTCGCAGCGCACGCACGGCGTGGGGTAGCTGTCGTCGGGCGTCGCGCTGGCCGCGGCACGGAAGCGCTGCAGCAGTCGCCGGAAATAGCGTGCGTGCTCGTGAGTGCCGTAAGTGACTTGCTCGCCACTGCCCAGCACGACGTGCATCTCTCTTGGCACGGCCTGCTGTGCCTGCGCCACCAGCTCGCTGTAGAACGCGAGCTGCAGCACGTACCGGGCCTTGGCGTGACGGCCGAGCTTGGTGTCGACGACCTCGTAGGCGTGGTCTCCCAGCGCGGACGACTGGCCCGGCACCTTGCGGAGGAAGTCGGCGTGGCCGACCAGGTCGCCGTCGCGCAGGGTTGCCTGATAGATCACTTCGGCACCACCGCGCATCGCCTCGAACGTGGCGGTGACGGCTGCATCGGGGGCGTCCCATTGATGTGCGATCTCGACGACGGCGCCGTGGCGGCGACCGTGCTCGCGCCTGAGCTGGTCGAGGTAGCGTCGCTCGAATTCGCCGCCCCGACGCTGCATGAGCCGGCCGGTCTCGTCGTCGGTGCAACGCTGCGCGCGCAACGCGGGATCGTCGAGCGCGGCGCGGTCGAGGGCCGTGGCGTGCTCGCACTCGTGGAACGTCACGAGGTCGGTCGCGGAGAGCAGGATGCGGTCAAGGTATCGTCGCAAGTCGAGTCAGTTCCTTCTGGTCCAGGCCTGCAGTCTGCGCCTCGATGGGCTCACCACCTGAGCCTGTCGCACCGCGGAGCATACCGTGCCAGGCCTGCGCCTCGCTGATGGCCCGGATCGCTGTCGCGCAGTATTGGGGGCACTCCACGGATTGCGGCCGGTGTGCCATCGCGCCAGCCGGCGCACAGTTGCCGCAGATTCCGATGCAACCCGTCCCTGGGATTCGCTAGCGTCGTGTCGGTCCGGACGGCCACGGTCGTGGTCCGCAAGGAATACCGGTACCAAGGACGGGACAGATGACGACCCCGAATGGATGGGTGCGAACGGCTGTCAGCCATCGGATTGTCAGTGCATGCGCGGCTGCGGCGGGCGCATTTCTGTTGCCCTGTGTGACGGGCGCGCAGGCGGCCGACACGGAGCTGGTCAGCGTGACTGCGTTCACCCGGGTTGCGGCCGGCGGCAGCGCGCTGGAGGGCACTTCGTCGCTGAGCGCGAATGGCCGCTACGTCGTCTTCCGGTCGTGGCGCTCGACGCTGGTCGCGAAAGACACGAACGGGAGCTCGGATATCTTCGTGCGGGACCGCGCAACGAAGATGACCGAGCGCGTCAGCGTGTCGTCCGGCGGCCTGCAGATGAACGCCGGCAGCCGGGCCCCGGTCATCAGCGCCGATGGCCGCTTCGTGGCTTTCCAATCCAGGGCCGCCGGGTTCGTCCCCGGCGACGTCAACGAAGCCGAGGACATCTTCCGCCACGACCGCTGGACGGGCCGGACGATCCTGATCAGTCGCGCCTCGAACGGTGCGCGTGGGAATGCGGGCTCGTTCTCGCCCGCGATCAGTGCGAACGGCCGGTTCGTCGCGTTCATGTCGAATGCGACCAACCTCGCACCCGGCGCGTCGGGCTGGTATCGCAGCGTCTATGTTCGCGACGTCTGGCACGGGACGACCCGGCTCGTCAGCGTCAATTCGCAGGGCGAGGAAGGGCAGGGCGACGCCTATTCGCTGGCGATCAGCGCCGACGGCCGTTTCGTGGCATTTTCGTCCGGGGCCGGAAACCTTGCCGCCAACGACTTGAACGTCAGCTTCGACGTGTTCGTGCGCGACCTCCAGGCCCGTGTCACCGAATTGATCAGCGTCACGCTCGATGGGTTTTCCGGCCAGTCATTCAGCCTGGACCCGTCGATCAGTGCCGATGGGAGGTATGTCGCGTTCACGTCCTGGGTTCGTAACCTGGTGCCGAACGACGAAAACGGTTACCACGATGCGTTCGTGCGCGACCGGCAGACGCGCACGACCGAAAGGATCAGTCTCGCAGCCAACGGCGCGGAACTTGCGGTGGGCGGTGCTGGCCCGACGATCAGCGCCGACGGCCGTTACGTGTCGTTCGTCTCCATCGATCCGGACGTCGTCAGCGGCGACACCAACGGCGTCTCCGACGCGTTCGTGTGTGATCGGCTGCTGCGGACCGTCACGCGCGTCAGCGTCGGCACCGATGGCGTCGAGGGGTTTTCGCCTGAAGGCGTCTCAGCGTCGATCAGTGCCGACGGCAAGTCGGTCGCGTTCGACTCGTACTCTCGGGGCCTGTTGCCGAACGACACCAACTCGAGTCAGGACGTGTTTGTCCGTGCGCTGGCGGCGCCGACGGGAGGCGAAACGGCTGCTTCGCACTGAAATCACCACTGCACGCAGGTGACGACGCGCCGGTCGTGCTTCCGATTGCGGTGCTCGAACCCGGTTCGTCCGACCTCTGCGCATTCGGCCATACCCAGGCGAGACCGCTCGCCGGCATCCGTTCGTATACTTATTTGCGAACGATTCTCGTTTTCACTAGCATTCGGCCGGTTGCATCCAACCGAGCCTTTGCCACCATGAAGAAGAGTCGAGCGCCGCGCAACCTCCTGATTTTGTTGGCCGTCCAGGCGGCCTGTACCGGTGCGGCCCGGGCCGACGGCGCCGGGGGCATCGAGGAGGTCGTGGTTTCGGCGACCCGCATGGACGTCCCGATCAGCGCCCTGCCGTCCACGTTCGAGGTCATCGACCGCGACACGCTGGTGATGCAGGCGCAGATCGGCGGGTCAGCCGTCGATGCAGTCGCGGCGCTGGTCCCGTCCTTCTCCCCGACGCGGCAGAAGCTGTCCGGCTCGGGCGAGACGCTGCGTGGCCGCTCGCCGCTGTACCTCGTGGACGGCGTGCCGCAGTCCTCACCGCTGCGCGACGACAGCCGTGACGGCTTCACGATCGACCCGTTCTTCATCGAGCGCGTCGAGGTCATCTTCGGCTCCAACGCGATCCAGGGCATCGGCGCCACCGGCGGCGTCGTCAATTACGTCACGGTGCCGTCGCCGCGCGAGGGGGACGGTTGGGGTGGCAACTTCCTCACCCAGGGTTCGGTCGAGGGCAGCGGCGAGGACGACGGCTTCGGCTACAAGCTGGCCGGCCGCATCGGTCGCGACTTCGGCGTGCTCGACTTCACGGTCGGCGCGGCCTATGAGCAGCGCGGGGCGTACTACGACGCGAACGGCCTGCGCGTCGGCCACGACGGCGCGCAGGGCGAGACGCAGGACTCCACGAGCAACTCGGTGTTCGGGCGCCTCGGCGTCGACGTCGGCGACAGCGGCCGGCTCGAACTGATGGCGAACCACTTCGAGCTCGAGGGCGACGGCGACTACGTGACCGTTGCCGGTTCGCGCGCCGACGGCACTCCGACCAGCGCCGTGCGCGGCACGCCCGAAGGCGACACGCCGATGAACGAGGTCACCACCGTGTCGCTCACCTACACCGACACCGACCTCTTCGGCGGCCGGCTTTCGGGCCAGCTGTACTACAACGACTACGAGGGTGTGTTCGGCGGCGGCACGTTCGCGAACTTCCAGGATGCGTCGATCGCGCCCGTCGGCACGCTGTTCGACCAGTCGGCGAACAACTCGGAAAAGCGCGGCTTCAAGCTCGCCTACGACCGCGGGGTCGAGAGCCTCGACGGCTTCCGCTACGTGCTCGGTCTCGACGGCATCCGTGACGAGACCTACCAGGCGCTCGTTCAGACCGACCGCCTCTGGGTGCCGGAGACGGCGTTCGAGAGCCTCGCACCGTTCGTGCAGGTGCACCAGGCGCTGTGGGACGACCGCGTGAACCTCGCGGCCGGCGTGCGTTACGAGGACGCGACGCTCGAAGTCGATGACTACACGACGCTGGCCTCGTACGGCTCGCAGTTCGTCGACGGCGGCAGCCCGCACTTCACCGAGACGCTCGTGAACTACGGCGTCACGTATGCGCCGGTCGACGGCCTGACGCTGTACGCCTCGTACGCGGAAGGCTTCACGATGCCCGACGTGGGCCGCGTGCTGCGCGCCGTGAGCGTGCCCGACCAGGACATCGACACGTTCCTCGACGTCTCGCCGATCGTCACCGACAACACGGAGATCGGGGCGGAATACAGCACCGGGCCGGTGGACCTCTCGGCGGCGTATTTCTGGTCGCAGGCCGACAAGGGCCAGTTCCTCGTGCTCGTCGACGGCGTTTACGAGGTGCAGCGCCAGCGCACCGAGATCGACGGCCTCGAACTCTCCGCGCGCTGGCGCACGCCGCTCGAAGGCCTCGCGCTCTCCGCCTCCTATGCGGCGCTGAACGGCCAGACCGACGCCGACGGCAACGGCAAGGTCGACACCGACCTCGACGGCAGCAACATCGCGCCGGACCGCGCGCTGCTTGCCCTCGACTATGCGCACGGCAACTGGAGCGCGCGCGTGCAGGGGCAGTTCTACCTGTCGCGCGAGTTCGCGGGCGGCGACCCGCGCAACGACTTCGAGGGTTACGAACTGGTCGACGCCTGGCTCAGCTACCAGGCCCCGTTCGGCGACCTCACGCTCAGCGCGCAGAACCTCTTCGACGAGCAGTACATCTCGTACTTCTCCGACACGACGGGCCCCACCGACGACCTGCGCTACTTCGCCGGCCGTGGCCGCGTGATCACGCTCGGGTACCAGAAGAAGTTCTGATGCGCCTGCTGCGGGCCCTTCACGCCTGGGCCGGGCTGCTGCTGGCCCTGCTCGTGGCGACCGTCGCGCTCAGCGGCGCGCTGCTGGTCTTCAAGGGCGATTACCTGCGCGCGGTGTTTCCCGCCGCGCGGCTGGTGCCCGCGACCGATCCCGCGACGCTCGGTGCGGTGGTCGACCGCGTCGAGCAGCAGTTCGGCGACGAAGCACGGTCGGTCGTGTTCGGCACCGCGCGCATGGGCTTGCACCAGGTCCACCTGGTGGGCGGCGGCGGGGCGTACGTCGACAGCGCCGGCCAGCTCGTCGAGCGCTGGTCGGCCCGCGGACGGCCGGAGATCTGGCTGTTCGACNTGCACCAGAAACTGCTCGCAGGCGAANCCGGTCATGTCGTCGCGGGCGTCGCCGGGCTGCTGGTNGCGGTGATGACNCTGACCGGTCTCGTCGTCTGGTGGCCGGGCGGCGTGCGCAGTTTCCGCGGTCGCCTCTGGCCCAGTTCGACGAAACGCCCGGCGCTGCTGACACACCATCGCGACCTCGGCCTCGTCGCGGCGCTGCCGTTGCTGTTGTCGTCGCTCACCGGTGCGGCACTGGTCTTCTCGGACGAGGCCAAAGCCGTGCTGTCGTTCCTGCTGCCGCAGAACGGCGATGTCGCGGTGCCGGACACTGCGACGACCGCGTCCACGGCGGCGCTGTCGACCGCGGTCCCGACCGGAGAACGCTGGTCTGCAGTGTTGGCACAGGCCCAGGCGCGGTTTCCGGGAGCAACGCTGCGCATCGTGGCGTTTCCGCGCGAGCAGCCCGGCATTGCCACCGTCCGGCTCAAGCAACGCGCGGAATGGCATCCCAACGGGCGCACGCGCGTGACGCTGGCGCTCGCGTCCGCCACGGTCGTCTCCGCCCAGGATGCGACACGCGAGCCGCTGGCCGCCAGGGTCTACAACACGTTGTATCCGCTGCACGCGGCCGGCGTCGGTGGCCGTGCGTACGAGGCCCTGACCGCCGCCGCGGGCATTGCGCTGCTGCTGCTCAGCCTGGTCGGCGCCTATTCGTTCGGTGCACTGCAGGTGCGTCGCGCGAAACGACGCCGCGAGGAGGCTGCTGCAGCTCGCGTCGTTACTGGGCCGTGAAACGCGCCGTGTAGGTCGTGTCGGCGGCCGGCGTGCGGATCGTGTGGCTGCGTGCGCCACCGTCCGACCAGGACGTGAATGCCCAGGTGCGACCGTCGGCCGCCTGCGGCGAGACCGCTTCGAGTTTGCGCTGCATGCCCACCACCCCGACGAACCGGTAAGGCGTCGACACCGGCTGACCGTCGAGTTTCAGTTGCAAGCCGGTCGGGTTGGTCGCAAGCGTGATCGTGCTCTTGCGTGGCTGGATGTCGCGTCGCACGGTGCGGGTGAGCCCGGCGGAATCCCGGACGCGCAAGTGGATCCGGTAGAACACGTTGGGCGAGGTTTCGCCGGTCACGGGGATCGTGAACGAACCGCTCTTCGCGCCGGTCACGGCTGGCAGGAACGGGTGCACGTGGGCGTCGTGGTGCAGCGTGACCCACCACGTGAACGCGCTTGCCGGCAGCACGCCGTCCTCGGCGTCGTTGCCGGTGCCGGCGTAACTGATGACGTTGCCCGCCGCATAGGTCGTGCCCGCGACCGGCTGCGTGATGCGCGCCGTCGGCACCGCGTTCTGCAGCACCGTCAGCTGCGCCGCGTCGCTGGTCGCGCGGCCGTAGGCGTTGGCAACGACGACGTCGAACAAGGCGCCGTTGTCCACGAGCTGCACGTTCGTCCGCGTGTAGCTCGCCTGCGTCGCCCCCGTGATCGGCGAGCCGTTGCGACGCCACTGGAACGTGAGCGGCGTGCTGCCACTTGCACCGACCTGGAACGTGGCGGACTGACCGACGGCCACCGTGCGATCCGCCGGTTGCAGGCCGATCACCGGGGGCTGCCCCGCGCCCGTGTAGCTGATGCGTCCGACGCGAGGCGGGTCGCGGGAGAGGTAGTAGAGCGCGCCGTCCGGCCCGACCTTCAGGTCCACGGGCCGGCCGAGGCCGGTCGCGAAGCCGGCGACGGCTCCGGTCGCGGGGTTGAAGCGATGAATCCAGCCTGCGCAGAGGTCGGCGAAAAAGTATTTGCCGTGGTGTCCCGAGGGGAACGTGAGCACGTCGCCTTCGTAGAACGCGCCGCCGACGATCGCGCAGGTCGTGGCGTCGTGGCCGTAGTAGTAGACCGGTGTGCGGAAGCCTGACGCCGACGACGGACCCTCGAACAGCGGCCAGCCGTAGTTGGCGCCGGACGCGCCTTCATTGATTTCCTCGTAGGTGGTCAAGCCGACGTCGTTGACGTAGAGCCGGCCCGTGCTGCGCTGGAAGGCCATCGTGAACGGGTTGCGCAGGCCGAGCGCCCAGATCGCGCGATTGACTCCGGCGGTGCGGTCGAGGAACGGGTTGTCGGCCGGGATCGAGCCGTCGCGGTCGATCCGGAGCAGCTTGCCGAACGGATTGGCGAAGCTCTGCGCGTTGTCGGCGATGGCGTTGTCGCCGACCGCGACATAGAGCCTGCCGTCGTTGCCGAAATGCAGCGCGCCGCCGTTGTGGTTCGTCGCCGTCAGCGTCGGCAGTTCGAGCAGCACGACTTCGCTGCCGGCGACCGCGACGTCGCCATTGGCCGTGAGCCGGCTCACGCGGTTGTGGATCGTCGGGCTGCGCGCCGTGTAATGGACGTAGACGTAGCGATTCGTCGCGAAGGCCGGGTCGAACGCGATGCCAAGCAAACCGCGCTCGCCGTTGGCGTCGACCGGCAGCGTCGCAAACGGCGTCGCGAGCAGGGTGCCGTCGCGCACGATGCGCACCTGGCCGCCCTGTTGCGTGATGAAAAGACGCCCGTCGGGGGCGAACTGCATCGACGTGACGTCCGACGGGACGACGACGTGCAGGCTGTCGACGAAGCCGCTCGGGACCGTCACCGCCGACGCGGCACCGGCCAGCAGCAACGTGGCGACGAGCAGCAGGCCGACGAGGACACTGCGCCAGCGACGCGACGTGCCGGGTATGGCGCCGGCCAGCGGCCGGCGAGGCAGTGCGGTCGAGAACCGGGTGGTTGTGGCCATGGCGCCTCGCGTCCCTGCGTTGCGCGATCGATGCTAGCGGAAGGTCCGTGGTCGGCTGCGCCGCCGGGCGGCGTCACGGTTCGACCGGATGCTCACGTGCATGCATGCAG